>VFSW01006434.1_pt1 | contig 17266 bp, 17 predicted proteins | sample 5358111 | NCBI WGS metagenome assembly VFSW01 (sample SAMN11554181, study PRJNA540505) | mine drainage metagenome | isolation source: sediment from site ElyBrook_90M | place: USA: Ely Copper Mine, Vershire, VT | collected 2017
GGGCAATTGCCCTTTCGCGTGGAAGCCTTTGACGCGAGCGTGGCCGAACCGACCATTGAATCGCCCGCTAACGAACTCACTCTCAAGATTCTGACGCCCGACGCTCTCGTACGCGTACTTCGCCGCCCCGGTGAATTGGGCCTCGCGCGGGCCTTTGTCGCGGGTGACATAGAACTCGATGGAGACCTCGACGCACTCTTCTCACTGGAGGTTCCTCCTCTTGGTCACCTCTTCTCCCCCTCGACTCTGGGTCCCCTTCTGCGTCTCATCGGAACGTCGGCGCTCCGGCCACTCGCCGCGCCGCGAATCGAAGCACGCCAGCGCGGAACGTTGCATTCGCGACGTCGTGACGCCGACGCCATCTCGCACCACTACGACGTGTCCAATCGCTTCTACGAAATGGTCCTCGGACCCTCGATGACCTATTCGTGTGCGGTGTTCGCGGGTGCGGACGACACTTTGGAGGTGGCCCAACGACGAAAGGTCGACTTGATTTGTCGCAAACTGGACCTCCAGCCAGGGATGCGCCTGCTCGACGTCGGGTGCGGCTGGGGGGCGATGGCAATACACGCCGCCCAACACTTCGGTGTCTCGGTGGTCGGAGTAACCTTGTCAACCGAGCAGCAGTCCTACGCCACCCGACGCGCACGTGAGCTGGGAGTCGGCGAACGCTGCGAGTTCCGACTCCAGGACTTTCGTGACGTCCGTGATGGCCCCTTCGACGCGATTAGTTCCATCGGCATGAGCGAACACGTCGGTCGCCGATCACTGGCCCCGTACGCCCAACAAATGTTTGACCTCCTCGCCCCCGGCGGGCGCTTCCTCAATCACGCCATCGGGCGCCCGATCTCCATGAAGGACGATCCGCGCCCCAGCCGACGTTCCGAAGCCTGGCGTCAGACTCAGATTGCCTGGGGAATGCGCGGTCCGTCACGGGTAGGCAGTGACTTCATCGAACGCTACGTCTTTCCCGATGGTGAACTCCATGACGTGGGCACCATGGTGTCACTCTTCCAAGCCCACGGCCTCGAGGTACGTCACCTCGAGAGCCTTCGCGAGCATTACGCGATCACTTTGCGGCACTGGGTCGACAACCTGGTCAAACGTTTTGATGAGGCGGTTGATGAAGTGGGCGAGCAACGCGCGCGCGTGTGGCGCCTCTATATGGCTGGTTCGGCGGTGAACTTCGAGCACCACCATCTCGAGATCCATCAAGTGCTCACCGTGAAGACCGTTCGGGGCAGAGCGGGTATGGATTTGCGTCCGGACTTCGAACCAGAATTCTGAATTGAGTCCCTGCGGTGTGAAGATTGTGTCACCATATTGAGGTGACGCAGAAGAAGTCGTGGGCAACCAATTGGCACGCGCACCCCGGGGTGCGCTCGGGTGACCAACTCAGTCTCGGCGAGCGAGCAGCGGACACCATGCGTAACGCGATGGGGTCGTGGCCCTTCGTCTTCGGGTTTTTCGCCGTCATGATCTTATGGGCTCTCACCAACACCTGGCTGCTCGAGCACGTACTTCGCCACAAGGCCTTCGACCCCTATCCCTACATCCTGCTCAACCTCTTTCTGTCGATGATGGCCGGTGTGCAGGCGGCGGCGCTCCTCATCGCGGCCAAACGCTCCGACGCAATCGCCTCCGAGGTCGCAGTGCACACGGCTAAGAACACCGACGACATCAAGATTCTGCTAGTGGAGAACACCGAGCTGACGAGTGCCGTGAAGAAGAACACCGACCTTCTCGAGGAACTTCACCGGCACGTCACCGAGATCGGCAAACACCTGGGTGCGCTCGCGGGCAAGTTCGAACCGGACCAGGATCCGCCCTCGGCGTCGTAACTTTTGCCATCCGTTCGCCCAGAATTGTCGATCTTCGAACCCTAATTTTGTCAAAAACTTATGTAATCGCAGTACTTTCAATCGAGTGGACACCGTGACCAATCGACAGCCGGAACAGAATCGGGCTCGCCCACGGCGTAAGTCTACGGTGACGCCGTCATGGCATCAGGCCAGCACTCTTCGTCAACACCGTCCGGGGCGCGCGCCCCAGCCCAACCTGGTCCGTCTCCTCGAGTTGATCGCGGGCATCGGTTTCGGACTCGCCATAGCCCTCGGAATATCAGTCGAAGGTCACGCCGCCCTCGCCAGTGCCGGTGGATGGCCCCTGGCCATCAGCCGGGTAAGTTCGTTCGCTGGATCGTATCTGTTGCTCGTAATGGTCGTCCTCACCGCTCGCCTCCCCTGGCTCGAGCGCACGGTCGGTCAGGACAAACTCGTGCGCTGGCACCGCAAGATCGCGCCCTACGCGGTTTCGCTGATCTCGCTACACGTGCTGAGCGTCGTCCTCGGCTACAGCCAAATGCTGAATAAGAACGTGATCCGCATGCTCTGGAGCTTCTGGATGAACTACCCCGACATGTTGAGCGCCTCTGTCGGTTTCGTACTGCTGTTGATGGCCGCTTTCACTTCCATTCGCATCGCACGGACGAAGATGCAGTACGAGACGTGGTGGATTGTCCATCTCTACACCTACCTAGGCCTGGGCCTGGCCTTCATGCACCAAATTCGCACCGGCGTGATGTTCCTGGGCCACGAGCACACCATCCAGTTCTGGACCACCTTGTGGGTCGGTACGGGCGCGATGATCGTGCTGCTTCGCATCGGCGTTCCGTTGGTGCGCAACCAACAGTACAAATTGCGGGTCGCCAGCGTCACTCAAGAAGCGCCCAACGTGTACTCACTCACCGTCACCGGCAAGAACATCAAGAAGATGGCGGTATCGGGTGGTCAGTTCTTCCAGTGGCGCTTCATGGCCAAGGGGCTCTGGTGGCACTCGCACCCCTATTCACTCTCAGCGCTGCCTCGACCGCCGTTCCTGCGCGTGACCGTCAAGGGCGTCGGCGACCAGTCAAGCGCGGTTGCCCATCTCAAGCCCGGGACCCGCGTCTTCGTCGAGGGACCCTACGGAGTGTTCACCCACCACGCCACCACGACGAGCAACGTAGTGCTGATCGCAGCGGGAGTGGGCATCACTCCCATTCGCGCGATGCTCGAAGACCTTCCCCCTTCAACCAATGTCACGGTCATCGTGCGCGCCACCCGCGCCGAGGACATCGTGCACGCCGAAGAGATGAGGGCTCTCGTCGCCGCGCGAGAAGGCCACTATTTCGAAATAGTGGGAAACCGCGCTGAAGCGATTCTCGACGACGACACGCTCTCGAGCCTGGTTCCGAGCATTTCATCGCACGACATCTTCGTGTGCGGCCCCACCGGCTTCACCGACGACGTCGTCGCTTCCGCGCGCCGACTCGGCGTCCCCCACGACCAAGTCCACCATGAAGCATTCACCTTCTAAGGACTATGACCCTCCAATGACATCTCTCGAAAGTTGCCCCCAATGAAGCGTTCGCCCATCGTTGCCGTCGGTACTGTCGTCGGTCTCGCCTCCGTGCTGAGTTTCCACTCCAGCCCCGCCAAGATCAGCCTGAGTGCCGCCACAAGTGCCACGACTACTTTGCCCGTCACCACGACCAGTAAGCCCGCCAAGAGTCAATCGACGACGACGGTTGCGCCGGCCACTACCACGACGCAACAGCGAAGCGGCACGAGCTCCCCCACGACGACTGTTGCGCCGACGACCACGGCGCCGACTACTACCACTGCGCCCACTACCACGACGACGGTTGCGCCGACCACGACGACGGTTGTCACGACGGGAATCCGTAGCGTCACTGGACCTCTGGTCAACTACTACTTCGGCGTCTTGTCAGTCAAGGTCACTGCGAACGGCAAGAAAATCACCGCCGTCACCATTGGTTCCATCACCGATGGTGGCAACCCACGCTCTATCCAGATCGATCAGTACTCGACCCCGATTCTGGAACAAGAGGCGGTTGCTGCTCAGTCGAGCAACATCCAGAGCGTCTCGGGGGCGAGCTACACCAGTGCCGGATTCCAGATGTCACTGCAGTACGCACTGAAGAAGCTCGGAATTTAATGTCCGACGTGGCGTCGTCCACGCGCCACCTCATCGAGGTCATGGGCACCGTCGTGACAATCGACCTCTTTCACCTCGTCGATGCTGACGCCGCAACCAATTCCATCGAACAAGTGCGTTCGCTGCTGGTAGACGTCGACCGGGTCTTCAGCACTTACAAGGACTCGAGCCCCGTCAGTCGGCTCCGCCGTGGTGAACTCACTCTCGGCGAGACCCCGCCCCAAGTCGCGGATGTCCTCGACCTTTGTCAGCGGGCCAAGACCATGACCGGTGGCTGGTTTGATCCGTGGTCACTGCCAGGTGGCGTAGACCCGACCGGATACGTGAAGGGTTGGGCGGCGCAACTCGCTCTCGATCAACTTCGCGGTCTCGATGTCACTGGCGCTATCGTGAACGCCGCAGGTGACATCGCCTCATTCGGCGGTCCAGATCTCGATACGTTCTTTCGCACGGGCATCGTGCGACCCGACGATCCCCAGCGACTCGCGGCAGTGGTCGAGTTACGGGCGTGCCTCGCCACTTCGGGCGAAGCGGAGCGCGGAGCACACCTCTACAATCCTTTTGCCCACCAGTTCACCAGCGCCGTCGCATCGGCCAGTGTGGCTGGGCCCAATCTCGGCGTATGCGATGCCCTCGCCACGGCCTTGAGCGTAGGCGGTCACGACGTGATGGTGCTCATCGACAAAGTGGAGGGCTACGAAGCGATGACGATCGACGACGCCGGTTCGATGCGTGCCACGCCAGGTTTCCCCTTCGTCCGCGACTAAATCACCGACGAGCGTGACGACCACGCACCGGGGCCAGAATAATCAGCGCTAAGTAGGTGACCAGCGCGATCGCGAGGTGCATCCAGACCAACACAAAGACGGCAGAGGCCGATTGGCCGAGATACCAAATCACGGCGTCGGGTGCGAAGAGCACCAACGTCACCGCAGCCGCCGCGCGTAAAAAGAGCCACTTGGGCTGCGAAGAGATACGAGCCACAATCGGCCAGCCCACGCAGGCAATGATCACGCCGATGATCGTCAGCTTGGAGTAGTCCGAGAATCTGAAGTGCGAATATCCCCGGGTCGCGGGAAAAATCGATACACCAATCTTCACGAGAACGGCGTCGGCGGCTAGCGAACCCACAATCGCCACCACTGTCGCCAACACTACGGACGTCGTCGTCGGCGGCACTTGTGGGGAGAAGTCCACGTGGAAGCGCTTGAGCCACGGCTGAAGGAACGGCGGCAAGGCGCCGGGTGATATGCCGAGGAGACCGCGCGGCGCGGGGGAACTCATGCACCAGATTCTATTTGAACTCAGGAAGGGCTACGTCGTTCGACCAACTCGAGATCCTCAAGGAGGCGGCGCAATTGGCGCCCCATCTCCCTCGCGTTACCGGTCACTTCGCCAATCACGTCACCTTCGAGTTCGCTATCGTCGCCCGGAGCATAGAAAGAGACGGTCATCCCACGCCCGCGGGATCGCGCCTTGAGAACCCAGGGCAGTCCACTCACCTCCGAATCACGCGTCGCCATGATTGCTCCGGCATGGTCGACACTCAAGTGCCAATCCGGAGAACGTGCGGCGTCCGCTATCCGTTGAAGAGAATCGCGTGCGGAGAGGGCCATAGTCCACCATAGAACGACCCAGTGACATCGCTCGGCCCTCACGTTCTACTTCGAAGGCGAATGGAACCTGACGAATTGAGCATGATCACCACTGACTCGAAGACCCTATGAACTTGCCACAAGGTCGACGGGGCGCGGCAGCGGCTTGCTCCCTAGTCGTTGGATCCTTGTACCCCAGCGTTCCCTGCGACAAGATGAGCAGTTCGAGCCTGAGTGGGGCCGTCAACGTTCTTGACGCCGAGACCCATTGTCGCACAGCGGCCCACCCCGAGGGGACGTTCGAATGATGCAAAGCGGCACCCTCGTCGAGTAGTGCCGCTGAACTCAGCTTTCTACGGACAGACGAAACGTGGACGTGATCGCCTTCCTACCGTCGAACAGCGCGTAGCCACCCGAAGTCCTCGCGGTGGGTCAACGCCCCGCGAGATCAGCTTGGCCGCGGCTTGTCTTCTTAAGAACTCGTCCTTGGACCAGGATACTCTCGCATCGGCCCCTCACGCCCTCGTGACTTCATGATGAGATCCTCGTACCGCCTTACAACACATCACGCAGTGCCCGCTTCACGCCAACACTTTCCTACAGATTCGCCAGTTCCCGATCTTTCAGCGGATCGAGGTACGTCCATAACACCAGACACCATGAGAAGCCCACTTCGAAAATCATCTCACCCTCGAGCATGTGGTTGAATCCCCAATCGGGCAGTGAGAACGCCGCCACGATCCCACCGGCGAGTTGCACCAGGAAGACGATCAACGTCACGCCTCGGGGTTGTCGCAGAAGCAACAAGGTGCCCGTTGCCATCTGAGTGACGCCGATAATGATTCCGATCATCATGTGTGCCCAATTGAAGAAGGCCCCATGATTAAAAGGAGTGAGCAATTCGAGCGGTAACGCAATCGCCACTACCCGAAGTCCGATGGCGACAAAAACCGGTGCTTGCAGGAGAACAACGTACCTCGCGGCGCGCCACATGCCCACTGCCCCCACTCCGTAGCCAATGGCCACCAGTGGCAGCGTCGGCGCGTGCACCCCGTAGTACGAAATGCCGTAGAGTTCGGCCTGATTGCTGGGATCCACGAGCACGCACCCCAGGACGCAAGTGAAGAACACCACCTGCGTCGCCACCAAGGCGTGACGGGCGTGAACCGGCACCGGGCTCATGTCTCCTCTTTCAATCCGGGTATCGTGCCTGCGAAGCCGCCAACTCCGCAAGGGCCGCCTCTCGCCCTACGTAGTTCTCCACCTTCACCCACTTGCCTTCGTCGAGGTCCTTGTACACGGTGAAGAAGTGACTAATGCGATCGAGAGTCGCCTTGGGCACGTCCGTGATGTCGGTGGCCGACTTCCAGGCCGAGTCATAAGCGGGAACGGTGATCAACTTGGCGTCTTCACCTTTCTCGTCAGTCATGACACACATTCCCAGTACGCGCGCTTCGATCAGACACCCGGGGAATGTCGGAAACGCCGTCAGTACTAGGGCGTCGAGAGGGTCGCCGTCCCCGCCCAAGGTATCGGGGATGAAACCGTATTCCGCCGGGTACCCCATCGACACGACGAGGTGGCGGTCCAACTTCATCATGTTGGTGTCGTGGTCAAGTTCGTATTTGTTTTGGCTTCCCGCGGGGATTTCTACGATGACGTTGATGGTGTCCATCGACGTCTCCTTTCGAATGACTGCACAGCGTGCTCTACGCCACTTCACTTTACCCATTCGCTGTGGCGCAATGGTTCGACCCGTGCGCAATTACCACGAACACCCGCGGACCTAGACTTTGCTCGGCGTGGCGCCACGAGCTGTTGGCTAGGAGGCCCGGTGGAGCGAATCGGTGTAATTGGTTGTGGCCTCATGGGCTCGGGTATCACCGAGGTCCTCGCGCGCTCGGGACTCGACGTCCTCGTCATCGAACGTGACCAGAATGCTCTCGACGCCGGACGTCAACGAGTCCACGCATCATTGACCAAGGCCAACGCCGCTGGCAAGATCAGCGACGACGACTCGCGGCGCACTCTCGACCGACTGCGTTTCAGCACCGACTTCGCTGAACTTCGCGATTTCCCCTTCACCATTGAAGCCGTCGCCGAGGACTACGCGGTAAAACTCGACGTCTTTCGTCGCCTCGATGAGGTGTTGGTCGACCGAGGAGCGATCCTGGCGTCGAATACCTCATCGATCCCCATCGCGACGCTCGCCGCGGCAACGTCTCGCCCGGAGAACGTCGTTGGTTTGCACTTCTTCAATCCGGTGCCGGTGATGAAACTCGTTGAGGTCACACCTTCACTACTCACCAGTGACGAAACGCTCGCCGCCGCTCGCACTTTAGCGAGCGAGCAACTCGCAAAAACACCGATCACCTCGCCGGACCGGGCTGGTTTCGTGGTGAACGCACTTCTGATTCCCTACCTCCTCTCGGCAATCCGTATGTTCGAAGCGGGGGTAGCGACAGCCCAGGACATCGATACTGGCATGACCCTCGGTTGTGCCCACCCCATGGGTCCCTTGGCCCTGGCGGATCTCATCGGTCTCGACACCACCGCCGCCGTCGCCGAATCGCTCTACGCAGAGTTCCGCGAGAGTCACTACGCGACACCACCGTTACTCTCCCGCATGATCGCGGCCGGGCAATTGGGCCGCAAATCGGGCCAGGGCTTCTACTCCTATCCCCGCTAACCCGTGTCCATCACCACTCCCTCCACTCGCACACTGCGCTTCACGCTGACCCTGCTGGCCACGATGATGTCCATCATTGGGAGCCTGGGAGCACCGCTAATCGGTACGGTCGCGCAGGCCAACAAAATTCCCCTGAGCACGGCCGAATGGATTCTCACCGCCACGCTGCTCACTGGCGCCCTCGCGACTCCCGTTATGGGTCGCCTCGCCGATGGACACCTTCAAAGACGAGTCGTTCTCGTGGCGCTGTCCATTGTCCTCGTCGGACTCGTAATGTCCGCGCTGTCGACCGATTTCACGTGGCTCTTGGTGGGTCGAAGTCTGCAAGGTCTCGGAATGGGTCTGCTACCGGTGACGATGACCATCGCGCGCAGTCACCTTTCAGCCCCCGTTGCCGCCAGGACCATCGCATCACTATCGGTGACTGCGGCAGTCGGTGTCGGACTGGGTTACCCGGTCACCAGCGTGATTGCGCAGTACTTCGACTACCACAGTGCATTCTGGTTTGCGGCCGTGCTCATCGGCGCCACCCTCATTCTCGCCTCGAGGGTGCTGCCCAACACCACGGCGCACGCTCATCGAGATTTCGACCTCGTGGGCGCCGTGATGCTCACCTTGTCGCTCGTGGGCATCCTGTCGCTTCTGGGCGAGGGACAAGTATGGGGCTGGACTTCGCGGCGTTCATTGACTTTGGGGGTGGGAGGCGGAGCACTACTGGTCGCCTGGTGTTTCTACGAATTGCGCCGTCACGATCCGCTAGTCAACCTGCGCCAGTCTCGTCATCGCTCAGTCATCACGTCCGATGCGTCAGGCTTCCTGATTTCAGTGTCGATGTATCTCTTCATGCCCGTGGTCGTCGAGTACGTGCAAGTACCTCGAAGCACTGGTTTCGGGTTCAGCTCATCCATCTTTACCGCGGGACTTCTCCTCGTCCCACTTTCGGCTGGAACCTTCACCGCCAGCCGTTTCGTACCCCTTTTAGTGCGCCACTTCAACGCCCGTATCACCGTGCCGCTAGGCGCACTGCTCTTCGCAGTGGCCGCCTTGACCTTCGTACACGAGCACCGCTCTCTGTGGGAGGCCTTCGTCACTATGGGAATCGCCGGACTGGGCGGTGGTCTCACTTTCGCCGCCATGCCCGGTTACATCGTTCGCGCCACCCCCGCGGCCGACACCGGCGCGGCGCTCGGCTTCTACCAACTCTTGCGCTCCGTCGGCCTCTCGATTGGATCAGCCGCCGCGGGAGCAATCCTCGCCCACTTCACCAGCGACGGGGCCAGCTTGCCGGTCCAAGCGGGTTTTCTCACGACCCTCAATATCGCTGCGGGTCTCCTGATATTCACCGCAGTCCTTAGTTACTTCCTGCTGGGTGTCACGCCGGGGGGGACCTCGTCGTCAGCGACCATCGAGATCATGGAGGAGAGCGCCGAACTCGGCGCGAGCGGAATGGGTCTTCTCGGGGAATAGTCAGCCCGCTTGTACTCTGTATAAAAGGAGAGTTGTGACCGTCTACGTCGTGACCCTGCAATGCACCGATCAACCCGGCATCGTTCTCGCGACGTCGTCGGCCATCGTCGCCGTGGGGGGCAACATCCTCGAGAACGACCAGTACACCGACCCGGTGACATCACAGTTCTGCATGCGCACACGCTTCGAGACCACCTCCGACGATTTTGAAGGGGTCCACAATCTGCTGAACACGGCACTCACTCCCTTCGCTCCCGAGCTCACCTTGCGGCGCGAGAACACTCGCCGCCGCGCCCTCGTAATGGTGTCGCAGTACGACCACTGCTTGGCCGAACTGCTCTACCGACGCGACTCGGGCGACCTCCCCTTGGACATCGTGGCCGTCGTGAGTAATCATCCCCATTGCGCCGATCTCGCCGAGCGTTATGGAGTGCCGTACTACGAAATTCCCGTGACCCCTACAACGAAGGCTCTCGCGGAGGACGGGCTGCGTGCGCTACTCGAACACTTCGAGGTCGACTTCGTGATCCTGGCCCGCTATATGCAAGTGCTCTCCGCCCGCCTCTGCGCCGACCTCGCAGGACGAGCACTGAATATTCACCACTCCTTCCTGCCTGGTTTCAAAGGAGCGCGCCCGTACCACCAGGCCTACGAACGAGGCGTCAAACTGATTGGCGCGACGGCGCACTTCGTCACGGCCGACCTCGACGAGGGGCCCATCATCGAACAAGACGTCGTACGCGTCACTCATGCACGTCGTCCCGAGGATCTCGTGACCCTGGGACGCGACGTCGAACGCAACGTATTGGCACGCGCCGCGCGACTCCTCGCCGAAGATCGCGTCGCCCTAGTAGGCCAACGCACCGTGGTCTTCTCTCAGTGAATCAGGTCACGGCCATTCGTATCGCGTACTTAGCCTCAAGGTGAGCTGAGGTGAGCATGACGTCCACCAGGATTTGCACCGCGTCGTACACGTCGACGTAGCGAAGATAGAGCGGAGTGAATCCAAAACGGCAGATATCGGGTGCACGGAAGTCTCCAATTACGCCTCGTTCAATCAACGCTTGGATGATTCCGTAACCACTCGTGTGGCGAAGGGCGACCTGGCTACCCCGCTTGCTGTGCTCGCGCGGCGTCACCACTTCAAAGACGCCGGGTAACGACTCCTCCACCAACTCAATGAAGAGATCGGTCAGGGCCAGGCTCTTTTCCCGGATCACGTCCATCGTGGTGCGCTCGAAGACCTCGAGTGCACCGTCGAGCGCGCCAAGGGCGATTATCGAAGGTGACGACGTCACGTAAGCGCGCATGCCTGGCGCCGATTCGTAGGACGACTCAAAGTCAAAGGGTCGCGCGTGACCCAGCCAACCCGGGAGTGGATTGCGCAACACGCCCTGCCACCGTGGGGCCACGTACATGAAGGCGGGTGCGCCGGGTCCGCCGTTCAAATACTTGTATCCGCAGCCCGCCGCGAAGTCAATGTCGGCCGTGGTGACGTCGAGAGGCACCGCTCCGGTGGAGTGCGCGAAGTCCCATAGCATGAGCGAGCCCACCTCGTGAACGGACCGCGTGATACCCGCCATGTCGAGCATCTCGCCGGTGCGAAAATCGACGTGGGTCAACATCACTAGAGCAACGTCCTCGTCCAGGTGCTCATTCAAGGTGTTGCGATCAATCGTCTTGACCTCGATCTCGCGACCCACGAGGCGAGCCATACCCGCCACGATGTAGAGGTCGGAATGGAAGTTAACGGCATCGGTGATGATGACGTGGCGCTCGGGACGCAATTCGAGCGCGCCGCCGATGATCTTGGCCAGGAGAAAGGTCAGGGTGTCGGCCACCAGGACTTCACCCGTTCGAGCTCCGATCAGCGGGGCGAGACGGTCTCCCAGGTCCAGGGGAGCGTCCATCCACTTCGCCGTGTTCCAGGAGCGCACGAGTCCTTGGGCCCACTCGTGATCGATGATCTCACCGACGCGGCGACGGGTGTCGCGAGACACGGGTCCCAGAGAGTTGCCGTCGAGGTAGATCTCTCCCTCCGTAAGTACGAACTCTTCGCGCAATTCCCCCAAGGGATCACGCGCGTCGCGGGCGAGGCAATCATCGCGGGTGGTCACAGGACACTCCTTACTTCCCAAAGAATCGGATAGAGGCGCTGGGACAAAGTGGTATCGAGATACGCCATCCCCTCCGACCCCCCGGTACCGGGGCGCCGACCGATCTGGCGTCCCGCCATCAGCATGTGCTGATGGCGCCACATGGCCAGGTGCTCGTCGTGATCCATCATCAACTCCGCCACTCCGTGGAGCGCCGCGGACACTGGCGACCGATGATCGAGGTACAGCGCGCGCACCACGTCGATGGTCTTGGTCTCGTCCCGCATGTCCATGGCCCCGCGTAGCGCGAATTCGAAACCGCCCAAAAGTGAGGGCGCTTCACTCATCTCGGTTAGCCACGAACGCGTCGACTCGTCGAAAAGATGAAAACTTAACATCGCCCTCTTGCCCGCTCCGGAGAGGAATTCGATGGCGCGAAACTGAAACGATTGGAAGCCCGACGCCGGATCGAGGGGATCACGGAATTCAAGAAATCCTTCGGGTGACATCGTCTCGAGCACTCGTAAATGCTGGATCAACAAGTCTTCGATCTTCACCATGCGCTCCAACGGTCGCACCGCGTTCCATGGCTCCTGCGCCCAAAGGGCGGCGCTCGCCCGACGGAGTTCATCAATGATCACCTTGAACCAGAGTTCGTAGGACTGGTGTACCACGATGAAGAGCAACTCATCAGACGCGTCCTCGGTCAAGGGAACCTGCAGGGTCAATAGATCGTTGATCTTTAAGTACGTCGAGTAGTCAGTGCCCGCCACGTCTAGTCACACTACGACGTGCGGCCACCGGAGCGAAAATCGAGCCATTAACGGGTGAGAGGTTTGTAGCGAATGCGATGGGGCTGATCAGCGTCGGTGCCCAGGCGCTTGTGGCGTTCGACCTCGTAATCTGAGAAATTGCCCTCGAACCACCGCACGACGGCGTCACCCTCGAAGGCGAGCACGTGCGTGGCGATACGGTCGAGGAACCAACGATCGTGACTGATGACTACCGCGCAGCCGGGGAAGGTCAATAGGCCGTCTTCGAGGGCGCGCAACGTGTCAACGTCGAGGTCATTCGTCGGTTCGTCCAGTAGTAACACGTTCCCTCCGGTACGTAGCACTTTGGCCAGTTGCACTCGATTACGTTCCCCCCCAGAGATCTCGCCCACCTTCTTCTGTTGGTCGGAACCCTTGAAGCCGAAACTCGCGACGTAGGCGCGCGCGTGTATCTCGCGATTACCCACGACCATGTGTTCTTGGCCTCCGCTGATCTCGTCGAAGACGGTCGCCTGAGGGTCGAGGTTGTCTCGTGACTGGTCCACGTAGGCGAAGGCCACCGTCGAACCGACTTCGAGGGTCCCTGAGGTCGGTTCTTCGAGTCCCGCAATCATCTTGAAGAGCGTCGTCTTACCAGCGCCGTTCGCTCCAATGACCCCGACGATGCCACCCGGTGGAAGGAGGAATTCGAGGTCTTCGATAAGTAGTCGATCGTCGTAGGCCTTGGAGAGGTGATGGGCATTCACCACGATGTCGCCGAGTCGTGGTCCCGGCGGAATCGCGATCTCGAGTTTGTCGGCGCGTCGCTCGGCAGCCTCGGATTCAGCGACTAACTCGTTGAACGCAGTCAGCCGCGCCTTACCTTTGCTCTGTCGCGCGCGCGGTGACATGCGAATCCACTCGAGCTCGCGTTCGAGGGCGGCCTGTCGAACCTTGTCGGCCTTCTCTTCCCCGGCGAGTCGGGCCTGCTTCTGCTCCAACCAGGAAGAGTAATTGCCCTCCCAGGGTATGCCGTGGCCCCGGTCGAGTTCCAAAATCCACGACGCGGCGTTATCCAAAAAATAGCGGTCGTGGGTGATCGCGACCACGGTACCGCTGTAATCCTGGAGAGTGCGCTCGAGCCACGCCACCGACTCAGCGTCGAGGTGGTTCGTAGGTTCGTCGAGGAGGAGTAGATCGGGGTGGGAAAGGAGCAGACGGCACAACGCCACGCGTCGTCGTTCGCCACCGGACAGCTTGGTGACATCGGCCTCGGGTGGAGGAAGACGCAGAGCGTCCATCGCAATTTCGAGGGTGCGGTCCAGGTCCCAGGCACCCAGCGCGTCGATCTTTGTCTGCAGTGTCGCCTGCTCGGCCAGGAGCGAGTCGAAGTCCGCGTCGGGATCTGCGAAACCCGCACACACTTCGTTGAATCGCGCTAGCAGGTCCCGCTGTTCGGCCACCCCGTCCATAACGTTACCGACAACGTCTTTCGCCGGATCGAGTTGGGGCTCCTGTGGCAAGTACCCGACGCTAAAACCAGGGGTGAGGCGCGCCTCGCCGGTGAAACCGTCGTCGAGACCAGCCATGATGCGAAGGAGTGACGACTTACCCGACCCGTTCGAGCCAATGACGCCAATCTTCGCCCCTGGATAAAAGGAGAGATTGATCCCCTTAAGGACCTCGCGGTCCGGCGGGTAGAAACGACGCAGATCGCGCATGGTGAAGATGAATTGAGCAGCCATCCCCCCAGTCTGACATCGTGGGGGCGGTCGCGAGCCAGGATGTTGGGTCCCAATGTGACAGTGCGCCTCTACACTGGCCGGCATGTCGTCGAAAAATTCTTCACCCCGTCACGCCCCGGATTGGCTGATTCTCTCGATCGCGTGCGTCGCCCAGTTCATGGTGGTCTTGGACGTGTCGGTGGTCAACGTGGCCCTGCCGCATATGGGTCACGATTTACACCTGAGCCAGAATCAAGCTCAATGGATCATTAATGCCTACGTGTTGACCTTCGCCGGCTTCCTACTGCTGGGCGGACGTGCTGCGGACCTCTTCGGTCGCCGCAAGGTGTACCTGTTGGGAATTGGCGTCTTCACGATTGCGAGTGTTGCCGCGGGCTTCGCTGCCACCGGACCCCAAATGATTGCGGCGCGAGCCATCCAGGGGATTGGCGGGGCAATCCTCTCGCCCGCCACGCTCACCATCATCGTCACCACATTTCACGGACCGCGCTTGCCCAAGGCCATCGGGGCCTGGAGCGCTGTCGCGGGCGCGGGCGGTGCCGTCGGAGGCTTGGCGGGAGGTCTATTAACCGGTTGGGTGAACTGGCGGTGGGTGTTCTTCATCAATGTTCCCTTCGGCATCGCCGCCGCGGTGGCGGCAGGGCTGTACTTGCAGGAGAAGCGCAATCGCGAGGCGACTGTCAAACTCGACGTCACTGGGGCGATCTTGGTCACCAGCGGCTTGACGGCGCTGATCTACGGCGTGGTGAACACCACTACCTCGAGCTGGATGTCGTCATCGACGATCAGCTGGCTCGCCGCAGCGGCCGTTATTTTGATCGGGTTCGTCTTCTGGGAGGCACGCGTCGCGTCGCATCCGCTGGTGCCCTTTCGCATCTTCCACTCACGCCCGCTCACTGTCGCCAATATCGTGATGTTGCTCGCCGGCGGTGCGTTTTTCGCCATGTGGTATTTCCTCACCTATTACTTCCAGAACATTTTGGGCTACGGTGCCGTGCGAGCGGGTTTCGCCTTCCTTCCGATGGCCATCGGCATTATCGTGGGTGCGCAACTTAGTTCGCGACTCCTCGTCAAGACCGGCGTGCGACCACTGTTGCTGGTCGGGGCAGCATTCGCGACGCTGGGATTCTTCTGGCTGAGTCGGATCACTCCAACAAGTTCGTATTGGAACGACGTTCTGGCCCCGGCGTTCCTTTGCTCCTTCGCGATGGGACTGCTCTTCGCACCCCTGGCGACGGCCGCCACGGCCAAGATCGACCGCGCCGACGCCGGACTCGCTTCAGGAATCCTCAACACGGCTCGCCAAGTCGGCGGATCGCTTTCCCTGGCCGTCTTGGGAACCGTGGCCTACGATCGCACGCAGACCTACCTTCGTTCGACGCCCAAAGGGACCCATTCCGCCGCGTACGTGGCCAAATTGGCCTTCGTTTCGGGCTATGGCCGTGCTTTTGAGATATCCGCCGCCATCACCCTGGTCGCGTTCTTGGTCTCGCTGAGTCTTCCCCCAAGGGTGGGGCATCACTCCAACCACGCCCCTTCGGGCGATTCGGCGGCTGCTGCGGCGGCTTCTGGACACTAAGTCTTAACACTTCACAGCCCCCATGGCCCCGGTAATGGGGAGTAGTGTCGGCAGTTGACAACCCACGAACTCACCGCCCGGTCGGAGGCAGCGAACTAGTGGTCGGGCCTGAGTGCCCACTACAACAAGGGAGAATCAAATGAAGAATATTCGTCGCCTCGGCATGGTGCTGGGAGCCAGCTCGCTGGTCCTGGGTACCGTGACGATTGGCGTTGCCGCGACGAGCGCGACAGCGGCGAGCAAGTTCAAGGCCTGCATCGTTATCGACACCGGCGGCGTGAAGGATAAGTCCTTTAACCAGTCCGCGTGGCAGGGAGCACTCGACGCGCAGAAGGCCGACCCGAATATTTCGCCGTCCTATCTGACCTCGACTTCTTCGACCGACTACGCGCCCAACATCACCACCTTCGAAAACCAGGGTTGCGGACTTATCGTCACCGTTGGCTTCAACATGGACTCGGCCACTGCTGCGGCATCGAACGCCAATCTGACGCAGAAGTTCGCGATCGTGGACGACGCCCCGAGCACCAAGTCGAAGAACGTCCTGGCTCTGCAGTACCAGACCAACCAGGCCGCCTTCCTGGGTGGTTACCTCGACGCTGCGACTTCTAAGACGCACGTCGTTGCGACTTACGGTGGTATGAACTTCCCCTCGGTCGCCATGTACGAGAGCGGCTTCGTCGCCGGAGTCCGCTACTACGACAAGATGACCAAGTCGAAGGTCAAGGTCTTGGGCTTCACTCCTGGTGCCGGCGCCTGCACACTGTCCAACTGCCCGGGAACGGGTACCTTCGTTGGTAACTTCACCTCGCAGACTGACGGCAAGACCATCGCCGCTGGTTTCTTCGCCCAGGGTGCGGACTTCGTGTTCCCGGTTGCCGGATCGGTGGGCCTCGGTTCCATCGTCGCGGCGAAGCAGGCCGGCAATGGTCACCAGATCACGTGGGTGGACTCCAACGGTTGCTTGACGGACCCGACCGACTGCAAGTGGTACAACGCCACGGTCGCTAAGGGTGTCGAGCCCTCCGTTGCCGCCGCCATCCTCTCAGCCGCGAAGGGCACCTTCAAGGGTGGCACCTACTTCGGCACGCTGAAGAACTCTGGCACGTTGCTGGAGTACAACTCCACGAGCGCCTCGAAGGCACTGAAGGCGACATTGGCCACCATCACGACGGGCATCGAGAGCGGCAAGATCTCAGTCAACCCGAACTCGTACCCAGCCACGCCAAAGTAATTAACGCACCTCTCACGCGGTTTGCCACGAAGGGCCCGGGGGGTGGAGCGCCCCGGCCGCGTGGGGCCGGCGCGGTCGCGGCCGGCGCGGGGGAGAAATGCGCGACGGCA
>VFSW01006435.1_pt1 | contig 17266 bp, 14 predicted proteins | sample 5358111 | NCBI WGS metagenome assembly VFSW01 (sample SAMN11554181, study PRJNA540505) | mine drainage metagenome | isolation source: sediment from site ElyBrook_90M | place: USA: Ely Copper Mine, Vershire, VT | collected 2017
TGGTGGCAAGCTGCCGCCCCTCCTTTGATATCAGTATCCTCGTGAATTAGTATAACGTGGATGGGCGCGCTCAGAGCAGGATGGGATCGGTTGGCGGTGATTGTGCACGAGTTCACCAGTCTGACACAGGTAATGCTCGATTTCGCCGTCCGGACGTTGAGTCGGCACACCTTGACTCCTCTTGAGGTGGGGCGCACGATCTTGCGCTTGCGCCTGGCCTACGAGCTGGAGCAGGCACGCGGAGCGACATCGGATCTGCCACCCTTCCCGACGCAAGAAGAGCTAGGCCGGATGCTGGGGCGCTCGCACAGCACGGTGAACCAGTGGCTCAAGCTGGCCAGCCAACCACCGGCTTTCGTCAATCTGGTCGATAGTGGAGCGATCAGCCAGAGTCAGGCGATCGAGTTGTTGCGGATTCCCGCAGAAGCCGAGCGGGTGGTTGAAGCCGAAAGGCTGGTCGAACGGAACACACTGCGCCGAATTTCCGCTACGGCTGTGCGCGGGCAAGTAGTCGCTCGCAAGCAGCCCATCGCGCTCGAGGATGAAGCACCGTTGCCCTATGACGATCTCTGGTCCGCGCGACTGACACGGGAAACCCCCGTTCCCCTGGCGATGGCATCGTTGAGTCATGACCTCGATCTGTTGCTCGCACAGCATTTGGAGCACATGCGCGCAGAATGCGATCAGCCACATCCAGCCCTCTCGAAGCTCTACCGGGCGTTGGGCGATCCGGCGATTCAGACACTCATCACGCAGCTGCAGACAAGCGATTGAAGCAATGGTTGCCAACCCTGGAAGCCAAAATAGAGGAATCCAGCCGTGGATGATGGCTAGCGTGGAGCGCTGCGGGAGCATGATGCCGAGAAACAGGCATCATGTTGCCAGCATATTGGGATAGAGCACCCTACACAATAGACCAGGTGTTCGAGTATCCTATGAATACGTCGCATGGCAAGGAACGGTCATGATCGCCAGCTATCGACAGTCATCCCGTAGCGGCTGTTATGTAACGATGACGAGTTCATTGCAAGATGCTTACCTTCACACCGTTTGGTTGTGATATGAATAGACCATTTCCGAGCACACATCTCGTTATAGAACAACCTGATGTGATCCAAGAAGGGGTGATCACGCGATGAGACAGCGGACAGCGGTCAGTATCCAGGACAAGATCCTATTGAGCATTGATGAGGCGGCAGGTGTCCTCGGCCTCTGTCGCGACTCGGTGTATCATTTGCTGCTCGACCTCGATCCCGCAACCGGAAAAGCACGATTGCACAGTGTGAAGGTCGGGCGCAGGCGCATGGTACCAAGACTGGCACTGGATCGATTTATTGAGCACGAGATGGGGAAGGCGCTATGAGCGGAAAGCGTGGACATGGCGAAGGCACCATCTATCGCGATCCTACCGGGCGCTGGCACGGGCAAATCTCGCTGCCAAATGGCAAACGCAAGAATGTATACGGGAAAACTCGTCGCGAAGTTCAAGAGAGCATCGCACAAGTCCGGCGCGAAGTTGACGCTGGAATGCACGGGACAAAGGATGGGGAACAGCCATTGCGAACATTTGCGAAAGATTGGCTTGATCACCATCGGCACCGCTTGCGCTCGCACACCTTTAGCAACTATGAGAGCATCTGGCGTGTGCATCTCGATCGGATAGGTGACATCCAGCTCGTGAAACTGAAGCCGATGGACATCCAGCAGCATTATACACGGAAGCTGCAATCACTCTCGGCAACATCAGTGCATCATATTCACGCGTTTCTCCATGTGGTGCTGGATTCTGCGGTGCGTCTGGGGATCATTCCGCGTAATTATGCTGACTACGTTGACGCTCCCGGTTTGCGGACAGCAGAGATGGTCCCACTCAATGAAAGCGATGCGCGTAAACTGATGGCAAGCGTTCAAGGCCACCGGCATGAGGCGATCATCATCATGGCATTGGCGACGGGCATGCGCGAAGGGGAACTCCTGGGTCTCCGCTGGGAAGCCATTGATTGGGAACGGGGCGTTGTGCATGTTGAAACGACGCTTCATATGGTCAAAGGCACATTCGTCTTGGAGCCGCCAAAATCACGAACCAGCCGGCGCGCGTTGCCATTGCTCACATATGTGCGGGAAGTCCTGCTCAGGCATCAGCAGCATCAGCATGAGGAACGCGCGCTCATGGGTGCGGCCTGGGGGAACGCCTGGAATCTCGTGTTTACCACTGAGGCGGGATTGCCCCTCCGCTACGATCAGTTTGTTCGCCAGTTCCATGCGCTCATGGCCATGTGCGCGCTGCCCACCACCACGCGTTTTCATGACCTGCGCCATACGTTCGCCACGCTACTTATCGAACGAGGGGTGTCAGTCAAGGTAGTGAGCGAGTTGCTGGGACACAGTTCCATTGCCATCACACTAGCCGTCTATGCGCACGTCACACAGCGCATGCGGGATAATGCCATTCAAGAGCTGAATGACCTCATTGCCCCAACTCAGGGACTACTCCCGGCAGAGCAAAACACATGAGGAGATGACAATGATGCATGTCCATCCGCATTGCATTCTTTTTTGCATTCATTTAGCGACAGCAAGCGAGCTGAGCACGTGAGGAGGGCAGGGGAATAGCGCGGGCAGCGCGTGGACTCATGGGCGGAGAGAGAGGGATTCGAACCCCCGGTCGGCTCAACACCGACAGCCGTTTTCAAGACGGCCGCATTAAACCACTCTGCCATCTCTCCTCGTCGCGCCTCATAAGTATAGCACACGCGGTGCCCGACGCAACCGGAACAGGTGACAAGAAGAGCGCGCCGGCCCTTGCACCCGTGTGCTATCATAGATCCAGAGCAATCCTTTAATTTCGTCCTGTGAGGCGAGAAAGGAGCGAGCCGGACCATGCCACGCGCGCACGGCGTGTCACGCGCCCACCCCTCCACGGCGCGGGACGGTCCCTCTGCTTCCTCACATATTCCCCCCACCAGCGACAAGGGCCGCGTCATCATGACCGCTGACGAGATGCGCCGCGCCATCGCGCGCATCGCCCACGAGATCCTCGAGCGCACCGGCGGCGCCCGCGAAGTCGTGCTGGTCGGCCTCTATGTCGAGGGCATTCCCCTGGCCGAGCGCCTCGCCGCCGCCCTGCGGGCCATCGAGCGCATCAGCGTGCCCGTCGGGCGCATCGATTTCAGCCAGCACCGCGACGACCTGCGCGACAAGGGGCCCTTCCCCACACCGGGGCCGACGGTGCTGCCGTGCGACATCACCGGCAAGACGGTCGTGCTCGTCGACGACGTGCTTTTCACCGGACGCTCGATGCGCGCCGCGCTCGACGCGCTGCTGGCGCACGGTCGGCCCAGCCGCGTGCAGGTCGCCGTGCTCATCGATCGCGGCCATCGCGAGTTGCCGATTCGCGCCGATTACGTCGGCAAAAACGTCCCTACCGGGCGAGACGAATGGGTCGCGGTGTGGCTGGCCGAGTTGCACCGGCAAGACTGCGTGCGCGTTATGCGCGAAGGAGGCCGACATGGCCGATGAGCAGGCCGCGCGCCGGCATCTCATCGATCTCGAAGACTGGTCCGCCGATCAGATCGAGGGAATGCTGGCGCTGGCGACGGCCAGGCGCGCCGCGCTCGACGCCGGCGGCGGCAAGCTGAGCGAGATGCGCGGCAAGGTGATCGTGACGCTCTTTTATGAGAACAGCACGCGCACCCGCGTCTCATTCGAGCTGGCGGGCAAGACGCTGGGCGCCGACGTGGTGAATATCACCGCCAGCGGCAGCAGCGTCGCCAAGGGCGAATCACTGCGCGACACGATCAGTACGCTCGACGCGCTGCGCGCGGATGTCATCGTCATGCGTCACGATCAGTCCGGCGCGGCGGATGTCGCGGCACGCCTGTCGCGCGCGGCCATCGTGAATGCCGGCGACGGCTGGCACGCGCACCCCAGCCAGGCACTGCTCGACGCGCTGACACTCCGTGAGGCGCTGGGCACGCTGGCCAGCAAGCGCATCGTCATCGTCGGCGACATCCTGCACAGCCGCGTCGCCCGCTCGAATTGCTGGGCACTGACCACGCTGGGTGCTGAGGTCGTCCTGTGCGGGCCGCCCACGCTCGCGCCCGATCCCTTCCCGGCGGCCTATGCCGGGCGAGCGGTGCGCATCGCGCGCGATCTCGACGCCGCGCTCGACGGGGCCGACGCCGTGATGGCGCTGCGCTTGCAGCGCGAGCGCATGGACGGCGGCTTCTTGCCGTCGCTGCGCGAATATCGGCTGCGCTATGGCCTGACCGCCAATCGGCTGGCGCGACATCCTCAATTGCCGGTGCTACACCCCGGTCCGATGAATGAGGGCGTCGAGATCGACCCAGCCGTCGCGCACAGCGGTCAATCGCTGGTCGAGCGCCAGGTGGCCAATGGCACCGGCGTGCGCATGGCCGTGCTGCTGTGGGCCGCCGGCCTGGCGGATCTGCCCGCGTCACCCGTGGCAAAGGAGCGGTCCCATGCCTGAGAAGCGCCCTTTGTGGCTGCGTGGCGGCCACCTGATCGACCCGGCGCGCGGCTATGACGCCCCCGGCGACGTGCTCATCGTCGATGGCCGCGTGCGCGCCAGCGGCGACCCGGCCCAGATCGTGGCGGCGGCTGCCGCTCTGGCCGCCGAGGGCCGTCGGGCTGAGGAGCGCGACCTGCCCGCCAGCCACGTCGTCGCCCCCGGCTTCATCGACCTGCACGCGCACCTGCGCGAGCCGGGCTTCGAGCTGAGAGAAACAATCCACTCCGGCGCGATGGCGGCGGCGCATGGCGGCTTCACGACGATCTGTTGCATGCCCAACACGAATCCCACGCTCGACGATCGCGGCACGCTGGCCTGGGTGCGCGAGCTGGCCGCCAACGCGCCCGCGCGGGTGCTGCCCATCGCCGCCATCACCAGGGATCAGGCCGGCGCGACGCTCACCGAGATGGCCGAGCTGGCCGCCGCAGGGGCCGTCGCCTTCTCGGATGACGGGCAGCCGGTGCGCTCCGCCCAGATGATGCGCCGCGCGCTCGCCTATGCCTCGGATCTCGACCGGCCCGTCATCAACCACTGCGAGGACCCCGATCTCGTTGGCAATGGCGTCATGCACGAGGGGCCGATCGCGACGCGGCTCGGCTTGCGCGGCTGGCCGGCGGCGGGCGAGACGGTTATGCTGGCGCGCGATCTCGACCTCGTGCGCATCAGCGGCGGCCGCTATCACGCCGCGCATCTCAGCGTCGCCGCCAGCGCGGATCTCATCCGCCGGGCCAAAGACGCCGGTCTGCCCGTCACGGCGGAGGTCACGCCACACCACCTGCTGCTCTCGCACGCCTGGGTCGCCGGCGAGCGCGAGGGGCTGCTGGCCACTCCCGATCGCGGCCCGCGCTATGACACCGCGACCAAGGTGAACCCGCCGCTGCGCACCGCGCGAGACGGCGAGGCGCTGGCGGCGGCGCTGGCCGACGGCACGATCGACGCGATCGCCACCGACCACGCGCCGCATTCCGAGGTCGAGAAGGTCTGTTGCTATGACGAGGCGGCCTTTGGCATCAGCGGCCTCGAGACGGCGCTGGGGGCACTCCTGGCGCTGGCCCACGCCGGCCTGCTCGATCTCGCGCGCATCGTCGCCGCGCTCACCGCCGGCCCCGCGCGCGTCTTCGCGCTGAGCGAGCGGACGGGCGTGACGCTGGGCACGCTGGCCCCCGGCGCGGCGGGCGATGTCGTCGTCTTCGATCCGCGCGAGCGCTGGCGCGTCGAGCCAGAGAGCCTCGCTTCACAAGGGCGCAACACGCCGCTCGCAGGCATCGAGCTGCGCGGGCGCGTCCGCGCGACCATTCTCGGCGGCGTTTCTGTCTATGAGGCAAGGTAGACGAGCGGCCTTCAGCCGCGAGCTTACCCGTTCCATCCAGCACAGCGATTGCACAAAGGAGAAGCGAGCGATGACCGCAGCGACATCGGGCCAGTGCGCCGCGCCGCGCGCCGTGCTGGCGCTGGAGGACGGCGCGATCTTCGAGGGACGCGCGTTTGGCGCGATCGATGCTCTGGTGGGCGCGGGGCGGCGCGGTGAGGTTGTTTTCACCACCGCCATGACCGGCTACCAGGAAGTCTGCACCGATCCCTCGTATCGCGGGCAGATGGTCGTCATGACCTTCCCGCTCATCGGCAATTACGGCGTCGCCAGCGTCGCCGACGAGTCACGCCGCCCGTGGCTCTCGGTGCTCGTCGTCCGCGAATATTGCGACGAATTCTCGAGCTGGCGCGGCACCGAGACGCTCGACGCCTTCTTGCTGCGTCACGGCATTCCCGCCATCAGCGAGGTGGATACGCGCGCGCTGACCCGCCACCTGCGCGATCGCGGCACGCTGCGCGGCGTCACGCGGCTGGTCGCGGAGGACGCCGCCGTCGATCGCGACGATCTGGTCGCCGCCGCCAGGGCGGTGCGCACCGTCTCCGAGCTGGATGTCGTGGATGAGGTCTCGGTGTCAGCCGTCAGAGAGCTTTTCGCGCCCAAAGGGACGATCGCCAGCGGAACGCGGCGCGTCGTGCTCATCGACACGGGCTATAAGCGCCACATCGCCCGCTGCCTGGCCGAGCGCGATCTCGGCGTGACGCTGGCCCCGCACGACATCACCCTCGACGAGCTGCTGGCGCTCGCTCCGGATGGCGTCGTCCTTTCCAACGGACCCGGCGACCCCGAAACGGTCACGCACCTCGTCAGCCTCACCCGCGAGCTGATGGCGCGCGCGCTGCCGCTCATGGGCATCTGCCTGGGCCATCAGATCATCGGCCTGGCGGCGGGAGGGCGCACGAGCCGCCTGCTTTTTGGCCACCACGGCTGCAATCATCCCGTCATCGAGATCGCCACCGGCCAGGTGACGATCACCTCGCAAAATCACAATTTCCAGGTGGACGCCGATTCACTACCACCTGCCAATGAATTTTACGTCAGCCATCGCAACATCTCCGACGGCTCGGTCGAGGGGTTGGCGCACCGCTCGCTGCCCGTCGTATCGGTGCAATACCATCCCGAGGCCGCGCCGGGGCCGTCGGACAATCGCCAGCTTTTCGACCGCTTCGCCTCCCTGGTGCGAGGCGAGAGATGATGTCGTGTCTTTCGCGCGGCGCGGCCTTCGTTCTGTTCGTGTCTCGCGTCCCATCCACCCGACGAGGAATCGACCATGCCACGCTCACCTGACATCCGCTCGGTCTTGATCATCGGCTCAGGGCCAATCGTCATCGGCCAGGCCGCCGAATTTGACTATGCCGGCACGCAGGCCTGCAAGGCGCTGCGCGAAGAAGGCGTACGCTCGATTCTCGTCAACTCGAATCCCGCGACGATCATGACCGACGAGGGCGTGGCCGACGCGACGTATATCGAGCCGCTCACCATCGAAGTCATCGCGCGCATCATCGAGCGCGAGCGGCCAGACGGCATCTTGGGCACGCTGGGCGGCCAGACGGGCCTCAACCTCTCGGTCGCGCTCAGCCGTGCCGGCGTGCTCGACCGCTATCAGACGCGCTTGCTTGGCACACCGATCGCGTCGATTGAGACGGCGGAGGATCGCGAGGCATTCAAGCAGCTCTTGATCGCGATTGGCGAGCCGGTGCCGCCTAGCCGCACGGCTGGCACGATAGCGGGCGCGCTGGCTTTCGCGGAGGAGATCGCGCCGCCGCTGGTCGTTCGCCCGGCTTACACACTCGGCGGCACCGGCGGCGGCGTCGCCTGGACCCGCGACGAATTGATCCGCGTCGTCCAGAATGGGCTGGCGGCCAGCCCCATTCATCAGGTGCTGGTCGAGCACTATCTACGTGGCTGGAAAGAGCTGGAATACGAGGTCATTCGCGACGCGGGCGACACGTGCATCACTGTCTGCAACATGGAAAACCTCGATCCCCTCGGCATCCACACCGGCGACAGCATCGTCGTCGCCCCCAGCCAGACGCTCACCGACCGCGAATATCAGATGCTGCGCGCGTCGGCTATCAAGATCATCCGCGCGCTGGGCGTCGAGGGCGGCTGCAACGTGCAATACGCGCTCGACCCGCGCTCCGAGCGCTATTACGTCATCGAGGTGAACCCGCGCGTCAGCCGCTCGTCGGCGCTTGCCAGCAAGGCCACCGGCTATCCTATCGCGCGGGTCGCCACCAAGGTCGCTCTGGGCTATCGCCTGCACGAGATCACCAATGCCGTCACAGGCCGCACCAGCGCCGCCTTCGAGCCAGCGCTCGATTACGTCGTCGTCAAGATTCCGCGCTGGCCCTTCGACAAATTCCCCGGCGCGGACCGCTCGCTGGGCACGCAGATGAAGGCGACGGGTGAGGTGATGGCGATCGATCGCACCTTCGAGGCGGCGCTGCTCAAGGCCATGCGCTCGCTCGAAGTCACCTCCATCCCTCCGCGCGCTCCCGCCGTCACGCCAGAGACAGACGCCAGCGCGGCGGATCCCTTCGCGTCGTCGGGCATTCGCCGGGCGGCGTCCGTCGCCGGGCAGCCGGGTGCCCGCCCCGCGAGCGACGATCTGGCGCATGACCACGCCGTCATCGACGCCACCGACGTGCGGCTGTGGCGGCTGATGGAGGCGCTGCGCCGCGACGACAGCGCCGCGACGATCGACGCACTGCACGACGAGACGGGCATCGACCGCTGGTTCCTGACCAAGCTGCGCCGCATCGTGCGCATGGAGGTCGAGCTACGCGCCCACGACGGCGAGATGCCGCGCGATCTGCTCTGGCGCGCCAAGCGCATGGGGCTAAGCGACGCGCAGATCGCCCAGACGGCTGGCGCGAGCGAGAGCGTGATTCGCCAGCGGCGCGCCGACCTGGGCATGCGCCCGACATATAAGATGGTCGATACCTGCGCCGGTGAGTTCGCCGCCCAAACGCCTTATTATTACAGCACGTATGAGATCGAGAACGAAGCCCCCGCGCTCGCCCCGCCCAAAGCGATTGTCATCGGATCAGGCCCCATCAGAATCGGCCAGGGCATCGAGTTCGACTATTGCAGCGTGCGCTCCGCGACCGCGCTGCGCGACGCCGGGGTGTCGAGCATCATGATCAACTCGAATCCTGAGACGGTCAGCACTGATTTCGACATGTCGGACCGCCTCTATTTCGAGCCGCTGGATGTCGAGAGCGTCATGGCCGTTATCGAGAATGAGCGCTTGGATGTGTCAGCCGCCATCTCGCCGTCATCGATGGTGGGGCCGGGGAGTGCGGGCGTTCCGCCGGTCATCGTGCAATTTGGCGGGCAGACGGCGATCAACCTCGCCGGCAAGCTGAGCGATCGCGGCACGCCGCTCTTGGGCACGCCCGCCGACATGATCGATCTGGCTGAGGACCGCGAGCGCTTCGACGCGCTGATGGAATCGCTCGACATTCCCCGCCCGCGCGGAGCCGCCGTCCGCACGATCGCCCAGGCGCTGCGCGTGGCGGACGCCATCGGCTATCCCGTGCTGGTGCGGCCAAGCTACGTGCTGGGCGGGCGCGCGATGGAGATCGTGCGCGCGCCTGAGGCGCTGCGCCGCTATGCCGAGCGGGCGCTGAGCGACTTTGGCGAGCATCCGCTGCTGGTAGACCGCTATCTGACCGGCCTCGAGGTCGAGGTAGACGCCGTCTGTGACGGCGAGACGGTGCTCATCCCTGGCGTCATGCGGCACATCGAGCGCGCCGGGGTGCACTCCGGCGATAGCTTCGCCGTCTACCCCGCGCTGGGCGTCGATGAAGCCGCCATCGCCACCATCGTCGATCACACAACTCGCATGTCGCTGGCGATGGGCGTACGCGGCCTGATGAACATCCAGTTCGTCGTGGTCGAGCCGCCTGCCGACCGGCCCGACGCCCCGCGCGTCTATGTCATCGAGGCCAACCCGCGCGCCTCGCGCACAGTGCCCTTTTTGAGCAAGGTGACGGGCGTGCCGATGGTGACACTGGCGACGCGCGTCATGCTCGGCCAGTCGCTCGCCAGCCAGGGCTATCGCGGGGGACTGTGGCCGCGCCAGCAGTTGGTGGCCATCAAGGCGCCGGTCTTTTCGATGTCCAAGATTCGCGGCGCCGATACGGCGCTGGGGCCAGAGATGAAGTCCACCGGCGAGGTCATGGGCATCGACCACACCTATGCGCCGGCGCTGATGAAGGCGCTGCTCGCGGCGGGCATCAACCTGCCGCGAGCGGGCGCGGCGCTGGCCAGCATCGCGGATCACGACAAAGATGAGGCGCTGCCCATCATGCAACGGCTGGCGGCGCATGGCTATCACTTTTACGCCACCCCCGGCACGGCGCGCTGGCTCAGCGCGCACGGCATGCGAGCCGAAGCGGTCGCGCGCATCGGCGACGGCGAGTCGCGCATCCCCGATCTGATCCGCGATCGCGTGGTCGCGCTGGTGATCAACACGATCAGCGGCGGGCGCGGCAAGATTCGCGAGGGCGTCGAGATTCAAGACGGCTTCTTGATCCGCCGCCACGCGGTCGAGGCGGGCGTGCCGTGCTTCACGTCGCTCGACACGGCGCGTGCGGTCGTCGAGCTGCTCGACACCGCGCCCGATTACGACGTGCGGCCTTTCGGCGATTATCGCTCCGCCGGGAGGACGGAACACGAAAAACACGAAGCCTGACGAAAGACACGAAATCACAGTTCGGGCCTGTCGCGACCTCGATTCATATTCTTCGTGTCTCATGCCTGACATGCTCTCAATGAAAGAGGATCTCACATGCCGGAGCGCATCGAGGGGCCGGTCACGATCAGGCCGGCGACCACCGCGGACGCCGCCGCCATTCGCATGGTGGGGACGGTCACATGGACGGCGACGTATAAAGACATTCTCGCCCCGGAAAGCATCGCCTATTTCCTCAACTTGAGCTATGCCATCCCTCAAATCGAGCAGCGCATCGCGCGGGCGAATGGCGTCACGCTGGTGGCCCAGGCGATCGCGCCGCCCCACGCGGGGCGCGTCGTGGGCTATGCCTTCGCCGGTCCGTATCGCGACAATCACGCCGAGGGAGAGGTCTACGCGCTTTACGTGCTGCCGGCGGCGCAGGGGCACGGCGTGGGCCACCAGCTCTGGCGGCGGGCACTCGCGGCGCTCAAGGCGCTTGCCCTGGGCGAGCGTGTCTGGGTGGGCGTGCTCGCCGCCAACCAGTCCGCCCGCGTGTTTTACGAGCGCCAGGGCGCGGCGCTCGATCGCGCGTCACCGCTGGAGATCGGCACGCAGACGGTCAGCGAGGCGTGGTACCGTGTAGAAGGGTAACGTTTTCCTATGGCGTAATAAGAACAAAAGTGCTATGCTGGTGATGGGCTTGAGAGAAGATCGGCCAAAACGAAAAGGAGCTGCTATGGAACTCAACACCATTCGCCTGCTGGTGGGCGATTTTCCGGCGGAATTGGGTTTTTGGCGCGATGTGATGGGGTTGGCTGTGGGGTATAGCGACGAAGCGATGGGTTATGCCTATCTCACAGCGGGCAGCACCACCCTGGAGCTTTTCAGCCGCGACGGGTTCGCCGCCGCGCTCGGCGAGGCGACGCCTGTGCCGGCGCCGGTGGGTCGCCAGGCGGTGCTCGTTTTCAAAGTGGATGACGTTGACGCCGCCTATGCCGATCTGGTCGGGCGCGGCGCCACGCCGGTCCTCGGGCCGCAATCGCGCCTGCGGTGGGGGGCGCGTACCGCTCACCTCAGCGATCCCGAGGGCAATCTGGTCGAGCTTTACAGCCCCCTGCGCGACCCCGACGCCCCCACGGCCTGAGCGCGCCAATGAGCCAGCGGTTGGAAGGCCGCGCCCACGATCGCCAAGGTCGCCCGCGCGGCTCTCAGCTAGCCGGCTTGGTCCCCGTGATGATATAAGCGCGCCAGCCAGGCGTGGTCACGATCTCAGACTCTGGCGCAAGACCGGCGGCGGCTAACGGCAGATGGCGATCCAGCGCGGCGCGCAATTGCGCCTCGGTGGGGCCAGCGGCGGCGGCCCGGCCATAGACCAGCCGGGCGAGTTGCGCCAGCGCCCACAGCACCGGGCCGCGCGGCAAGAGATTCGCGCCCTCGACCACGACGAGCCGCCCGCCGGGGCGCAGCACGCGCGCCACCTCAGCCAGCGTCGCCGGCTCGGCGATATAGGGGGAAGGAAAGGTGCTGACCACCGTGTCAAAAGACTCGTCGGGGAAGGGCAGGTGTTGCGCGCGCGCCTGCTCGACGCTGGCTGCGTCGGGGGCGATGTGGCGGCGGCGCAGGGTCGCCCGCGCGGCGCGAGTCATCTGGGGCGAAGCGTCGACGGCACGGCAGCGATAGCCGACGGCGGCCATATCGCCCAGCAGCCAGCCCGGACCGCAGCCGATCTCGAGCACGTCGCGCCCCACGATGCGCGGCAGCGCCAGACGCTGCCAGACGCGCCACTTGCCCGCGAAGGGGATCGTGCTCGCCAGCCAATAGAGCGCGACGTTGTGATAGAGCAGGTCGAACGTCGCCAGCACGACGCGCGCCCGCCATGTCGCCCGCTCCGCGCGCGGTGTGCCCTCAATCATACGCCACAATTGTAACATACGGTTGGCCCACGCGAAAACCGCTGGCTCAGTGGAGGACGATACGGACGTCCACGGCTAGCGCGCCCTCGCCATCCGGAAGGGCCAGCAGTGGATTGAGGTCCAGCTCGGAGATCTCCGGGCAGTGCCAGGCGATCCAACTCACGCGCAGCAGAGCGTCGATCACCGCCGTGCGGTCAGCGGGACGCTCGCCCCGCAGTCCGGCGAGGATCGCCGCCGCGCGAACGTCGTCGATCATCTCCTCCGCGTCGCGGCGTGTCAGCGGGGCCAGCCGAAAGCTCACGTCCGCCAGCGCCTCAGTATAGATGCCGCCCATCCCGAACATCACCAGCGGGCCAAATGTCGCGTCCCGCTTGACGCCCAGGATCACCTCCCGCCCGCCGGCGATCTGATGTTGCACCTGCACGCCGCGTACCGTGGCCGCGCCCGCGCGCGCCAGCAGCGTCCGGAAGCCCGCCCGCGCCGCCGCCTCGTCGCGGATCCCCAGCAGGATGCCACCCACCTCCGTCTTATGCGCGATCTCGGCACTGATCAGCTTGAGCACCACTGGAAAGCCGATCTCTCGCCCGATGGCCGCCGCGGCGTCCGGGGTTGTCGCCAGCCCATCCGACGGCATCGCGATGCCGCTGGCGCGCAGAATGGCCTGCCCCGTCACCGCGTCCAACATCTGACGCACACCCATATCGGCGGCGGCGATCAGCGCTCGTGCCGCCTGGAGATCCACGCCGTCCGGCGGCGTCGGCGAGGGGTGATCGGTCGCCAGCCAACGCGCGCGCTGGCGCAGGATGCCAAAGGCCGCGACCGCCGCCTCGGGAAAGGTATACGCTGGAATCCGGTGCCGGTGCGCCGCCCGCATGGCCGCGTCCAGGCTCGCTTCGCCCATCAGGCACGCAAGCAGCGGTTTGACGCTTGCGGCGGACTGCGCGGCACCGGCGAGGGCCTCGACCACAGCGACCGGATCCACCACCGCCTGCGGCACCAGGATCGCCAGGACCCCATCGTTGTCTGGATCGCCAAGCACGATCTCCAGTGCCCGGCGATACTCCTGGGCGCTGGCGCCCCCCAACAGATCCACCGGTCCAGCGACCTGCGCGTCAGGCAGCACCACCGCGCGCAAAGCGGCTTGCGCCTCGGCGCCGGTCCGTGCCAGCGTGAGTCCAGATGCCCCCATCACATCCGCTGCCAGTGCGGCTGGACCACCAGCATTCGTGAGGATGGCGATCCGCCCGCCGTGAGGCAGCGGTTGATACGCCAGCGCCAGCGCGCCGTCGAACATCTCCTCGATCCGTTCAAGCTCGATCGCCCCGTTCTGGCGGCAGGCGGCGCGAAAGGCGGCATGCGGGCTGGCCAGCGCGCCAGTGTGTGACGCGGTGGCCGTCTGCCCGCTGGCCGTCCGCCCGGTCTTGACGACGAGCACCGGCTTCACCGCCGTTGTCGCGCGCAGCGCCGCCAGGAAGCCTGGCCCGTCTTTCACGTCCTCCAGATAGAGCGTGATGACCTGTGTCTGGTCGTCGTCGGCCAGGCATGGCAGGACGTCGGCTTCGTTGACGTCGGCTTCGTTGCCTACGCTGAGCATCCGGCTGAAGCCGATGCCACGCCCCACGACCCAATCGATGACGCCGCCGCAGAGCGCGCCCGACTGCGACAGAAACGCGATGTGCCCGCGCGCCGGCATGCCGCGCACGAAGGTCGTGTTCAGCGGCGTGTGCGTGTCGATGACGCCGATGCCGTTCGGCCCCATCAGCCGCAGATCGTAGCGCCGGGCGATTGCCACGATCTGGCGCTCGCGCGCGGCTCCCTCAGCCCCCACCTCGCGAAACCCGCCGGAGATGATCACTGCGGCGCGAATGCCCCGCTTGCCACAGGCCTCCACCGCGTCGGAAACCATGCCGGAGGGGATGACGAGCACCGCCAGATCCACCGGATCGGGCACTGCGCTGATGGCGGGATAACAGTGCCGGCCCAGGATCTCCGTAGCATGCGGATTCACCGGATAGACCGGACCAGGATAGCCCGATGCTGGGTCGAGCAGGTTGCGCAGCACACCATAACTCAGCTTGGCGGGGTCGCGACTTGCACCGATCAACGCTACCCCGCGCGGGGTGAAGAATGGCGCCAACGAGGCGGATCGCGGTGGAAGCTCATGCATACGTGCCTCACTCTCTCTGCGCGGCACGCCATCGACGCGCCGCGACGCGCTCACACAGGAAAGGTAGCGGCTTGCCGCCCCGCCTGGAATGCCCGGCGATTCAGCTCGATGTATCTCGACGGCACGCGCTCGGTGATGACCGCCTGCCAGATCTCGTCGGTCACCTCAGGGCCGGTCATGGCATGATCCGACAGCATGCCGGCCAGTGCGCCCAGCAGCACGATGTTGGCGACTTTCGGCTCACCCAGCTCCCGCGCCAGGGCTGGACCATCCACGAAGGCGGCGTGGGACGTGACCCGCGCGACTGCCGCACGCAGGGAATCGTCATCGGGATACACCTGTCCGGCGGACGTGACGGTGATGGGGATGATTGTCTCACGGTTGATGAGGACGAGGGCCTCGGCGCGCACCTGGTGCAGAGAGCGCAGCGCTTCCAACTGCTCGAACGCCAGCAACACATCGACCTCACCGGCGCCCACCAGCGGCGAATGAACCACCGCACCCCAGCGCACGTGGCTCGTCACACTGCCACCTCGCTGTGACATGCCGTGCACCTCTGCTTGCTTGGCCTGAAAGCCGGCAGCGAGGCCGACATGCACCAGAATGTCGCTGGCCAGAATTGTCCCCTGGCCGCCGACTCCGGCCAGCAGGATATTGAGCGTGTTCACTGGATGGCTTCTTTCGTACCCACCGGGCGGAAGGTGATAGCATCGCGGGGGCATATCTGCGAGCAAACCTCGCAGCCGGTGCATTGTAACGGATCGATCACTGCTTTGGGGCGCTGCGTGTGCTCGTCCAGCTCTTCGCTTTTCAGAATGGCCGGGCAGCCGAGCCGAAAGCACAACGTGCAGCCGTTGCACTGTTCGGCTGCCACCGCCAGCGGCAGCCAGCGCTTGCGCCCCTCGGGCTGGAGCGCGCAAGGTTGCAGAGCAATCAGTACCGATGGCTCGTCGAGCTTCAGATATTCTTTGAGAGTCTTTTCGATCTCGTCCATCGCGAAGGCGTCCACTGTGCGCACGTGGGTGATGCCGAGGGCGCGCACCAGCGGCTCGATGGCGACGGACAGCGCGGTGTCTCCCTGAAGCGTGCGGCCCGTTTCGGGGGTATCCTGATGTCCGGTCATGGCGGTGATGCGATTGTCCAGGATGATCGTCACGACCTTGCTGCGATTATACACGACGTTCAGCAAGGCGGCGATGCCTGAGTGAAAGAACGTCGAGTCCCCGATGACGGCGACGTGATGCTCGGGGCTGCCGGCCTTGGTGGCGCCATGTGCGACGGCGATGCCCGCGCCCATGCAGCCCAGCGTGTGCATGGCGCTCAGCGGCGGCGCGAACCCCAGGCTATAGCACCCGATGTCGCCGTTGACGGGCACTTTCAGTTTGTGCAGGATGTAGAACGAGCTGCGATGCGGGCACCCCGCGCACAGCACTGGCGGGCGGGCGGGCAGCTCTCCCACCTCGACTGGCACCAGGGGCACGCGCGCGGCTTCCGGCAACAGTCCGGCGCGAATAGCGTGCTCCCGGATCACGCGGGGATTGAACTCGCCGGTAATGGGAAAGATACTTTTCCCCTCGACAGAGATCCCCATCAAGCGCACGCCGTCCTCGATGAACGGATCCAGCTCCTCGACGACGATCACGCGGTCCACTGACGCGGCAAAGGTGCGAATCAAGCCAGCGGGCAAGGGCCAGCACATACCCAGGCGCAGGACTGACGCGGTGGGAAAGGCTTCTTTGACATAGTGGTAGGCGATGCCCGCCGTGATGATGCCCAGCGAGCGATCGCCCGGCTCGACGACGTTCCCCGCGAAGGACTCCGCGAAGTCGGCGACAGCGCGCAGACGCTGCTCGATCACCGGATGGCGCTTGATCGCGTTGCCCGGCACCATCACGTACTTCGCGGGATTGCGCGGAAATTTCGGCGGCGGCATCGCTGATTCATCAGCCATGAAGCCCGGCGGCTCGCCTAACTCCACCACGCTCGTCGAATGGCAGACACGGGTGGTCATCCGGAGCATGACCGGCGTGTCGAAGCGCTCGCTCAGCGCGAACGCGGTGACCATCGAGTCCCTGGCTTCCTGACTGTCCGAAGGCTCCAGACACGGGATGCGGGCGAACTTGGCGTAGGCGCGGTTATCTTGCTCGTTCTGGCTGGAGTGCATGGCGGGATCATCGGCGGTCACGATGACCAGTCCCGCTTCCACGCCGGTCATAGCGGCATACATGAACGAATCGGCGGCGACGTTCAGGCCCACGTGCTTCATCGTGGCGAACGAGCGGCGTCCGGCATACGCGGCGCCGATGGCGACATCGACGGCGACTTTCTCGTTCACCGACCACTCTGCGTATACCTGGGGGAAACGGGCAAACGTCTCTAAAATCTCCGTGCTGGGTGTGCCTGGATAGCCGGCGGCGACCCTGGCACCGGCCTCCCACGCGCCCCGCGCCAGGGCCTCATTGCCAGAGAGCAGTCGTTTCATGTGCGTTCCTCCACGCGGATTCAGGAATATGGCGGGCGATGCTGGCGGTGGACCGCGAAGGTGATATACCAAGTCTCATCGATCACATTCATTTGCGATCGAGGCGTAGCCAGCGATCAT
>VFSW01006436.1_pt1 | contig 17265 bp, 21 predicted proteins | sample 5358111 | NCBI WGS metagenome assembly VFSW01 (sample SAMN11554181, study PRJNA540505) | mine drainage metagenome | isolation source: sediment from site ElyBrook_90M | place: USA: Ely Copper Mine, Vershire, VT | collected 2017
GAATCGAACCGGCGTCTGGAGGTTATGCTTACCACTACAATTTTCATTGCCCTACGGTTTGTGGTCTGGACTATGCCTTCACCCGCGAGGGGTGTCTACCGTCTAGTCTCTACACCTTCCGATCTTCTTTTGAAGAAAGGCTTGGCTCGGCATTGCCGTGCGCCTTGCGACGCGAGGGTTCCACCGAGTTTGGCAGATAATCTTATGCGCAATTACTCGCACACACGCCCGAATTGTTCAAGCCTCCCGAGGTACCTCTCCTCTACCCCGCTGTTTATAAGTATACACAAGAAAATGTACGGGGCAATAATCCTCTATGGAACCTGTGGATATTGCGAATATATACATATTATACTGGTACTATATCCTTAATGAAGGGTCCTGCCCGATTGGAAGCGGGGTCGCTGCGACGCCAAGGAGAGAGTATAAAAGATATCGCCAGAAAGGTTGCTGTCAGCCAGAGCACTGTAAGCCGATGGTGCGCTGATATTATTCTTTCCGCGGACAAGAGAAACGCACTCGAAAGGAAGCGTCGGGAAGCGGGGGCAAGAGCGCTTGCTCCTTGGATACGCAGGAATCACAAACTGAAACAAAATGATATTAAGAAACAGAACCTGCAAGGACGCCGTGATCTTGGTCGAATGACGAAACGAGATTTATTTATACTTGGTCTCGGTCTCTATTGGGGAGAAGGGTACAAACGCGGCAGTCAAGAATGGGGGTTCACAAATTCTGATTCTAGAATCATACGCGTTATACTTGTGTGGCTTAATGAATATTATGCCGTACCAACCGAACGTATTATAGCTCGGCTCACAATCAATCTACGTTATGAAAACCAAAACGAACGTCTGACGAACATGTGGGTGCGCGAGACAGGCATTCCTCGCATTCAATTCGGAAAGCCGACTTTCATACGTGGTTATAACGGCTCGAAGTTAGACGACCACACATATCGAGGGACTCTCAGGATCAAAGTACGTCGTGGCACGTCACTTCGTCGACGTGTATTAGCGAGTATTACTGAAATCGATACTCAAATCGCTTTGAGTTCACGGAAAATGGCTTCATAACGCGCGATGGTGCGACGCGCGAACAATTCTGACAAATCGAAAGCAGAGCCTTCATGCGCGATCTGATTACGCACCTTGTGCACGTCCCACGCATCTTGCAGGGTCTTCATGCCAGCGGGCTCGACCGCCTTCAATTTTTCACCGACGCCGTCTCCGACATATCCTTGTCGCGCAAGCACATCATCGAGCATAATATCAGCCTCAAGAATCGCCTCGCGCCAATGGCTTGCACTAGTGTCGTTTATGAGCGACTCAATGTGTTGCCAACGCGGACTTACCCCGCTCGCCGCCTCGAGCGGTGAAATGAGCGTGCTGTAGTACGTCTCCTCGCGCTTGCGCAATTCAAAAAGCCGCACGGTTATATAAACGATGAGAAAGAATCCGACAATCGAGAGCAGGTAACCGACGATAACAATCCAGAGCCACACATGCGCAATAAAAGCATGGAATGTTGAGTAGTTGGACGCTGTGTGCGATCCGTGAATCCAGTCATACAGGAGACGAAAAAGATATTCAATGTTCACCTGTCCAGCCATTGCTCTCAGTATAGACGAAGTGGGCTATGTTCGGTGCGCCTTTTCCACCATCGTGCCGAGGGTGAAGAGAGTATCTTCTGCTTGGTGCGGCGCGGTGAAATGTATGCCGACAGGGAGTTTCTTCCCCTCCCGTTCTACGAAGCCCATCGGGACAGAGATCGCCGGCATGCCGGTGAGGTTCGCGGTCACCGTGAAAATGTCTTCGAGATACATAGAGAGCGGGTCGCTCTTCTTGCCGAACCTAAATGCCGGCGATGGTGTGGTCGGGAATGCGATGACATCCGCCTTCGAGAAGGCATCTGCATATTCTTGGCGCAGGACGACGCGTGCGGCATCTGCCTTCCGATGATAGGCATCTATGTAGCCTGAGGAGAGCACAAAGGTCCCAAGCAGGATACGGCGGCGCGTTTCTTCCCCGAACCCTTCGGTCCGCGAGAGAACGTAGTCATCAAGTAGAGTCTCTCCGCGCTTTGCAAGGCCGTAGCGCATGCCGTCAAGACGCGCGAGGTTGGCAGAAACTTCAGCAGGCATAATCACGTAATACGCCGCGAGTGCGTGCGAACTTGTCGGCAACTCAACATCGATAAGTGTGTGCCCAGCGTTCGCGAGTTGCGTAAGTGTGGCGTCAAAGGCGGCACGTATGTCCGCGTCAACACCTTCAGCGAGCAGGTGCCGCGGTACGCCTATGCGAAGGTGTCGTGCTGTGCCAGCAGGGCGTACGCCATACAATCCATCCGGAATGCTGGTAGCATCCAGCGGGTCTTCCCCGCGAATCGTATCGTAGAGAACACGTGCGTCTTCGACTGTTTTTGCCAAGGGACCGATCTGATCGAGTGAGGACCCAAGCGCGATGAGCCCGGAGCGCGAGACGGCACCATAGGTCGGCTTAAGACCAGCAATGCCGCAATGAGCGGCTGGCTGGCGTATCGAGCCGCCCGTGTCGGAGCCGAGGGCGGCAATGGCGAGATGCGCGGCAACTGCGGCGGCAGAGCCGCCGGAGGAGCCGCCGGGAACCCGCGTGGGGTCGTGCGGGTTTTTCGTCGGACCGAAGGCCGAGTGTTCGGTTGATGAGCCCATCGCGAATTCGTCCATGTTGGTACGGCCTAAGAAGAGCGCACCAGCGTCTTTTAACTTTTTAATAACGGTCGCATCGTAGGTCGCGCGATAGTTCTCAAGCATTTTTGATGCGGCGCTCGCGAACCTCCCTTCTATCAAAATATTGTCCTTTATCGCGAGAGGAATGCCGGAGAGAAGCGGCGCCTCTTCTCCGTCATCATCAATACGCTTCTGTGCGGCGTCTATTGCCGCGGTGTCGGCGTCAAAAATCTCAAGAAATGCATTGAGTTCCGGGTTCTTCACGCGCGCGACTGTCGCACACGCGTTCCAGAGTTCGCGCACAGTGAACTCCCGCGCGCGAAGCGCGCGAGCTGCCTCCACGAGGGTCATTTCATTCAGCTTAGTCATGCGAAATGATCTGCTTTACGACGAGAGTATCGCCCTCGCGCGCTGGAAATTGTTCGACGAGCTTCTCGGTGTACGTGCCCGGCGCATGCGGTTCGCCATCGGCGCGCATCACATTACGCAGGGGCGGCATCTTCGCCTCAGAGGCCTGCGGGAGATTGAGCTTTTCAAGCTGGCCGACATACGCGAGTATCGCATCGAATTCAACGATGAACTTCTCGAGTTCCGAGTCCCCGACGTGTATGCGCGCGAGCGCTGCGAGCTTCTTCACCTCATCCTTCGTCGCCATTGGGTGCACTCTATCACAATCCGAGCTTCGCTTGAAAAGCTTTTTCCGAGAGCACCGGCACGCCCAGTTCCCGCGCCTTCGTCAGTTTACTGCCCGGATCTTCGCCGGCAACGACGAACGAGGTCTTTGACGAAACCGTGGCGACGACCTTACCACCGGCCCTCTTCACGCGCGCTACAACTTCTTCTCGCGAGAGCGTCGGGAGCGTCCCCGTGATGACAATCGTGAGACCAGTCAAGGAGCCTTTTGCGGGTGCGGCAACCTTCGTTATTTTCAGATGTTTCTGCAGTCGCGCGAGGAGCGTGCGATTATTCGCATTTCTAAACCACTCGGCAACCGACGCGCCGATAATCGGCCCGATGCCGTCGACGCTTGAAAGAGATTCTTCGCTCGCTCTCCCGAGAAGATCGGGTGTCGAGAATTGTGTTGCGAGAAGAAACGCCGTCTCGCCGCCCACATGCGGAATGCCGAGACCGATGAGCAACCGGTCAAACGGGACTTTCTTGGCGGTTTCAATCGCTTGTACGAGATTCGTCGCCTTTGTTTCTTCAAATCCGGGGAGAGCGAGCAATTCGCTCTTCGTCAGCTCGAATATATCGTCAAAATGTGAAATGAGACTGTGTTCCATAAGAAGCTTCACCGTCTTCCGCCCCATGCCGTTAATGTCGAGCGCACTCTTGCCGGCGAAATGGATAAGCCGACGCGCCTGCTGTTCAAAGGATCCCGCGATCTTACAGCGGTGCGCCGCCTCACCGGGAATTCGTTCAACACTGCCGTCACCACCGCAGAGCGAAGAGCGCGTTGGGAACTCCCAGCTCTTCGCTCCCTTCGGGCGAAGCTCCTTAATGACCGCGACGATCTCCGGGATGATGTCGCCCGCTTTCTGAAGAATAACCGTATCGCCAATACGAATATCTTTCTCTCGTATGAAGTCTTCATTGTGCAAAGTCGCGCGTGCGACAAGCGTGCCTGCGACGTTTACCGGGGTAAGATGCGCGACCGGCGTAAGCTTCCCCGTGCGCCCGACTTGGAGTGTGATGTTCTCCAGAGTCGTCGTTACCAGTTCGGGCGGAAACTTATAGGCGATGGCGAAGCGGGGCGCCTTGCCGGTATAGCCGAGCGCTTCCTGCTCTCTATGAGATTCAACCTTGAGCACAATGCCGTCAATCTGATAATCAACCTCTTCGCGTGCGCTCCCCCTCCACCGCTCCCAATACTCAAAGGCTTCTTGAAGCGAATCAGCATGGCGATGTTCTGTATTCACCGGTAGTCCGAGCCCGGCGAGATAGCCGAGTTCCCCGCTCTGCGTCTCAGGAAACAATTCGGACGTGCGGGCGACATCGTAGAGAAACGCTCCGAGCGGCCGAGCGGCCGCGATCTTCGGATCAAGCTGGCGAATAGAACCGGCGGCCGCGTTGCGCGGATTAGCGAAGAGTGGCTCTCCCTTTTTCTCTCGAAGCGCATTCAGCTTTGTAAAGCCGGAGCGGGTGAGGTACACCTCGCCCTCGGCGATAAGATCAACAGGGCGCGTAAGACGCTCGGGCACCTTGCGTATCGTACGGATATTGTGCGTGACATCCTCTCCGATCTCGCCGTCGCCGCGCGTCGCCGCGCATGCGAGCACTCCCTTCTCGTAGGTAAAAACGACCTTGAGGCCGTCGATCTTTAGTTCAAGATCATAAGTAGGTAAAGCGCCGCTTGCTTTACGCACCCGCTCGTCGAAAGAGCGCACCTCGACTTGCGAAAACGCATCGTTGAAAGACCACTGGGGCACCTGGTGCCGCACTTTCTTGAGCGCCGACAACGCCTCGCCCACGACTTGTTGCGTCACTGACGCGGCAGGCACGAGCTCGGGATAGCGCTCCTCAAGAGAACGGAGTTCGCGATAGAGCGCGTCATAGGCGTCGTCCGAGATTTCCGGCGCGTCCAGTGTGTAGTACCGATGAGCGTGATGCTTAAGAAGTTTCTGAAGTTTCGCGGTGCGCTCTTTAATCTCCCATGGAATAGCCATACGCCGCTCCTAGTAGTGGCTGTTGATGCCGCGCGCCACAAACCGCGCGCCGCCTGGACTTGTGACCGTAGCGCACGACACGTCGTACCCCTGCGAGAAGATGTAGGTGGTTATGCCGTTTGTTGGCGCACTGTATTTATACACGGTCATGTCCGCACATCGCGGATTCGGAAGCGCTGCGTCGATTGGAAGCCGGTAGGTGATGATCCACCGGGCCGTCGTCCACACCGAAGACTGGGGAGGGGTCGCCATGCCGTCACACGAGATGGGAGGAACCGAAGAAAGCAGTGGGGCGCTTGAAGGATACGGGATGAAAGCTCCCGTCTGGTCCGTATAGAGAGCGCATTCAAGGCCTGCATCCGCGGCATAGAATGCATACTGCGACTCAATGGCCGATGATGCGAGCACTTGTTGCTTGTAAGAGAGCGAACCGAGAGCAAGACCGAAGGAAAGCATGACCGACATAAATATGACGGCGATGAGAAGCGTAAAACCACGCTGTGGTGTGTGTTTCATTGCCATGGGGTGAGGTGGTCGGTAATGGTCACCGCATAGGGGGTGCCGTGGAAACTCCATGACACCCTTGAGATGATGCGGACATCTGTTCCTGTAACACCTACCATTTGAATGGTGCGCGTAAATGCCGTCTTTACTCCCACGTTCTGTTGAGTATACATATACACACCACTTATCTGACCCAGGTATAGCGGCGTGCACGTAGACCCTACAGTACATTGGGCCAAAGTGTTGCTTGCCGGATCGAGTGTGCAGGCCTGTGTTGTGTTTGATGTGGCATCGCACTGCGATATTGCGTTAGTAAAATAGCTCCACGCTTTTGTTGGTGTACCGATGTATGTGGCGAGGAACTGATTATCGCGCACGGCCCGTACGTATTCGATCCCCTCTTGCGCGAGATACGATGCGGTAAGCTGGTCGCGTGCGGTGTTTGCCGCGACAATGGCGCGATTCGCGGTAACCATCGGTCCTATGATGGAGAGCGTAAGAATAGCTATGGCAACCATAGTTTCGATGAGCGTAAAGCCGGTGAATCCTTTCATACTCATATATCGGAGCCGCGCATCGTCGCGCCCGTCTCGACCGTGAAGGGTATGGTAGTACCCGGTCCGGAAGAAACCGTACCTGAGATTACGATAGTCACGCGCGCCTGTTGCGTGTCAGGATATGGTTGCGTACCAATGGCATAGAATTTAAGTGAGATAATGTCTGTCGACGAGTCGGTAAGAGGGGCGGTACTATTAACGGTACCACTACTTGTTGTTTGAGTAATGTTGCCTCCACTGCCTGTAGAACCCATTGTATAACTTACCGTGTGCCCCATTGAATCTGTCACGGAAAAAGTAGAGAAGAGGCACGGGGAACCGTCCGTGTGGGGTATAGATGTGGAACAGCTGTAGTTTGTGCCAGTGCGAATGGTGCGCGTCATTGTCTCAAGCGCGAAGGAGAGATTATCGATACCGACCGCTATGCCCTGGGTCTGCCGATTGATGTTGATCATTACAAGGTACGCACCTGAAGCGAGCATCATGACTATCGCGAAAAGCCCGACCGCAACGATGAGCTCAATGAGTGTATAGCCACCATGGGTATGTTCCTTTTTCATGGGCAGGATGTGGCGTTTGCGTTTATTTCCCCTGACGCGGCTATCGATACATACTTCCAACCACCCTGGGGCGACGTGAGCGCGAGACACGCCGCCACTTGCGTGGTGGCAGACACGTATACATTATTCACGCTAAATAATGGCGTCGGATTTGGCCGCGAGAAGACTACGTCGAGCGAGCTTATTCCCGGGGACCCAGACGAACATAAAGAATTGTTGTCGCCGCTATATATGGCGCAGAAATACTTAATGATAATTCCATTGTTAAGCGTATAGAGGTGCTTCGAACCCGCTTCGTAAGTGGGATCATAGACGCAATTGCCCGGCTGCGCCCCAGGCCACGCAGAATCTTGTCCGGGAGGTACGGGATGACAAAAAGGCCCCAGACTATCTACCGAAGGATAGGTATCGGCAAAGAGTGTGTAGGAACCGGGTGTGCCGCTCTGGAAGTCGAGACCGTACCCCGTATTCATGACCATACCGGATGCGCGACTACCGAGCCCATAGCTCTCGGCGGAGCGGAACGTGAGCGCAACATCGTACGCCGTGTTCGCGAGTACGAGTGTCTTGTTGAAAGCGCTCTGGCTCGTGAACACGACCGCCATGATGATGGTAATAATCGCGAGCACGACCAGAAGCTCGATCAGTGTAAACCCGCGATGAGAGCGAATGGATTCCATTGAGTAAAGTATGCAAGGAGGAAACCGGCAGCTAAGAACGGTGCGAACGGCACCTCAACTCCCATTCTAGAACCAGGAGGCCTCTTATACAACAAGACTATTCCCACGAGGGCGCCAATCCAGAATGAAAAGACAAAGCCGGGAAGAGCGGCGGGGCCGACAAGCAGGGCGAGGCCGAAGGCGAGCGGAGTATCGGCAAGACCCATGGCTCGGCCGCGTGAGAAGAGGTGAATGAGCGCGAGACTCGCGGCAATAAGGGAGGCAACAAGAAGTGTGCTCAGAAAAACGCTCTCGGAAGTAGCGAGGAGGAACCCCGTCACCCCGCCCACGATAACGAACGCGCCCAGGAGCGGTAGAGGAAGTATCTGGTGCGCAAGATCATAAAGAACAAGAGCGAGAAGAACCGAGAGCGAGAAACACATGAACAGAAGCGTGCTCGAAAAACCGAGCGTGAGATACGCAAGCGTAAAAAGGCTGCCAAGGAGACCTTCAGAAAGCGGGGACCCGAGTGAGAGGCGCGCGCCGCAACAACGACCTCTCCCCCGCAAGAAGAAATACGAAACGACGGGTACGAGCGCAAGAGGCGGGAGTACGGCATTACACGCATCACAGCGGGAGCGACCCATAAGGAACCCTTGCTCTGTGTTGAGGCGCCCAACGATTACGCCAACAAAACTCGCAACGATTGCCCCGCACACGAACGAAGCGCTTGCCAAGACTAATTCCATACCATCAGTATAACGCAAGAGACTCTGCCAATTCTGGCAAAGTCTCTTGTCTTTGAAAACCTTTAGCTGGCTAGCAACTCGTATTGTTGCCGAGTGCGGTCGTGGTCATCGTCCCGATACTCGAACTATCGACGCACCAATACTTTGTCGTGTCCGTTACCAACTGTGCGGAAACGGCATACTCGGTCCCGCCGGCGCTTACGTTACACGTCACATTGTTGCTATCTATACTGTTGGCCGCCGCAGCTGCCCTATTTATGTTCGAATCTACAAACATTGTATCGTTTGCGGAGCCGGTACAATCACTCTCCAGGATAGTATTCGTCCCGTAGCTGTTGTTTGCCTGATTGTCGCGATAGATCTCTGCTTGGATTCGAATAGCCGAGAGGTCTGATTGAATGGCCGCATCGCTACCCTTCTGATGAGCTTGGTTCAGGGACGCGAGTACAACGGCTGAGAGGATACCGATAATGGCGATGACGACGAGCAATTCGATGAGCGTGAAGCCTCCACGGAACGCATTAGATTTCATACAAGCTTAGTTTGAGGCTGAGCAATAAATTGTGGTCGAAGTGAGCGCTGTAGTGCTCTTGCTGGAAGCACCTGTCGAATCAACGCACCAAGTCCTGGTGCTGTCAGTTACAAGTTGAGCCTGAACCGCATAGGCGGTTCCTGTGCTGTTGACATAGCACCTCATAATGCCGTTGCCGTTCGCTCCTTTTGCTCCAAGGAGCGCATTAGCAATAACTTTGTCGCCGGTGGAACTATTGTAGAACATTGTACCAGGGGCTATGCAACTACCCGACGAATTAGCAATACCATAGCTGTTATTACGGCCATAGTAAATCTCCGCCTCCGTCTGGATGGTTGAGAGATCTGATTGAATAGCCGCATCATCACCCTTCTGGCGGGCCGTGTTCAGAGACGCGAGCACGACGGCCGAGAGGATGCCGATAATAGCGATGACGACGAGGAGCTCAATGAGGGTAAACCCGCGCCGTCTTAACATGCCGTCTTACGGACAGACGGTAGCAGCACCGAGTGCTGTAGCCTCTGGCTTGCCAGCGCCTGTATTATCAACGCACCAAAACATGTTACCGGCTATACCATTTTGTAACGCTGAACTGACAGCGTATGCATTCGGGACACTGTTACAAACGACCGCGCCGGCGCCATTTGCCGTATCTGCTCCAGCAACAGCCTTTTCAATCACAGGATCAGTGAAGACGGAAGTTGCACTGAGTACGGTGCCTACGACGGGACACGTAGTATTAGTAGCACTACCATAGGTGTTAGCGCCGGTACCACCATAGTAAATCTCGGCCTCGGTCTGGATGGTCGAGAGGTCTGATTGAATAGCCGCATCGCTACCCTTCTGACGAGCTTGGTTCAGGGACGCGAGCACGACGGCCGAGAGGATGCCGATAATAGCGATGACGACGAGCAATTCGATGAGGGTGAAGCCTCGGGAACGATTTTTGTACATAATTTATTATATTTGGCTAATGGAGTGATTGTACTCCCTGGGGGCACGGGAGGGAAAGGTGGGTGTGGATAAGCGGGGTGGCTCTAGATTGCCCCGGCGAGGTTGTAGATAGGGAGCAATACGGCGGCAAGGAGCGTGCCGACGCCAAGGCCGAGCAGTACGATCATAATCGGCTCAATGAGCCCGACGAGCGTGTCGACGGCGTTTGTCACCTCGCGATTATAGAACTTTGCGAGAGTCATGAGAATAGAACCGAGCTCGCCGGTCTCCTCGCCGACCTTGGTCATCGCGACCATAATGCCCGGTATCTCCGAATGCTTCCCGAGAGCCCGGGAGATCGGGGAGCCCCCCTTCACATCCCTCCCCACCTCGGCGAGCACGGTCTCGTAGACGGCATTCCCGACGACCGAGCTGGTAATCTCGATGGCCTCAACGACTGAAACGCCGGAGAGAAGCATAGTGGCAAAATTGTCTGAGATGCGGGCGAGAAAGAGCTTTCGGTAGAGATCGCCCACGTAGGGAATCGAGAGTTTTAAACTGTCCAAAACGAGTTTCCCGCGCTCGGTCTTCCCTATCTGCCAGACGTAGACACCGCCCGCCACAAGCCCGATGAGCACGAAAATACCGTAATTCACGAGGAAATTGGAGAGACCGATGATGATGCTGGTGTAGATTGGCACCGCCTGGCCGGAATCAACCAGAATGGCGCTAATCTTCGGAATAACGAGCGTAAGCATGAGTGCCATCACGGCAAAGAAGACCCCAATAACAAACATCGGATAGATAAGGGCGTTCTCCGCTTTGCTGACGATGTCGTAGGAACGATCGAGATAATCGGCGAGATAGATGAAGATCTCCGACAATTTCCAAGACTCCTCTCCCGCGTGGACCATATTCACATAAAAAGGCGAGAAGACCTTCGGCTGGCGAGCGAGCGCCTTGCTGATAGGACTTCCCCCTTGGAGATCGTCCCCGACCTCTGAAAGAACGGTAGCAAGCTTCTTATTATCCACCTCGGCCGCGAGAAGGCGGAAGACACGGAGCGCGGATACCTGCGCTTCAAAGAGAGTCGATATCTGGCGCGAGAGAATGACGATATCTTTGTTGGTAATTCTACCGAAGAATGGCATCTCCATTCCAAAGTCAAAGAACGACTTCTTCTCGGCGGGCGCAATCATCGAAATAATGAGATTGCGACGCTGGAGCGCCGAAACAGCAACCTCCTGTGAGGTAGCTTCTATGGTTCCGTCTCGTTTGCGGCCATCCTGATCAATCGCGTGGTATTTAAAAAGCATAATTTAGAGATAGCGCTCAAAGGTTTTAGGATCCATGGAGTGTTCGTAGGCGTGCTCTACGGTTATTTCACCCCGGTGCATAAGGTCGGCGAGAGATCGATCCATATCAATCATGCCCTCCTGTGAAGAAGTCTGGATAACCGCGCTAATCTCGTGGGTACGCGCATCGCGTATGAGCGTACTGATTGCATTGTTATTGATCAGAAGCTCATAGGCCGGAATAAGGCCGCCCGAGATGCGTGGAACGAGCCGTTGGGAGAAAATGCCGATCAGGGAACCGGCGAGCTGCACGCGCACCTGAGCCTGTTGTTCCGCAGGGAACATGTCGATAATGCGGTCGATGGTCTGCGCGGCGTTATTGGTGTGCAAGGTCGAAAGGACGAGGTGGCCGGTCTCAGAGGCGGTTACCGCAGAAGAGATGGTCTCGAAGTCGCGCATCTCGCCGACCATGATGACGTCCACGTCTTCACGAAACGCGCTCTGGAGCGCGGTATGGAAGTCGGGCGCATCGATATGGATCTCGCGCTGATGGATAAGTGAATGCTTCGGCGTGAAAAGATACTCAACCGGGTCCTCAATGGTAAGAATGTGTTCCGCGCGCGAAGTATTGATGTGCTCGATCATCGCGGCGAGCGTTGTAGACTTGCCGTGACCCACCGGCCCCACACAGAGGAAGAATCCCTGCTCGCGCTGGGTAAACACCTCCAGAATAGGGGGGAGATTTAATTCGGCGAACGTGTGAATATCGCGCGGCACGAGCCGGAGCGCGAGAGCGGTCGTTCCCTGCACGCGATAGCCGTTGACACGAAAACGCGCGTCGGGACCGTGGGCGTAGGAGAGGTCAATCGTCTGATTTTCTAGGAAAGAATCCCAGCGCCCCGCGGGGACAATGCTTTTGAGCATTGCTTCGGTATCCTCGTTTGTAAGCGCCGGATATTTCGCGACCGGAATGAGCGCACCCGAGACACGGAACACTGGTGGTCCGCCGACGAATACGTGTACATCAGATCCGCCATGTTTAACGACGAGATCGAGAAGCTCCCCAAGACGTTTATCAACCGCCATAACGTTTTAATGAGGCCCTCCGGATTCTCCGGAGCGGCCGGCTTCGATGGTGTTCAAAGTCTCGGTAAGAACTTCGGAGGGAATGGCGGATGCTTTGATAATGTAACCGTCAACAGCGAATTGTTTCGCCTTTTCAATATCGGAATCTTGGCCTTGATTTGAAAGAATGATAATCTTCGTGCCTTTCGCGAGATGCTCCTTCCGTATCGCCTCAAGCGCTTCGAACCCGCCCATTCCCGGCATGATGAGATCGAGCAGGATGGCGTCGGGGGCGACGGAACCCTCTTTTCGAAGCGCGGTAAGGAGCTCTTCCCCACCGCCGAACACGCTTGCTTCGTGACCGGCGTTGCGAAACTTGACGGCATACAAGTCGAGGAGGAAACGATCATCATCTACCAAATAGACGCGGTAAGCCATTGTCAAAAGTATACTACACTGGGGCCGTCAAGCGATGTCCCCTCCTGGGAAAAGCTCTCCCCCGAGCACATTGACTTCCTCGAAGGGTATCTCGCCCGCAAGAGCCTTTACGATGGCGTCTTCGCGCATAGTGAGCATGCCACCTGCGCGCGCGACGGCGTAGACCTTCTCCTCAACCGGCTCCTTGAGCACCACTTGCTCGAGGTCTTTGTTCATTCGCAGTATCTCGAAGACGGCAGTGCGACCGCGCGTACCGTTCGGGCATTCTTCCGTCGGGACCGCATGGTAGAACTCTTTAAAGGGCGGTAGTGCGTGACGGTATTTCTCCGGCAAATCGGCAAACTGCTGGTCAAGGAGTAGCTTGATACTGTCTTTAATGGGAAACGGCTTCCCAGCGTCCGGACAGAGTCTCCGGACGAGGCGTTGCCCGATGACCGCGACGAGAGTCGGCGCGATAAGGAACGGATCGACGCCCATATCGATGAGGCGCGGAATTGCGCCGGTAGCGGTATTGGTATGAATGGTGGAGAAGACGAGGTGACCGGTCAGCGCTGCTTGTACGGCGAGCACGGCGGTCTCATTATCACGGATTTCGCCGACCATGATGACGTCTGGATCTTGGCGCAGGATAGAACGGAGCCCGGTTGCGAACGTATAGCCGATTTCGGGACGCACCTGGCTCTGGGAGACGCCGGGAATCTCGTACTCGACCGGATCTTCGAGCGAGACGACGTTTGCCGTTTCGCGATCAAGCTCGGAGAGCATGGCAAAGAGGGTCGTTGACTTACCCGAGCCGGTCGGCCCAGCGATGAGGATAATCCCGTAGGGAACCTTCATCATTTCACGAACCGCGGCAAGATGGGCGCCCGTAAACCCGACTGACTCGAGGGTCGTCGTCGTGGCGGACTGGTCCAAGATGCGCATTTCCACTTTCTCGCCGTACTCAGTCGGGAACGTGGAAACGCGGAAGTCTATGCGGCGTTTGTCGACCGTCGCCGAGAAGCGCCCATCTTGCGGCTTTCTTTTCTCATCAAGGCGAAGTCTTGCGAGTATTTTGATGCGCGCGACGACTGCTTCATGCACTTTTATCGGCAATTCAAGCGAAGTATGCAGATCGCCATCCATACGGAAACGGACGCGTGTCTTGGTAGGCGAGGGCTCAATGTGAATGTCGGATGAATGCCCTTCGATGGCGTAGCGCAATATTGTGGAAACAATCTTTGTTACTGGCGCGTCCTCCTTCAGCGTTTCATGCGGGCCGCTGGTGAGATTCAGTATCTCTTCATTGGATAGGAGACTCTCAGTCAAGGCGGATGCGCGTGTTCCGGCGGACGGCTTTGCGGTCGTATCCAGTTCGGTGAGCGCCGTGCCGATTTCACCAGAAAGATTCTGGTAGGCGTTGATGACGCGGTCGAAATCCTGTTTCGTGATAAGAAAGATTTTATAGGGAATGCCGATTTTCCCGGAAATGAATTGGAGGGCGTCGAGCGCCTCAATGTTGTCCGGGTCGGTGATGCCGACCCCGAGTGCGCCGTCCACCTCATCGAGCGGCACGAATCCGTAATAACGCGCGGAATCAATTGGAATGTAGCCGAACACCGCTTCGTCGGCCGGAGGGTCGCCGAGCACGCGGGTGGGAAGCCCGTATTCTTTTCCTACCTCGGCGAGCGCGTCCGTGAGCGATACATTATGTTCGGCAAGCACCTCACCAAGCGGGCGATTCTTCGCAATCTCGGCCTCAACTATTACGCGGTCTTTTGCAGAAAGGAGGCTTTTATTAACGAGTAGTCCGAGAAAGTTCATTACTCATTTTCCGCTTACGCCAGGAACGGGGGCGAAAGGATCCGGACGGCCGATTGTTTCGGGCGTGATGGGTGTCGCAAGATCGACGAGTGCCATAAAGCTTGGCTCGGAAAAGATGCCTGTATCGAATGAAATAGGTTGTAACTCACCCACCAGCGTCTGGAACTGCGCCTGCGCCCCGCCTTCAAAAGAGGTGGTGGTGGTCAGGGGCGGTTCGTTCCCCGTCCCGGTAAAGAAGTACCAATACGCACCCGCGGCGATGATGAGTGTGGCGACGATGAGGATGACGGTGTTGGATTTCATAATTCAAATCATTAGCGCAACCAATAGAGGCGCATAGTCATGTGGTAGTTATAGACTCCCGTATCGGAACCCGTCACCGTGATGTCTCGAACATCGAGAAGACGGGCGCTCTTCTCTATTCCTGTAAGGAACGACTGGAGCGCGACATAGGTACCGACAGCGGCGAGCGAGAGGTCAACCGAACCGATTGGGTTTACCGAAGCAGCCGACAATCCGGCGGCGGACGGCGGCGGATTGTCTGGATTATTCGCAGCAACGTCAACATTCGCGAGCAAGAGTCCTGAGCGAGCCGCAAGCGCGTTGATATCCAAAATGAGTCCCACATTATCAACCGAATCAGGGAGGAAGACGGAGAGCCGCGCGAGGTTCGCCGGATCGATGCTGTCTCGTGCAGAGGCGAGCTCGTTCTCTCTCGTCTTGTATTGGCTTGCTGCGGTAAGTGCCTGGTCGTCGCTATTGATTGCGGCCTTGGTCGCGGCAATCGGACCGGACCAAGTCGGACTCACATAAGCAAAGAACATGCCGATGGAAATCATGAGCGCAAGAGATGGGAGGATGCGGCTATTCATGGCGAAAAGGTGGTGATCTTCGGGTCCAGTGTGGCCGCAAGAGAGAAAGAAACAGAACCGTCCCCATTTACTTTTATGCTTGAAAAGATCGCGTCCTTGATGCTCCCATCGGCGGCGAATGCCGTCGATGCGGCGGCAAGCGCATTGAAGTTCTTTGCGATACCGGAGCCCTGCACTGTTGGCCCCCCCGTGGTGGCATCAAGGGTGAGGTGAAGCGAGGTAAAGCGAACCGTCGCGGGCATAATCTTCTCGAGTAAAGAAAAGAAGCCTGAGAAAGCGATATGTCCATTCAGCAGTGCCTCGCTCGAGACAAGGCGATCACGCAGACGTATGAAGCCCTCCGCGGTCTTTGAATCTATAGCTGTCACCGCCGCTTGCAAAGCCGTATCTTTTGAAGCTTTATCGGCCGCGAGGATACGTCCGTAGATAAAAACGCCGATAGCGAGTAGGAAGACGACACCAAGAACGGTGTAGGCAAAAAAGCCGAACGCACCGGCAAAGTCGGAACGGAACCTGTGCGGTGCAACAGGGCGAGGGACAAATGATGTGGGGATGGTTGAAAGAGCCATTTTGTTCAGTATACGATATTCACGCAAGGAACGCGCGCGGTGCCTGTGCAAAACCTTGCTTATATGGTTTTAATCAAAAAACTATAGAAATTATACTTCTTCAAGTTTGCGAAGCGCGAGCCCGACGGCGACGGCGAATCCGGGACCGATTTCTTCGAGCACGGAACGCATGAAGGCCGGTGCTTCTGTCTTCATGAAAGGATTTGCAACACGTACGTCGATTGCGAACGTCTTTTTCGCATAGGCGCCGAGCTCTTTGGTAACGCCGCCGCCGCCGGTGAGTACGATTGAGGTGACTGATTTCTTGTGTACCGTCTCATATTGCATGAGAACGCGGCGCGCCTCTGAGAAAATACGCGAGAAGACGAGTTCCGGGGAACTGAAGCTGGCCTCAGCAAGGCCTTTTTCTTTCTTCAATTCCTCGGCGCGGGCGATAGAGAGGTTGTTGGAAATAGCGATGGCGCGCGTGATGTCCTGACTCCCGGTGCTTATTGAGTGTGAAAGCGCCACAACGCCGTGCTCAATGACATAGGTTTTCGTGGAGGCCGCTCCCACGTCGAGTACCATGACTGGCTTTATCGGCTCGTCAACCGTCGCGCGAATAGTACTGAAAATCTCAATCTCGTAAAAACTTGCAGAGAGTCCCGCGCCGGCGATAGTCTTCTGGAGCATGGAAAGTTCGTCATTATGCACGGCGACGAGGAGCACCTCAACCGTTTTACCTATAGTGGACTCCTTCCTGTCGGGCTGTGACGGATTCGAGTCGGGAACAATGAACCAGTCAAGCTGCACTTCGCTTGTCGGCACGGGGATATATTTACGTGCTTCAAGCTCAATAATGGTTTTCTGCTCTTTCGGGTCGTCGGCGTACGGGAGGCTAACGAGCGTGAGGAAAGAACGCGCGAACGGTATGGAAACGCCGCAATTCTTCGTCGTCACCTTCGCCTCGCGTAAGAGGTCTCTTAATGTTTCGGAAATCTGTTCCGCCGAAAGATTCGTTGCCTGCCCGACTTCGCTTCCGCCATAAGGACCAAGCGCGAGCTCGCCGTAGGTCTCGAGTACGGCCTTACCGCCTTCCTTACGTAGTTGTACGACCTTGAGCGACGAGGAGCCGATATCCACGCCAAGAACGCTTTTTTCCTTTTTCGCAAAGAGAGAACTGAGAAAGGACATGGAAGAATAATATCATGCATTTCTTTGAATTCTTGTTCCCCTTGTGTGGACGAAGCTGCTTTGCGCCTATATTCGCTGGTGATTCCTTTGCCCCACTCGCTCTCGCCCACTAAATTTGATATTCTGCTCTTCACGGAGACGTGGCTGAGTGGTCGAAAGCACCTCGCTGCTAATGAGGCAGGGGAG
>VFSW01006437.1_pt1 | contig 17261 bp, 14 predicted proteins | sample 5358111 | NCBI WGS metagenome assembly VFSW01 (sample SAMN11554181, study PRJNA540505) | mine drainage metagenome | isolation source: sediment from site ElyBrook_90M | place: USA: Ely Copper Mine, Vershire, VT | collected 2017
CTTCACCGCCAGCAACACGCGATTTCGGTCTAGCAGCTCCAGACGCCGCGACGATCGCAAGCCTAACGTCGCGCCGCGATGATGCCGCACCACGGCGTCGGGGATGTACAGGCACTTCCAGCCGGCGATCCTGGCGCGCAGTCCCAACTCCGCGTCGTCGGCATACGCGAAAAAATCCTCGTCGAAGCCTCCGATTCGATCCAGCATGGCGCGCCGGTACATGGCCGCACATCCGTCGGGCCACAGAATCTCTTCGACGCGATCGTACTGCCCCTCATCCAACTCACCGCTGCCGCGCCCGCGATTCTGGCCGTCTGGATAAATCAAATGGCCCGCTTTATCGATCCGGCGTGGATCCTCGTGCACCAAAATTTTCGAAGCCGCCATCCCTACATCCGGCCGTCCATCAAACGCGCCGGCCAACTTCTCCAGCCAGTTCCCTTCCGCTTCCGCATCGTTATTGAGCAGCGCGACGAACGCCGTATCCGACGCCGCGAAGCCTTGGTTGTTTGCAGCGCAGAAACCGCGATTCTCCGGATTCCGGATGAGTTGCACTCGAAATCTGGTACTTTTTCCGTACTCCTGAATCACCATTTCGGGCGAGCCATCGTCCGATCCGTTGTCGACCACCACCACCTCAAACGGCTGGTTCAAATTCTGTCTTGTAAGTGATTGCAAGCACGATCTCAAAAGATCGCGCCGATTCCAGGTCACCACCACCACCGAAATAGCCCCTAAGCGGTATCGTCCCACCGACTGTAGTATTATAACCGTAAGCTAAACAGCAACTTGTATGCCTTCTGTCGGTGAGACGCTGAAACGTGCGCGCCTGGAACAGGGGCTCGATCTGTGTGCGGTTGCAGCGCGGACGAAAATCAGCGCCAGATACTTGGAAGCCATCGAGTCCGACGATCGCAAGATACTGCCGAGTGGCTTCTTCTATAAGAGCTTTGTCGAACAGTACGCCAAATCTTTGTCGCTGGACACGCGAGAGATCGATGCCGAAATCGATCGCGTGTTGAGCGCGGACGAACCTCTGCCATTGCCCGGTTTCGAAAGTGTCGTGGCGCGAAATGTTCCGCCGATCGCATCGGCACACCGCTTTCACAAACGGCGTAGCTATAAGTCGGCAGCCAGCCTGGTGCTGGTGCTGGCCGGTTGCTCGGGAGTTTACGCGTGGTGGCATGACGCACGATCGTTGAACCGCCTGCGAGGGATGATCGGCCACGTACGCGGGTTCGCGAAAGCTCCTGTGGCGCCCCCCAAGCCTGTGGCGCCCCCCAAGACGGTTGCCGCCGCTCCACGGCACATACTCGCGCAAGCCGCCGCCGCGCCCGTTTCCGTTGCGTCCACCGCCAAACCCGATGAGACGGACGCAGCCGCGACATCGGACTACAAGGTGATGCTGGATCTGAGGGCGCATGAAGCCACCTGGCTATCGGTATCGTCCGATGGCAAGCCGGTGTTTTCCGGCGTTCTGCAAGCTAATCAGAGCAAGAGCGTGGGCGGCAAACAGTTCGCGAAGATGCGCGTAGGCAATGCCGCCGGCCTCGAGGTGCGATTAAACGGAAAGCTGCTCGGGCCGCTGGGAGCGCGCGGGCAAGTATTGATCGTGCTGTTCACGCCCGATAATTTCCAGATTGTCTCTCCGCCTAAAGAGAGCGACTGAAGACTCGCTTCCTGCGGCCGCGGCTCGGAATCCGCGTCTGTGGCTCGCAACCACTTACGGAGCCGCGACCAGGGGGAGCGAAAGCCGGGTCGAGACTCATCTCGACACCTCCGTCTCCGCTTGCGAGCGCATCATCCGCTTGCGCTGACGCTCGATGCGCAATAGCTGTTGGCGCCGGCGGTGTTTAATCGAGTCGTCCACCATGCGCCAGAACTTGCGGAAGTATTGAACGGCGGAGGCAATACCGAAAATTACCACGCCCCACATCCAGAGCATCGCGAATCCATTCAGCGATTGCCATCGGATGCTCAGCAGCACCATGGTAATGGCCACCACCTGCGTGATCATCTTGGTCTTGCCCAGATCGCTGGCCTGTATCGTGTAGCCTTCCGCCGCGGCGATGCTCCGCAGCCCGGAGACGGCGAACTCGCGTCCGATGATCAGCACCACCATCCAGGCGGGCACGCGCCGGATCTGCACCATCGAAACCAGCGCCGCCGAGATCAGCAATTTATCGGCAATGGGATCCAGCAGCGTCCCGACGGTGGTGATTTGCTTCCAGCGGCGGGCCAGATATCCATCCAGCAAATCGGTGGCTGCGGCGATCAGGAAGATGGACAGCGCCAGGAACGCATTGGACACCAGGATCGCGCCGCGCCATTCGATGCGCAGATGCTGCTCCACCAGCACCGCGACCAGAAATGGCACAAAAAAGATGCGGAGAATAGTCAGCGCATTGGGCAGATTCATGTCGGGGCCGCGTCTTTTTGGATCTGGATTCCTGATGTCAGAATATCATTCGGCAAGGTAACCCGAAAGCCGCCGCTTCACGGACTCCGGGACCTCCGCCTCCACTTCCAGCACCTCGCCGAGATATTGGCTGGAGAGCACTTTGGCGTGTTCGTGGAGTAAGTGGATCACCGAGCCTTCGCCCGCTGGGATGCGGAACCGCTGGCGCGACACCAGGTCCAGCGGCAAGGCGTTGTCGATGGCTTGGAGCAATTCGGGAAATCCAGCGCCGCTGCGCGCCGACACGGGAATCGCTTCGGTGCGGGCGCTGGCTTTTACTTCACCTAGAATTCTCTGCGCCAGGCTCTCGATATCGCCGACGGCGCCATCCACCTGATCCATTTTATTGAGCACCAGAATCTGCCGGGTCTGGTCGGCGCCGATGTCGGCCAGCACCTCGAAGACATGCGCGGTATGCTGCGGCGCGGTGGGCGACGACGCGTCCACGACGTGCAGAAGCAAAGCAGCTTCGGTGACCTCTTCGAGCGTGGCCCGGAACGCCTTCACCAAGGTCGTAGGCAGATGGCGGATGAATCCGACCGTATCGCTCGCCAGCACCTTGCGGTGCGACGGCAGGGTCAAATGACGGACTGTCGGGTCGAGCGTTGCGAACATGCGCGCGTCGGCCAGCACCTCGGCGCCGGTCAGCCGGTTAAATAGCGTGGATTTTCCGGCATTTGTGTATCCGACCAGTGCGATGGTAGCCAGTGGAACCGATTGCCGCTGGCGGCGCTGCGTGCCCCGTCCACCGCGCACGCTTTCGAGCTGATCGTTCAGCTTTTTGATGCGGCGATAGATTCCCCGGCGGTCGGTTTCCAACTGCGTTTCACCGGGGCCGCGCGTGCCAATGCCGCCGCCCAGCCGCGACATCTCCGTGCCCCTTCCAGCCAGGCGCGGCAGCAAATAATTCAATTGCGCCAGTTCCACTTGTAGTTGCCCTTCGCGCGTCCGGGCGCGGCTAGCGAAAATATCCAGGATCAATTGAGTCCGATCCAGAATCTTGCAATCCAGCGCGCGTTCCAGATTCCGAAGCTGGGTGGGCGTCAGTTCGGCGTCGAACAATACCAGGTTCGCTTCGTGGAAATGAACTAGGCGGCGCAGTTCATCCAGCTTGCCGGAACCGATGAGCGTGGCCGAATCGGGCGCCTGCCGCGATTGTACGACGGTTTCTTCCACGTGCGCGCCGGCCGTATCGGCGAGCGCCTTCATCTCTTCGAGCGATTCTTCGGCGGCATGCGCCTCGGGATCGGCGCTGCTTCGCTGGTTAGAGCCACGGTGCGTGCGGGATTTCAAATCCAACCCGACCAGAATCGCGCGCTCTTCGCTGGTCACTGCCAAGCTGGCTATTAATCCTCGACGGGTTCGGCCGGTGCGGGATGGCTGGTCGTGGCCCCGGCCGCAACTCCGGAGGCTCCCGGCGCATGTCCGCCCGCCGATGCGTGGAACGGCTTCGAGACCACCACGGTGGAGATGGCGTGCTTGAAAATAAGCTGCTCCTGATTGTTCGTTTCCAGCACCACCGAATACTTGTCGAAACTCTTGATGCGCCCGGAAAGCTTCACCCCGCTCATCAAATAGATGGTCAGGAAAGTCTTATCCTTGCGCGCATTATTTAGAAAAGCTTCCTGGATGTTTTGCGCCAGCTTTTCCATGGGCGATCTTTGGCCAGGTTTTGGCTCGTTTTCGTTGATGATAATCCCTCCCACCGCGACGCGGGTGGCAACCAAGCCAATGATAGCGCAAAGCCCTCTCGCTAGCAGGCTGCGAAAAAAATCGATAACACCGCGACCAAAGGGAGCGAGTCTAGAACACCGATCTCCGCGTCTCCCGGCCCTTCGATTCCAGCGAAAACCGCGGCTCCGGGCGTGTCTTACCGTCGATGAGCGAGCAAACATGCTCACCCACCGCCGGACCATGCTTGAATCCGTGCCCCGAACCGCCTCCCACCAGCCAGACGTTCTGGAAGCCGGGATGCCGGTCGATCAGGAAATCTCCCGTCGACGTGTTTTCGTACTGGCACACGCGCGATTCCACCAGCGGCGCGCCCGCCAGGCCGGGAAAACGTTCCGCTAAAAAGGTCCGCGCGGCATCGATTCCCAGAGCCACCCGATCGCCGGTATCGGGATCGAACTCCGCTCCATGCCGGTCGAAGGCTAGCTTAAAGCCGCGGTTCTCAAGCTCTGGAATCGTATAAGCGCTGTGCTCATCGGTAATGTCGGCCCACACCGGCATCTGCGGCGGAGCATAGCTGCGATCGCCAGCCGGAGTTCCAAAGAAAAATACTTCCTGACGCGTCACGCGAATTCGGCCACCGAGAATCTCAGGGAAGATTTTTGGCAACCACGGCCCACAAGCATAGACGATCATGTCAGCCCCATCGCAGCCGGCCATCGCCTCTTCCTTATACTCCACTCCTTCGCGAACCGCTTGGGCGACCACCGCCTGCACCGCTCGCCGCGCCAGCAACGCACCGGATTCAGGCTCGAACAGGCCCATGCGTTCCTCGCGAAATCGGAATTGAGGAAACGATCGCGCCAGATCCGCCGGAGCCAGCCGCTGAAACGCCACGCCGCATTTCTCAAACGCCGTTTCGGTGGCGGCGGCGCGCGGGTCACCTGGAGGCGGTGTAAGCAAGACGCCCGTTTTTTGGAAAAGTTCGGGGCGCCCGATTTGCGCGAACAAATTGACCCACAATCCGCGCGACCGCATAGCCCAGCGTGTATAGATTTCGTCGGCCCCGTAGCCCGCGCGCAGAATGCGCGATTCTCCGCCGGAGCTCGACCGGTTATTGCCCGCGCCATAAGCGTCGAACAGCGCCACGGTCCGGCCCGAGCGGCGCAAATGCAGCGCAGTCCAGGCGCCGAACACACCCGCGCCAACCACCATCGCGTCGAAAGTCTTCATCCTTGAACGGCGCGCAGGCCTTCCAGCACAGACTTGGGAATGTTCAGATTCCCGTTGTAGCCGGTGCCGAGCGATATCTGGGGCTTCACCTCGCCATGAAAGTCGGAGCCGCCCGACACGGCGAGATTGTACTTACTTGCGATGCCGGCATAGCGCGCCATGTCCGCTGGACGATGATCGGAATGAAACACTTCGATACCGCGCAGTCCCGCATCGCGCAACTCGCCGATAAACTTCTCTTCGGCGTCATAATCCCGAAAGCCGAGGCGAATGGGATGCGCCAGGACAGGCAACCCTCCGGCGTCGACCACGCGTTGGATGGCCTCCACAACGTAAGGCGCGAATCGCTCCACATAACTCGGCGCCGATTCGCCGAGGTAATTCCGGAAAGCCTCATCGAAGCTGCTCACGTAGCCCTTTTGGATCAACACGCGCGCGAAATGCGGGCGTCCGGTCAAGGTTCGTCCCAGCTTTTCCACTTCGCGCAAATCAATGTCGACGCCCCGCTCGCGCAAGCTCGTAATCAGACGCTGGTTGCGATCCCGGCGCCCCTCGATCAACTCATCCAGCCATTTGCGAAATTCCGCCGCAGGCGGCTGGTGAAGAAAATATCCCAGCAGATGGACCGTCCGCACTCTTGTGCCCGGCACGCGCGTGCTCAATTCGATTCCGCAAACCAGCTCCAGGCCGCGGGATTGCGCCAGGGGAAGGGCTTGATCGAAGCCGGCGAATGTATCGTGATCCGAAATAGCCAGCGCCTCAACACCGCGCTCCATGGCCAGGTCCACTAACTCCCCGGGAGTGAAGGTTCCGTCGGATTCGTTGGTATGACTATGCAGGTCGATCACAGCGCTAGCTTTCTCAGCCTTAGCGCATTTGCGATCACCGACACGGAGCTAAACGTCATCGCGACGCTCGCGACGATGGGGCTGAGCAACAATCCCAGGAAAGGATACAGGACACCGGCGGCCAATGGAACGCCGATCACGTTATAGATGAAGGCAAAAAACAAATTTTGCCGAATATTGCGCATGGTGGCTTTGCTAAGCGTGCGGGCGCGAACGATCCCCCGCAAATCTCCTTTCACCAGTGTAATGGCAGCGCTCTCGATCGCGACGTCGGTTCCGGAACCCATTGCGATTCCCACATCGGCCCGCGCGAGAGCGGGTGCGTCGTTGACGCCGTCGCCGGCCATCGCGACGATACGGCCTTGCGCCTGCAGCTTCGCCACCGCGTCCGCTTTTCCATCGGGCAGCACGCCCGCTTGCACTTCGTCGATCCCCAGCGACCGCGCCACCACTTCGGCGGCCGAACGATTATCGCCCGTCAGAATGACGATGCGCAGCCCGTCGCGATGCAAACTCTGGATGGCTTCCCGCGCCGATGGCTTGACGGGATCGGCCAGCCCGAGCGTTCCCGCCGGCTTTCCGTCGATGGCGACGTGCACAATCGTCTGGCCAGCGTCATTGGGATCGTCCTCAGAAGTTGCCGGTTTCCCAACCGACACCTGGTGACCGTCGACAATGGCTGTGACTCCTTGTCCTGGAATCGATCCGAATTTCTCGGCTTTCGAAAGGACCAGCTTCCGCTCCAGCGCGCCCGCGACAATCGCCGCGGCCAGCGGATGCTCGCTCAATGTTTCCACGCTAGCGGCCAGGCGCAAGACTTCCAGATCGCCGGCGCGAACCAGCTTCGGCTTCCCTTCCGTCAATGTCCCGGTCTTGTCGACCACCAGGGTGTCTACCTTTTCGAGCCGTTCCAGCGCCTCTGCATTGCGGATCAGCACACCTGCGGTGGCGCCGCGCCCAGTCCCCACCATGATTGACATCGGCGTAGCCAGTCCGAGCGCACACGGGCACGCAATGATCAAGACCGCCACCGCGTTCACCAGCGCGTACGCCAGCCTGGGCTGCGGACCAACCAACGCCCACACCGCGAACGTCAACACCGCGACGGTTATCACCGCAGGCACGAACACCGCCGATACACGATCGGCCAAGTGCTGAATCGGCGCCCGCGAGCGCTGCGCTTCGCTCACCATTTTGACGATCCGCGCCAGCAGCGTGTCGGCGCCCACGAGTTCGGCTTTCAGAACGAACGAGCCCGTGCCATTCACGGTGCCTCCAGTGGCCCGGCTGCCCGGCGCTTTTTCCACCGGGACAGGTTCGCCGGTGATCATCCCTTCATCGACAAAACTTGCGCCTTCGATGACCACGCCGTCCACCGGAACACGCTCGCCCGGACGCACTCGCAACAGGTCGCCGGGATGCACCTGGTCGAGCGGCACATCGTTTTCCGTTCCGTCCGCTCCGATACGCCGCGCGGTGTCGGGTGCCAGCTTCAGCAGAGCCTTGATCGCGCTACTGGTCTGGCTTCGCGCGCGCAACTCCAGCACCTGACCCAGCAGCACCAGGCAGACGATCACCGCCGCCGGCTCAAAGTACAGCGCCAGCTCGCCACCGTGATGCCGTAGCGACGTCGGGAAGATCTCCGGCGCCACCGTCGCGACCAAGCTATACGAATAGGCCGCACCCGCGCCCGCGCCGATCAGCGTGAACATGTTCAGGCTGCGATTCGCAATCGATGCCCAGGCGCGCTCGAAGATTGGCAATCCCGCCCACAGCACCACCGGACTGGCCAGCGCTAATTCGAGCCACGGCCAGTGTACGCCGAAGAACATCATCCCCAGCAACACCGCCGACGTCGGAACGCTCAGCCAGAACCGGCGCAGCATGTCCGTGTATTCGGGATTTACTTCTTCCACCGATTCCCGAGTGAAGCTGACCGGCTCAAGCGCCATGCCGCACTTGGGGCACGAGCCCGGTCCGATCTGCCGAACTTCGGGATGCATGGGGCACGTATATTCCACGCCCGCTGGCTCGGCGCGCATCGGCTCAGGCGCTTTCCGCGGACCTAAGTACGTTTCCGGGGAGGCCTGAAACTTGGCGATGCAGCCAGTCGAGCAGAAAAAGTAGGTCTGGCCTTGATGTACCACCGAACCCGCCGCCCGTTGCGGATCTACCGTCATGCCGCAGACCGGATCGAGCACTCCAGCCGGCTTGTCTTGGAGAATAGGTAGCATCGCTACTTCTATTAGAGTAACTGGTGGAGTAATCGGCTCCGCGAAGTTCGCGATTTATGGCATTCGGGCCGGCCGTGGGGCGTTTCCTGCCTGATTGGACTCCCGATAAGCTGTTATCCCGTAGCTATGAGTGATCCGCACGCCTCACCGATTTACGCCCGCGGGAACGCTGCGCAAGATCAAAATGACCGCCACTACGGCCGCAGCCAGGGCCAAAGCTGCAGCCGCAGCATGCACCATAGTCGCAATAATTACCGCCTCGGGATCGATCTCCGCGTCTAATCCCATCGAGAACAGGGTGAGTCCTATAAAGAATTGGGCGGCCGTGATGGTCAGCAATGTAACCCCGGCCGTACGCAACGGCTCGTTCTCGGGACGGTAAAGCAGCGGCATCGCTAACGCAGCGACGAAGATCGCAACCACCAATGCGCCCAGGACGTGCGGTATCACATCGATGATGCCGTGACGGAATGCCACTCCCAGCGCGGCTTGCCCCAGCATCAGAATGGCAGCGATCATGGCCAGGATTCGGAGCGAGGGCCGACCGCCGGCGACGCGGGGGACTTGCGCCCCAGCTCGTGACGTGAAGACTGCGATCGCCACCGTATTCGCGAAGAAAAGCTGAGCCAAAAAGGCATGGGCGAACCTGACTCCGGGCGGCTGGGGCACCGTCATGAACCCCAGCAAAGTCTCGGCGATCACGATGGCCAAAGCGATCCAGGCGAGCCGCCGCATCCAGACGCGCCGCTCTGTTTGTAACAGCCAGATCACCAGACCAATGGTGAGGATCCCCGCGGCCAGTCCCACCATGAGATGGCTTTGTCCGACAGAATAGAATGGCCGTTCTTCGTTGGTGGTAAATGCGGCGCCCGTCACTAAAGAAACGAGAGCGGCTACGGCGATGAGAAGGGCGTAGCGGTGCAACCACTGGCTGCCGATGGGGATCATTGCCCCTGGCCGGATTCGGCGCTTTGAAGTTCTAGGCTAATCCGCTCGCCATTGATGAGCACGAAACCGGCATTGATTAACTGCTGGCCGGTGATGTCGTATTGTTCGTAGCGCCGAAGTTCAGACATCGGGAAAAAGAACTCGACGGACTCGGTTAGCGTGGAATCCTCGCTCTGGCCCGCCAGGTGGACGGCAGAACTGAAGACGATGCCGTCGAACTGAGGGCCCGCTTTGAAAAAAGCCAAGGTTGGCCGTATGAGATGGGACACGTGACGGTCGAACGCCAAAGCTGCGATGCGGTATTGCGAGCCGGCATCGGACCGCGCCAGCATGGTGGTAACGGACAACTGCAGATAGGATGCGTTGCGGAAAGCGATCAGCGTGGGCGGCGCGTACGAAATGAAATGCGCCTGGGCGTCCAACTCGCGCACCATGCGATCGAGCAGGGGCTGGTAGGATGCCTGTACTTGCTGCAGCGCGTCCGTTGAAACATCGTGCGCGGGGGCGGGTGGCGATGCAACCTTCACGGCTGCCGGGCTCGGAGTTATCGGCCGTTGGGGCGGAGCCTGGGTGGCCACCGCCGGCTTCTCCGGCGCCGGTTCTCCCCACAGCGTGACCGGCTCGCCGTCCACATATTCGTTGCATTGGCTCAGAACCTCGATCTCATCCTCGGCATCCTTGCGCGCTACCAGTTGTTCGGCGGCTTCGCGTGGAACGATCAACACCAGGTTCTCCGGGCGCTCCATCCCAACGCCCATCACCAGCTTGCGCACGTGGTGCGATACTTCAATCGCGATTGCGGCCGCTTCCGGCTCGGCCTGAATGAGAGGCGTGGTGGCGCGCAGTATTGGAAGCATCACATCGAGATAGGTTCGCTGGAAGCGCTGCTTGCGATCCATGGATTGGTCCGCGTACGCAGCGAAATAGTTGCCAGTCACCTGGAGAACGGTGTGGCCTTGGAACTTGGAAAAGCGAATGGAGCGCTGATCGGTTTCGAGCTCCTGTTTCTCGGTCAGGTCCAGCTTTCGGCTGAGATAGAACTTGTAAGGATAGTTGTGCGCGGTGATGTCGACGGCCGCGATCTTTAGCTCCGGCAGGTGCTTTTGCTGGAGCTCGCGCAGGGCCGGATCGGCAATTTCCGGTGGCGAGAGCACCTGCGAACGAATTTGCGGAGCGGCAGCGATTAGAGCTGCGACGGCGAGAGCGACATTACCGCCGCGCATATACGATCTCCCTGGATTGGTAAGGCGGATCGGCGATAGCGCGAATATAGGCGGCCAGCGCGGCGATGTCAGCCTTGCTCAAGGTAGGTTCGTAAGGGGGCATTTCAGCCGACTTACCCAGCCCCGGCCCGCCGTGCTAAATAATCGCGACCAGATCTGAGTCGCTTATTTTGTTCAGGAAAGCCCCATCGTCGAACGCATGAGCTGGCGCGGTCAGATTGTCATGGTTCGACACGCGTTCCGGCGTCGATTCCGAATCGTGACAGCGTGCGCAATAGTAGTCGCTCAACTGGCGGCCTTGATTCTCTTGGAATCCAAGCGCGAGTTCCGCGATTCGAATTTCGATTGTCTTTCCGCCTGCGCCGATGGTAGAAGCTGAGATCCGATAACGTCCCGCAAGAGAGCCTATCGTGACGGCCGTCGTGAACTGGCCATCCGATCCGGTGACGCCGAAGTCAGGCTGGAAGGCCGCTCCATGGACGGCACGGAACCAGACCGAGGCTCCGGCCACGGGTGCGCCGTGCGCGTCGTTTACTTGAACCACCAGCGGTTGGTCCAGTGGTGTTCCGATGGCCGCGACCTGCTTGTCGCCGCTGACTGCAACAATGGCCGCGGGCACTGCCGATGGAGGCTTCGCCGCGGGCTGCGTGATCGGGTGCGAGCAACCGAGGGCCAATGCCAAAAGCGCGGCGGCCAGTCCAGCCGGAAACGTTCTCATTTGCCGGCCCCCTTCTGCGCCATCAAGAAGGCTGTCAGCGACCGGGCATCTGAGTCGCTCATCTTCCAGTTGGGCTCAAGCGTGCCCGGGCGCAATGCCTGTGGCCCTTTCAACCATTGATAGATCCAGGCGGCGTTCAGCCGTTCGCCCACCTGCGTCAGAGTGGGTCCCACATAGCCTTTGTCTTTCTGGGGATCGACGATGTGGCAGGATTGGCAGGCGTACTTGGAATAAAAGAGCTGCCGTCCTTGCTCGATCGAGGCGGAATCCGGGGCGGGTTGGACCGAATCCCGGTCGAACGCCGGCGTCTGATATGCGGTCAGAATGTAGTCCGTCAGAGTGGCCGCTTCCGCGTCGGTGACGTTGAACTTGGGCATGCGACGGATAAGCGCCGGCCGCAGAGTGTTGGGATTCTTGAAAAACTTCAGCAACCAGTCGCGCTGAACGGCGCTGCCCTCCCAGGTCAAGTCGGGCGCCATGTCGCCGCCGCGGCCATTGATGGTGTGACAACTGAAACAATTCAAGTCGCCCATCAGCCGCCCGGCGGCGCCGGCAGGTTCGTAGTTAGTCGCAGGATGTCCGGCGATGCGCAGGCGAGCGGGAAGAGCGCCGGCGCGATCGGTCTGGGCTAGTAATGCAGTGACCAGGTTGTCCACCTGAGTGGTCGAGAGATTGAATTGCGGCATCTTCAATGCGGTTCCGAAGCTGCGCGGTTGTTTGATCTTGGCCGCGATATAGGCCGGCAGCGTTTGTTCCATGCCCGGCACAAAGACGATTTTCTCAAGTGGACGGGAGCCAACCGCGGTCAGATCGGGCGCGAAGTCGTCGGGCCGGTGAATCCCGTTGATGCGATGACAAACGGCGCAGCCCATTTCGGTGGCGAGCTGCTTTCCGTGTGCGATCTCGGGCGCGGTGGCCGCTTCCAGGTGAATGTTCGCCACGAAATCGGGCTCGGTCTCGGTCCCGAGAAATCCGGCGATCAATGAAAGCTGCTTGTCATCGAACCGGTAATGCGGCATGAGGGTCTGCGGATCGTAGGCTTTGGGATTTCGAATCCATTCACGCAGCCAATCCGGTTTGGCTTTGGTACCGATGCCGGTGAGCTCGGGACCCACATTGCCGCCCACCAGGGTGCCGGCCGCATTTTGCATGGCGTGACAGGAAGCGCAGAACGATTCGCCGTAGGCGCTGGATCCGGCCTTCGTGTCGGCATCCGACGGAGCGGCCGCGGCGGTGCTCACTGGAGGCGTACCTCCTCCCGCTACTGGCGTCGATTGCGAAATCAGAAACGCCGAGATGTCGCGCGCATCGTTGTCGCTCAACTGGAAGTTGGGCATGGTGGCCGTGGTTGAGTACGCCTGGGGGTTTTTGATCCAGGCAAAGATCCATTCGCGCGTGGTCTTCTGGGAAACGTGCTCGAGCGACGGCGGATTATCGGCGGGAGCGACGCGCGTTCCGTCGGGTAGCGTCAGCGCGTGGCATTCCACACAGCCGTAACGGGCCAGCAGCGCGCGTCCGGCATTCAACCGGGGCGTTCCAACCAGCTTGTCCATGTGGCATTGGCCACAGGAGGCCTCGAAATACCGCGCCGGAAGTAGCGGTTCCTCCCACGCCTTGGTGCTGCTGTGCGCTTCCATCACGGTGGTGGCGACGCCCTGGCCGCGATGACACAGGACGCATCCGAATTCATCGAGTGGATGCGGAATGGACGGGTGCGGCCGAAAGGGCTGCATAGACACGTCGCGGAGGCTGGTTTCCTTCATGGCCACGTGACAGGAGGCGCAACGATCCACTACGCCGAGTTCCGGAATCCAGGTCTGATGGACTCCGCCCTGGAAGCGGCGTTGCAGTGTAAGAGCGTCGTCGCGGCCGCGAATCAGCGCGAGATAGCTTCGCTGGTAGCGATACCACTCGCGGAAATGATCCCGGTAGGGCACGATGGCGAGCAACAGCAGTAGCAACAGCCCCAACGTCCCGAAGGCGCGGGCGCTGTCGCCCAACAGAGATTTACGGATTGAGATCAGCCTTTCGCGGATGGTCATCTCATGCGCTCCAGGGCCATACCCAGGCCCAGCCGGGGCCGCGGAAGAACGTTCCGATCGCCGTCAGCACCGTAGCCGTCACCAGGAACCAGGTCATGATCCAGAACGAGAGCGGATGCGAGGAGAGCCAACGGTGGAAGCGGCCCGCGGGCATCGACTCCCGCGCCGCGAAAAGCATGGCCGCGCCGATCAACACAGTGGGTGCGAGCACCGCCCAGACTTCGAACGCAATCAACAGGGCCATCAGCGCCAGCAAGACCACGCAAAATATTTGCAGCCGCGTGCGCCGGTTGCGTTTCCACACGCCTTCGGCTTCAACGTTGACGTTGAAATACGGAATGACGATCAGGGCGACGACCACTAGCGTAGGGATCAACACGCCTCCCACCACGGGTGGGAAATAGTGCAGCAATTCCTGAAGGCCGAGAAAGTACCACGGGGCTTTGGCCGGATTCGGCGTCAGCATGGGGTCCGCCAAGCCTTCCAGCGGTGCGTTCCAGAACAGCGCCATCAACACCAGCCCGATGACCAGCACTTCACAAGCGACAGCGACGCGGAACAGGCCCTCCGGCCACGTCATCACGAACGGATCGCTTTCGGCCTTCACCTGGGGCGAGGTACGCCGCGTAACGAACGCCACGCGCACGGGCGCCTTGCGGCTATCGGATTCCACGATGGCTTCGAACTGCGTCGGCTCAGGCTTTGATTCACTCATGGGGCGCCGCCTTGCCGGTGTACAATCCGCCGTCCTTGCGGATACGCCAGAAGTGAATGGCGATGAAAAAAGCCGCGGCCAGGGGAAGGATGACGCAATGCAGCACATAGAAGCGCAGCAACGCGTTCGCGTTGACGGTATTGCCTCCGAGCATCAGGAAGCGGATCTTCTGCCCGACCACGGGAACCGCGGACATGATGTTCGATCCCACCGTGATGGCCCAGAATGCCAGTTGGTCCCAAGGGAGCAAATAACCGGTGTAGCTGAGGAACAGTGTGATGATGAGCAGCACGACACCAATCACCCAGTTGAACTCGCGCGGCGTGCGATATGCGCCCCGGTAGAACACTTTGAACATGTGCGCGAACACCAGGAACACCATGGCTTGCGCGGACCAGCGATGCAGATTGCGCAGAAACACGCCGGCCGAGACCACGAACTGCAGGTCCTTCATGTCCGCGTACGCTTGCGGAACCGAAGGATGGTAATACAGCATGAGCAGGATTCCGGTGCCGGTGAGAATGAGAAAGGTGGCGAGAGTAAGGGTTCCCAGGTACCAGGTGACGCCGAATGCCAGGGATCGGCGCCGCATTTTGACCGAAGCCAGATGCAGGAAGACGCTTTGCTGGACTGACAGCGCGCTGTGCAAATTCCCGTCGCCCGAGCCGCTGCGGAACACCGAGCGCCAAACCTTCGTACCGCGCAGATCCTTCCAGTAGCTTTCGATAACGTTAGCCATTCGTCAGGTCCTCAAGAATTGGTCGGGCGGCACAATGGTCGATCGATCCACCAGCAGGTCGCCTTCATCGCTGATCGAGAGTTTCAGCCAGGGGAGCGGCCTGGGCGCGGGCCCGGCGATCTTCACGCCGAGCGTATTGAACTTGCTGCCGTGGCAGGGGCAAGCGATGATGCCGAGTTCCGGCTTCCAGGCGGTGAGACAGCCCAGATGGGTGCAGATGGCCGACAGCGCGTAGAGGCCTTGGACTGCGTGTACGATATAGATTCCCGCCGCTGTATCTGGAGTCACCGAGTCGGGTGGAAATCGATCTGGCGGGCCGGCGTTGGCAATGGGCGAGGGCTCATACAGCACGTTCGGCGAAAGGAATTGGTAGCCGAACGCGGCCGCGCCGCAGCCTGCGACGGCCACCGAACCAAGGCCGATTTTGATGAGCGTATCGCGGCGCGTCACTTCGCCAGCGTCTTTTGGTTCCATGTTCTCCTTCATTGCGTTTGCTCGACAGTTTCCCGGCGCGGGTACAAGGATTGCGGTGGAATCAAGCCGGCCGGGCTTTTCACCACCCAGTGATAAGCCTCCATTGTGATTACGTCGACGGGGCAGCGTGCCGCGCACAGCCCACAACGGATGCACTTGGTCTCGTCTTTGAGCATGGCCGAGCCCGTGATGACGCCCAATTCGTCGGCGGCCACGTCGTCCAGTTCCACGCCGTACAGTTCGACGTTGGCGCGGATGTGCCCCAGCGCCGCATCGGGAAAATGAATCTGTTCGAGCGGCACCAATTCGAGGCAGCTCTCCGGACAAACGTCCACGCATCCGCCGCACAAGATGCAGCGGGAGCCATCGTCTTCATTGCCCTCGAAGATGGTGTTCGTCCAGCAGCGCAGGCAGCGCCGAGCTTCGCGCATGGCGGTCTCGTCATCGAAACCGATTTCGACTTCCGTGACGCCGGTGCGCCGGTCGAGCGGCAGCATCGGTACCGGCTGGCGGGAATAATCCATGAAGTCGGCGAACATGTGATGGCGGTCCAGCACCTCGACTTCGATCTCCGGGTCGGGGTGCCTGGCGCCGCGCAGATACTCGTCGATGCCAATGGCGATCTTCTTGCCATCGCCGACGCTATCGATGATGAGCCGCGGTCCGAAAACACAGTCGCCGCCGGCGAAAATACCTGGAGCGGTGGTGGCCAGCGACTTGGGGTCGGCAACGATGAGACCGCGCGGGCTCACCTGGACGCCGTCTTCGGGCTGTAGAAAGTCCAGCTTGGTGGTCTGTCCGATGGCGAGGATCACGGTGTCGCATTCGATGACCGACTCACTGTGGTCCTCAAACGCCGGGTTGAAGCGGCCGTTGGAGTCGAACACCCATTTGGTCTTGACCACCTCCAGGCCCGCCACGCTGCCGTTTCGGGCCACCACGCGTTTCGGCCCAAAGCCGGCGTGCATCACGATACCCTCGGCCTCGGCCTCTTCAATCTCCTCGATAGCCGCCGGCATTTCCGCTCGCCTTTCCAGGCAGACGAGATCAACCTCGCGCGCCCCCATGCGCAGTGCGGAGAGCGAGACGTCCATCATTTCGTGCGTGGCCACGGCCGCGATGTTGTCTTCCGATGGGACCGTGCCCGGCGGGTCGCCGGCGTGCTGGCGCAGGACCTCGCGCGCCGCCGAGCGCGCCACATCCATGGCCACGTTGCCTCCGCCGATCACCACCACGCGCTTGCCGATGCTGAACCGGTAGCCCAGGTTCGAGTTCAACAAAAAGTCGATGCCTTTGAGCACCCCGTCCGTCTCGATGCCTGGAATCGTCAGATCGCGGCTCCGATGCGCGCCCACGGCAATCACCACGGCGTCGAATCCATCGCGGCGCAGGCCGGCGATGGTGAAATCGCGCCCCGCGGCATGGTTCAGCTTCAGTGTAATGCCGCCCAGATCGAGAATCTCGCGCACCTGCGCTTCCACTACGCTGCGTGGCAGGCGGTACTCCGGAATTCCCAGGCACAGCATGCCTCCGGCCACCGGAGCGGCCTCGAAGATGGTGATCGAGTAGCCCAGCAGCGCCAGATCGTGCGCGGCCGAAAGTCCCACCGGGCCGCTGCCCACGATGGCCACCCGGTAGGGCAATTTCTCGCTGGTGCGCCGCACCGGCGCGATCGGATGGCGCGACTCAGGCCCATGCCGCTCGGTAAGAAAGCGCTTCAGCGCGCGAATGGCGATGGGTTTGTCGATCGTCCCGCGCCGGCAAGCCGTCTCGCAGGGATGCGCGCAGACACGGCCGCAGACGCTGGCCATCGGATTGGGATCGCGCGCGTAGCGGTAGGCTTCTTCGAACTTCCCTTCCGCAATGAGGGCCACGTACCGGCCGGCGTTGGTCTGAGCCGGGCACGCCATCATGCATGGAAAGTTCGTGTTCAGCCAGTCGCTATCGACCTTCTTGTT
>VFSW01006438.1_pt1 | contig 17260 bp, 12 predicted proteins | sample 5358111 | NCBI WGS metagenome assembly VFSW01 (sample SAMN11554181, study PRJNA540505) | mine drainage metagenome | isolation source: sediment from site ElyBrook_90M | place: USA: Ely Copper Mine, Vershire, VT | collected 2017
ATCTCCCACCGCTCGGGCGAGAGCGAAGACACCTGCAGCGCCGACCTGGCCGTGGCCACGGGCGGGGGCCAGATCAAGACCGGTTCGGGGAGCCGGACGGACCGCATCGCCAAGTACAACCAGTTGCTGCGCATCGAAGAGGAACTGGGTTCGGGCGCGGTCTACCTGGGGCTGGAAAGCTTGAACTACAACGATTAGCTCGATTTTGAAAGAGCACCGTGCCGCTTTCGGAACGTTTTGAGCTCGGCTTAAGCCGCTGAGGGGTTGCATTCCGGTAGTTATCCCTCAGCGGTTGAATCACGATGGCCCGGCCCCGATCAGGTGATTTCGCCTTCCCATTTGGTCCGACTCATGAGATTGACTCAATCGCTATTGGCACTAACATTGGCGGTCGCGACCACGACGATAGCAAGTGCGGCCGAATGCAAAGAGACGACCTACGGAAAATGCTTTACCGTCCACGGACGTTACAACATTTACGCAGACGGCGACGCAATCTGGATTGTCGGGACCCATCGGAGACTCGAAGCGGTCGACGACAATTTGGACACAATCCTGGAAAAGGCCGGCTGGCAGGAGCACTCCATTTTCGGCAACTTCGTCGTTTGCCCCAAGTCCCAATATCAGTCACACCATAGGCAGAACGTTTGCATTCAGAGCTACAAGAACATCAGGTTGTGCAAGTGGAACTAAGTAATCATCAAGCCGCGCACGAACCGCGAGCTAACGCCGCTAACCCCTTTTGCTTCGCTCAACCAGCTAGCCGACTCTCATAAGGAAGCCACCCGTGTCCAAGCGTCCTCTCGTTCTGACCATCCTCGACGGATGGGGCTATCGCGCCGAAACTGCCAACAACGCCATTGCTCTGGCCAAAAAGCCCACCTACGACAAGCTGCTGCGCGAGTATCCCAACACGCTGATCCAGGCGAGCGACCACTTTGTCGGCCTGCCCGACGGGCAGATGGGCAACAGCGAAGTCGGTCACCTCAACATCGGCGCGGGCCGTATTGTGCAAATGGATATTACCCGCATCGACGCCCTGATCGCGGCCAATGAGTTTCACAAGAACCCGTCGATTATGCGCGCCATGACACGCGCGCAGGAGGGGGGGCGCCAGTTGCACCTCTTCGGCCTGGTCTCCGACGGCGGTGTGCACTCCCACCAGGAGCACCTCTACGCCCTGCTGCGCACAGCTCGCGAGTACGGCCTGACCCGGGTGTTCGTTCACGCCTTCATGGACGGCCGCGACACTGGGCCCAACTCCGGCGCGGGCTTCATTGCAGCGCTCGAAAAGAAGATGCGTGAATACGGCGTGGGCAAGATCGCCAGCATCAACGGGCGCTACTATGCCATGGACCGCGACAAGCGCTGGGAGCGCGAGCGCAAGGCGTTCGACGCCATGGTCAACGGCAAGGCCGAGGGCGGAGCATATCCCGATCCAGTCGCGTGCATCAAGGAGAGCTACAACAACGGCGTCACGGATGAGTTCATCATCCCCTTTGTCGTTGTGGATGGCACGGGCAAGCCGGTGGGGAAGATTCGCGACGAGGACGTGTGCATCAACTTCAACTTTCGCGCCGACCGCGCGCGCCAGATCACCCGCGTGCTGGCCCGCGAAAGCGGCCTCAACAAGAAAGACGGCCGCGATCTGGACGGCTGGGAGTCGCTCGATGAGACTATTCCCCGTAGCGAGATTCCCAAGAATCTGCACTACTTGTGCATGACGCAGTACGACAAGCTCTACGAGTTGCCGCTGGTGATTCCGCCGGAATCGATGGACAACATTCTGGCCAACGTGCTCGGTCAGCACCAACTGCGCAACCTGCGCGTGGCGGAGACGGAGAAGTTTGCCCACGTCACTTACTTCTTCAACGGCGGCATCGAGGTTCCCTTCCCCGGCGAGGAGCGCATTCTCTGTCCCTCGCTGAAGGTGGCCACCTACGACCTGGCGCCGGAGATGAAAGCCGAGTGCATCGGCGACACCATCGTCAAGGCCGTCAATGACACCGCTTTCGACCTGATTGTGGCCAACTTCGCCAACGCCGACATGGTGGGCCACTCCGGCAAGCTGGAGCCGACCATCCGCGCCTGCGAGTATGTGGACGCGCAACTGGGACGCATCTACAAGGCGATCAAGGAGCGCAACGGCGCGTGGCTCATAACGGCCGACCACGGAAACGCCGAGCTGATGGTGGACCCGGTCACGGGCGGCCCGCACACGGCGCACACGACGGATCCCGTGCCCATGATCTACGTGGCCGAAGACGCGCCGCACTACCGCCTGCGCCCTGACGGCTCCCTGCGCGACATCTCGCCCACGCTGCTCAACATTCTGCAGCTCGGCCTGCCGAAAGAGATGACGGGCGGCGACATGCGCGTACCGATTGCGAGGTAACTCCGGGCTGGCCGAAACAGCAAAGGCGAAGCGGGCGCCCGCATGCGTTTGAGGAAGATTGAGCCTTGGCCCCGCCTTCGGTAGGCTTCTTCAGCACTGCAAGGGCAGCCAGCACGCGGGGGGCGTCCTTTTATCGTGCGGGCTCCTTACACTCCCTCTTGGCACAAGATGAGGAGATAGCGAGCCCTTCCTGGCCAGCAGCCGCACCCCAAGTTCCCTTGCCACGCAAGCGAAGTCTGCCGCACCACGCCCCGCGGGACAAGCTCCGCCCGGCGAAAAAGCCCCGATTGCTGGAAATCGTTTCAGGAGATACTTGGGCTTTTCCGCCGGCCCAGCACAAAGGCCTTGCGCCGGTCTTTCGACGCGTGGTCGATCTGCTTCCAGAACCCAACAAAATAGTCGATCGCCGAGATCACCGAAACCATCACAGTGAAGTACATGGCCGCAACCGCAATCCAGTTCACCGGGATGATGACGAAACCGAACTGCCACTGATCCCACTGATGCGCCAGGATGGCCGCGACCACGGCGACGATCTGGGTTACGGTTTTGAGCTTACCCAGGTCGCTGGCTTGAATGGTGAATCCCTCCGACGAGGCAATCGACCGCAGCCCGGAGATCAGGAACTCCCGCCCAATGATCACCACCACGATCCACACCTTCACCACCTGCGGGTTATAGGCCACCAGCGCTATCAGCGCTCCGGTAACCATGATCTTGTCCGCGATCGGGTCCAGAAGCATCCCCATCGTGGTAATCTGCGCCCGCTTCCGCGCCAGGTACCCGTCCAGCCCGTCGGTGATCGAAGCCAGCACGAACAGTACCGCGGCTAGAATCTCCTGCGCGCCGTCCACCCCCCGCCAGGGAAAATGCGTGGACAGAATCCACAGCAGCAGCGGGATCATGACAATCCGGCTCATCGTGATGGAGTTGGGCAGATTCATCTCGTTTGCTCGCGGCCGGCCAGGGTCCGTCCGGTTTAGCTCCATTATTGCACTGCGGAGCCCTTACGCATCGAGCCGAATCCACTCTCGCCGCAATGGCCTGCGAACTCCGGCCCAAAGCAGCACTGCTATCGTCGCCGCGCCGGCGCATTCACCGTGTATAGATCTGGAACGGAGCCCAGTAAAACGGCGCGCGAAACCGGCCCTGCGAGTGCAGCAGCCCGAGTTTGCCCCGGCGCAACGCCGTGGCCGGAGCCTGTCCCTCTTCCAGCCCCTGGTAGAGCGTGTCCATCAGGCGCGGCGACGAGTCGTCGCTCACCTCCCACAGAGCCCCGATCACGCTGTGCGCCCCTGCCCGCAGAAACGCCCACGACAGACCCACCAGCCCCTCGCCCGCATAGGCCCGCGTCCCGCTCCCATAACAGGTGGAGATGGTCACCAGACGCGCATCGATCGGGTGCTGCATGATCTCCCGCGCATACAGCTTGAACGAGTCCCCGCCGCCGGAGAGGATGATCGCCGAATCCAGCGGAGCCGTCCGGCTGGCAACCGCATGAGAGACAAAGTGAATGTAGGAGAACTGTGCCGGATTGCTGCCAAGATACGCCGCCGGCGTAGCCCGCTCGCTGCTGAACACCGTCACGCTCCGCCCGTCAAAATGCTTCTGGATGGTCTTCATCTCGTACCCGAACAAGGGCAGGCTGGGAAAGTCTTCGCCGGGCGACACCGGGTTGCCAAGCAGCAGCAGGCTTGGCGCCGCGCTCCCGGCAGGCCGTGCCGCGGCCAGCATCGCCAGCGACGGCGCGGACTCGAGCGTTGCATCCTCAATCCAGTAATGCGTCTGCGCGCCCGGCCCGGGAACAAGCAGCGTCTCAAAGTTCAGCTTGCTCAGTTCCCCGTCCGCCAGAATCATCGCACCGCCTCCGGGGGGAATCAGCTTCGCCGCCGGCGCCACCAGCAGTTGATACAGCGCCTCGCCATCCTGATTCCCTGCTTCCGCAGGATCTTCCATGTCCAGCAGCGCCTTGCTGTATCGGTCGGCCCTGGCCACAATCTCTGCCCGCGCCGGAAGCGGAAACAGCACAACCTTCGCCGGCGTAATCGCCCAGAGACACGATCGCTTCCCGCCCAGCCAGTAGAACAGCAGCGTTGCGCCCATCTTCTGCGCGATCCCGCGTGGGTTCAGAGCCGCAACGCCCGGTGTGCTCTTGCCCCCGGCCACCCCCAGCGATTGCGCCAGCGTCCTCGCCCTGCTCTGATCTGCCACGGCCAGCGCCTCATCGCTCCGGCCCTGCTCAATCAGCAGCTGAATATAGCCGTCATAGATGCGCTCTGCGTTGGCTACAAAAGGCAGTTGCGATTCCTCGCTCTTCAGCTCCGCCTGCGCCAGATCGAAGTCGTTCAGCGTTGCCTTGTACATTTGCTCCGCGGCCTGCGCGTTGCCTTCCCGCTCATACAGACGCGCCAGTTGTTCTCCGGCTCCCAGCCGCGTCGTGGTCGGGTTCTTCCCGTCCGCCTGCACGGCCCGAAACAGCGACTCGGCCTTCGGGTCCTCCCGTCGGGCGGCGGCCAGCATGCCTTGCGTCAGCAGCACACTGGCGCTCAGGTGCCCGCCCCCGGCGAGCTCCATCGGACTCAACTGCGCGATGTACGCGCTGCCTTCGTCCAGGTCTCCGGCGTCCACCGAAACCTGCGCCAGGTCTTCCAGGGCGTTGACAATGTCTTCGCTGCTGTCGATCTGCGTTGCCAAATAGAGCGCCCGCCGATACATCTCGGTCGCGCGAGGCAGGTCGCCGGTATCGCGATAGACATACCCCGCCGTGCTGATCCACTTCAATTCGTAACTCACATCTCCCAGCCGGCCGGCACTCTTTTCCGCTGCCTGAAATTGTTCCAGCGCCCTTTCTCCGTCTCCAAGCTGGTAATAGGCCCAGCCCAGATTGCCCGCGGCGGCCTGCGCCAGATCCTCAGCTCCCAGCGTTTCGGCAGCACGGTACGCTGCCTTTGACCACTCGGCCGCTTCGTCGAAATGGCCCGTCTGCAGCGCGGCCCAACCAAGGTTCAAAGATGCATTCGCCTCTAGAAACCGGTCCTGGTGGGCCTGGGCAAAGGTAAGACTCTCAAGAAGAAATTGCCGCGATTGCGACAGTTGACCCAGCCTGCCGGCCAGGATGCCACGCGTCTGCAGCGCATCTCCGCAGACCGCGTAGCTTTTGTCCTGGCACAGCCTCTCGGCCTCTGAAATCCTTTCGTTCGCCACCGTCGGATGTCCCTGGTGAGCGAAGATCGCCGCCTCAAGAGTCAGCTTCCGAACCGTCCCCTCCGGTTGGCTTCCGGCAGGGTAAAGGGCCGTCAGGCGCAAGGCATCGTCGTACATGCCGCGCCACACCAGCGCTTCCGCTTCAAGCAGTTGGAAGAGGCCTGCCCATTCTGGGCTGGCGATGCGGAATTGCCGGTACCCCTCCTCGGCAGCCTGCCCGCATTCAGCCAGTCTGCCCTGCCGGAACAGCTTCACGGCGTAGTCGTAGGCAGCCTGGGCGCGCCCCGGCCGTACCTCCTTGAGAGGAGTCAGCAGGAGAAGAAGAAACACCCATGCATAGGGGAATGCCATGCCCCGGAAACGCCGCAGCAAATCGCCGAATCGCACTCCGCCCCGCGCCGGAAATGCTGGAGTCGCAATCGTCCGGCGAGCAGAAGACAAGATCGTTGTCCCTAGGGTTTGGTTCCGCCGTTGGTTGACAGCGACGAAAACGTCGTGTTCCCTGCTATCGCGCAGCCCAGCTGCAGCTCGATCATCGTCAACCGCAGGGTCGTCCTCTCGGGAACCCCCGTATCCGCCTTGAAGTCGTGCCGCAGCGTCAGTTTGCCGAGGATGATGGTGCCAAAGTTGGGCACCGTGATCACGTGGCCAAAGGTGAGCCCAGGGTAACTGCCAGTGGCTCGATTGACCAGTGAGCATTCGACCTCCTCCGCTTTGCCAAGTGTCGAGGAAAGTCGATTGTACCGTTCGCCGATGTCTGCCGGAAGATCCTTGCTCCCCCGAATTTGGCTGTACTGGCCGGAGACGCGACTCACCAGCCCGGCGTCCGTCGTGTAGGGCGCGTCGTTCTCCGGCTTCTGGCCGACGATATCCAGGCCCAGGTCCAGTTCAACCAGATGGCCACCTATCCGCAGATTTTCAAAGCGGGTCCCCAGGAAGGAGACAGAAGGCACGTAGCCTGCAAGCGGATGTTCGGTCATGACCTGCCCCACCACGCGGTCGGCGGTGAGCACGTCCAGCACATTCAGCCCCTCCACGACGCTGGTCGTAAGCGTGGCCCAGCCGTGTCCGGGCTTCACGTCCCGGTTGCCCGCCACATGCGTGTAGGCAGAGCAGAACGAGATGACCGACTCCAGCCTGTAGTTCTCCGCGCGCTGCGAAAGATAACCGCCATGGTCGGAAAGTTTGGTGCAGGCCTGGGGCTTGATCTGCTGTTCGAGCGGAAGGTGCAGATGGCCCTCAAGGACCGCTGCTTCCGCATGGTATTGGTGCATTCTGCCGTTGGTTTCAGACATGAGGGAGTCTCTCTTTCAGATTTTCGGATGCGGCAATTCTACGTCATTTATGAATCTTTACCTGCTGCCAGGTTCAACATCGAATAGAAATTCCTCAATCGGCGTCCGCTCGCCATGATTCCCGCCTCCAAAGACCTGAACGCTATACGCGCCGTTATGCAGGGCCGCCCCCGGAATCGCCAGCAGGATGCGCTGTGCCCCGCTGACACCCGCCGCCGACGCGGCCATCGTGCCGCTCCAGACAACCTTCCCCCGCGAATCCAGAAGGTCAAACGCATAGGAGCCGTATGCCTCCGCGCCTGTCTGGGCGGAAAGATCGAGCCGCAGCGCAACCCCATGCACGTGATCGGCGGCAACATGCGTGCCACCCTCGCCCCGCGTGGCTATGTGTACGGGAACCCAGGGCAGCAACCGCGGCTGGGTTGCCTCGGCACGCAGGGCCGGAAAGGTAACCACGTTCTGGTAGCAGACCACCATCAGCAACGCGGCAAAGACCGGAACTGCAAAGGCCGGACGCACCCACGAAAACCACCCGTCCCGCTTCACCCTGGGCCTGGCAGCCGCGGGCTGCGAAGACACCGGCAAATGCGCAGCCAACTCCGGCAGTTGCAACTTGGCCTCATCGACAAACGCGGCCGCCGCCCGCAGATCGAGCGCGCACTCCGGGCAGTCGAACACGTGCGCCTCAAATCCCTCGCGAGCCTCGGGTGTCAGCTCGTCCAGCAGGTAACGCTCCACGGCCATCTGTTTTACTGCTTCGCTATGATCCATCGGCTCAATCCCCAGTACATTGCCCCTGTCCGATAGTGACCATGGCGGCAAAATCGTTTCATCTCTTTCAAGCACTCGCACCCAGCGGCGCACGGTTTCCCATCCGCCTCATGTATTCGCTCTTGAATTCCTGTTTCGCCCGGTGCAACAGCACGCGCAGATAGTCGCGGTCCACGCTGAACTCGCGGCACACCTCGTCCCGGTCGCGCTCGTCCAGAAAGACCGCCTTCAGCAACGAGCGGTCGCGCGGGTCCAGTTCGAGCAGAATCTCTCTTACCTTGTCTTTCATCTGCGCTGCGTCAACAATGTCCAGCGCATTGGCGGCCGGCGATGGCAGCTCCGGCCGGCCCTCCTCATCCAGCGAGTCGCTGCGCCCCACCGCGCGGTAGTGCTCCAGCAGCACGTTGTTGCATACGCTGTTCACGAAGGCGCCCAGCCGCTCCGGTTGCCGCAGGCCTTCCTTGCGCAGCGTCGCGAACACCCGCGCAAATGTCTCCTGGCGCACGTCCTCGATCGCGTGCGGGGACTGAAGCCGCGAGCGGAGCTTGATATGAAGCAATTGGGTGAAGTAGCCGACGAAGTGCTCTTGCGTCCACCGGTCTCCCGCCCAAAGTCTCTCAATGTACGTCGCATCGAAGGACTGAAATTGCAATGCCGGCTCTCCCGACCTGAGACGCCACGAGTATAGCATCGCTGGTGCAGACGAAGAGTGAACGCCGCAGGCTCTGGCCGTGGACGCAGCGGGAGGCCCTGCGCCGGGTTCGCGCTCCCACCGGGCCTGCGTCTGTGCTCGTCTCATCGGAACAGCCTGAATAGCTGCCTGGCCACCCAGGAGCGCGCGGGCTTCCGAGCGCTTGGCTGCTCGTCCGGCGACGGCGAAAGCTGGGAAACAGTCCCGTTGACCGTTGTGCGCACATGCAGCCGGGCCTGCCCGCCGAGACTCCCGGTCGTTATCAACCAGTGCGCCGTTTCGTCGTCGTTCAATGCGCTTCGCTTTTCACTGCGGCCCATCATGCATCTCCCTTCGACATCTCCGCGCACGCGATTTGCGCCGGCAATCCAACCCAGCCCCTGTTAAGCCAATCGGCCACTTGCAGCGATAGAACCCGCCTGCTTGGGCGGGTTCCGTCTGCTCCGGGGGAAGCCGGGATCTTCACACGAGGGATAGTGCAAATCCGCGAACGTTCGTTACAACGCTCCACGAAAACATTTCCGCAAACCAGGCCGCGGGCGATTCCCTGCCGGTCGGCCGCTTCGCTCAACTGCGCGGGCCGGGTCCCCGCTGCGGAACCAGCAAAAGACGCGCACGGCCCTGCGGAGCCATTCCGAGGCCCGGGCTCGCGGGACCCGTCGGCCGGCCGACCGCAAATCGCGCGGCTCTTGCATAGGGGCTGTTGGCCTGCATAGGCGCGGTCGGCGTCACCGGTACGGGATTACTGCCCGGCGGGTGTGCGCCCATCCTGAGCGCTGTCTGCATCAGCAACTGCCACTGCTGGCGGTTCTTGCCGCAACACATAGGTGTCCTCCTGGAGATCGTAGGTGTAGGGTGGCGCCGGAGTCGTCTCCTGCGTCACGCGTTCAACAAAGATCGCCCCGGCCGAAAGGGCCGGCCACAAAAGCAGCCGTTCCGTCCAACCGCTGCCGATCAGGTATGCGACCGGAGCCGCCATCCACAGGCTGAGGCAGTAAAAGCAATCGAGCAGGCCAGCCCAGAAGCCCATCCCTGCCGCACGCCGCAGGCGCACCACCAGGTCCCAGGGCCCGTCTTCGGCATTCAGCAAATGCGTCAGGCGCCAGACCGTCAATCGCCCGAGCAAAAGCCAATAGAATTTCCTCCGCCCTCGCGCTGAACTACGGTGTGGGCGGCGGACCGGTTGGTTGCCCTGGCCGCCGCCGACGATGCCGCAAGGGGGTTAGCTCCCTCAGGGCGCAACAGTGATGTTCACCGTCTGGAACGTGGCCAAACCCTGCGAGCAGGAGAACGTCTGGCCATCTGTCGTCCGCTTGCTCACCCAAAGCTGGAAGTCGTAGCAGCAGCTCTGCGGGATCTCCACGTAGGTTGTGTCTCCTCCTCCCACAAAGCTCCATGCGGGAATCGGAGGAAGCGTTGCGGTTGGGATGGGCAGCGTGTTGGGCAGCCCGTAGCCTGCGCTGACGCCGTAAGGCGGCGGCGTGATGGCCGCCGAGAACGACGACGGTAGTTGCGCGTAGTCGCGATCCGAAGGAACCGCCGGTGCGTACAACCCACTCCCGTACTGGGTCTGGATGAAGTACTCGCAGAGGTGCCCGTTGTTGTCGGTCACATTGGTGGTGATCAGCACATACCCGGTCGCAGTCGTGATCTGGTAGGCGGGGCAGGTCTTGCTGGATGCGGTCGTCTGCGCCGCGGCTGTACCGTCCGAGTTGTACACGGTAACCGTGCCGATGCTGGCCGTCGTCAGTGGGGTTGTGTCCACCATCAGCGTCAGATCGGAACCCATGTTGAAGTTGTACGGTGCCGTGAAGGGAATGATCGGAGTTCCAGTTGCGTCAAACGGGTTCAGCGTGAGCGTCACGCCGTTTGCGGCAGCTGGGGCGATCAGCTCCGCCGCCGGAACCGTCAGCACCAGGTCGGGAGCGTCCCAGCCGATCACGAAGTCCGGAGCCGCGACAGCCGGGAAAGCACCGATCTGTGCGGTAATGGCAGCGGGAACTCCGGCTTGCCGCTGCGCCGGGGTTACATAAAGGTTGCTGTACCCGTTGTAGTTGAACGGCCCCATCACCACCGCGTCCACCTCGACCGTATGGGTGGCGTCCCGCCAGATGGACACGTAGTTCACAAGCTGTCCTGGCAGGGAAAGCGGTGCGCTGGTGACCGGCGCCGTTCCGCCCCTGGCGGGGTTGCCATTGCCGCCCCATTGCCCCGCGAGCACCTGGTAGTAGGCCGCGCAATCGCCGGCCATCACGCCATTCAGGTTCAGGGTTCCTGCAAACGCCACATTGCTGCATGCGCCCGAGCCGTTCGCGTACCCCGATGTGATATCCCCGACGAGGATACCGCCCGGCATATCGCCAACGGAGCTCCACGCAAAGGCGCACTTGTCTGAACCGGGCTGGCCGGGGCAGGCGCCGATGGTTTCGCTGTTGCCGGTCAGCGAGACGGATTGCCCGCTGGCAAAGCACCAGCGCGTGCTGGTGTTCGGATCTTCGTCCAGAATCACCGTCGCCCCCTGCGTCGCGCTGAAGACCAGGTTTGGATTCTCGCAGCACCACCACCAGTGCGGGAAGATCTCGCGAATCCGCGGATTGGCTAACTTCGAGGCGATCAACTCGGTGCGGGCGCTGTCGGGCGTCAGAGCGGTCGCGGTGCGCGTCGCCGCGAATCCAACGCCGGTCATCAGGTCGGCGCCGGTCGGCTGACGCAGGGGCGCTGCGCTGGCCTGAGCCACAAACGCATTGCCTGGGGATTGCGCCAGTATCTGGCGCTCAACGTTCTCAAGCACGGCCAGGATGTCCAGCTCCCACCACCATGGCCAGCAATGCCACCAGATCGGCCAGCACGGCCACCAGCAGGTGCGCGAACACCAGTTGAAGCTGAAAGTGAAGTTGCCGCTGGCGTCCGTCGACACGGTTTCGATCGGCGTCTTCACCAGCCTGCTCACGCCGGTAGTCACGCTGTAAACCGTCACCTGCGCGCCCACCGGGCAGCCGCCGCCGGTTTCAAGCGTGCCTGAAACGGTGTATTCGCGGCACCATATCCACCACAGGTCAATCCCCTCAGCGCTGATCTTCTCCGCGGCGAAGTCCACGTAAATTGCGCCGTTCGCCTCCCGTTCGTTGCTTGCCAGCGCCACGCGCGGCAGATCTGCGTGGCTGGCAAGGAGCTGATTGTCCAACCCCTTGGGGCCAAGGACGACAAAGACCCCCGGCTCGCTCGCCAGGTGCTTCGCCACATGGAATTGAAACGTGCCGCCGGTGCTCAGCGGGCTATGGCCCAGGACCGTCGCGTTATGCACCAGGAACGCCGAAAGCCGGTTCCGGTTCCTGGAACTGATTGCGGGGATCTTGCCGGTGACGGCAACCAATCTGCCGGCGTGGGCCGGGCTGTTTTGCTGATTTTCATGCATTGGGGAACCTCTCTTTTCGTCTTGTCCCGAGTCTGTTCTTCGGGTCACGAGGATAGTGCGCCAGCATGCCCGACCGTTTCACCCACCCGGGAGAAAGCTCCGCGTGGCAGGAAAGGGCGGGGGCGAGAGAGTCACCATCCGGCGCGAAAGGAGGGATAAGGAATGCTCGAAGTTGCCATCATCGGAGGCGGGCCCGCGGGGCGCGGTGAACGCCATGCGAAAACGTCCGACAGTTCGGCGGAGGTCAGGTTTTTATCGAGGCGCGGCATCTGGGCGAACTGCCGGGCGACGGGCGAGCCGGAAAACGCAGCCAGATTACGCTTGAATTCTCGGCCACAGCCGTTCGGGTTGCGACCGGCTCCCGATGGGCCGGGTTGCGGCCCAGTATTCGCGAAGCCTCTGAAACAGCGGGACCATCGCCGGCAATGGTCACAATTCTCATTGCTTCCAAAGCCGGCGCGAGACTGTTCATTACAGGTGGACCGGATTGCCGTTATTCCTGTCCAGTTGTGTTCGATGTTCCGGCAGGGCTTTGCTGTGCTCGCCGGCCCCGGAAACTAGCTGATGTAGCTGCCGAGTGTGGTGCTGATGCCCTGGAAGGCAGCGTTCAGGCCAGTGGCCAGAGACTGCATGCCCGCGGTGGCGCCGAAGGCGATCAGAGCAACAACCAATGCGTATTCCACCAGATCCTGGCCTTCTTCGCGGTTAAGCAGATCCTGGGAATTGATATAGAGTTTGAAAATCATGTTCTTCATTCGTATCCCTCCTATTTGTGATTTGGGCCCGGTAGAGTTGTAACGTATATCTCTTGTCGGGTCACGTGTATCCCACTTTGGTTGTATCGGCGATGGCGCACCAGCGCCCCTTTGAGGTAACTGCTAGCCCATGGCCCGGTTACTCAGGGGCAGTTTGGCTGCATGTCCCTGAAATGGGAGGAACTGAGCCCAGGCTTTGGAAGGGTAGCCACGAGCAACAGTATTGCGCGGATCACAACCCGGCCTGGGGGGTAAACCGGCAAGTAAACGTAATGTGAAAATTCTATTGGAAAATCATTCCCTTTTCGGATTTGCCGCCTCTCGTGCTAAGGTACTTAGCGCATGAAACTTCACTGCCTCCGCGCTCCATGCGTTCGGAAGCCGGGCGGCACGTTCAGCCAGGAACAAGAGTATTGCCAACACAAAGAAGAGGGATCCTATGGCAATCGGCAATTTGCGTGTAGGCTTGTGCGGCATCGGCCTCGATGCGTACTGGCCGCAGTTTGATGGCCTTGAGGCACGCCTGCAAGGCTATGTAAGCCAGGTCGCCGAACGGCTTGAGAAAGCCGGCGCGGTCGTGGAGAACTTCGGCCTCGTCGACACCGCGCAGGCCGGCCGCGAAGCCGGCCATCGCTGCCGCCGCGCCGACGTCGATCTGCTGGTCATTTACGTCACCACCTACGCGCTGTCCAGCACCGTCCTGCCCATGGTGCAGCGCGCTCGCGTCCCGGTGCTGGTCTTGAATTTGCAGCCCACCGCCGCCATCGACTATCAGGCCTTCAACCGCCTGCCCAATCGCACCGCGATGACCGGCGAGTGGCTCGCCTACTGCTCTGCCTGCCCGGTCCCTGAGATCGCCAACGTCCTGGTTCGCGCCGGCCTGCCCTTCCACCAAGTCACTGGCGTCCTCGGCGATGACGCCTCCTGGGCCGAGATAGACGGCTGGATCGAGGCCGCGCGCGTGAAGAAGGCCCTCGCCGACAACCGCCTCGGACTCATGGGCCATTATTACAACGGCATGCTCGACATCGTCACCGATCTTACCCAGGTGGCGATCACCTTCGGCTGCCATGTCGAACAGCTCGAGGTCGATGAGCTCAGCGCGCTGCGCGCCAATGTGACCGATGCCGAAATTGCCCGCCGGGTCGACGAGTTCCACTCCATCTTCGAAGTCCAGCCCGATTGCTCCGCCCAGGAGTTGGCCCGCGCGGCCCGCACTTCGGTGGCCCTCGACCGCCTCGTTGAGCAGCGTCAACTCACCTCCATGGCCTACTACGCCATGGGCAGCGGCGTGCCGGAGAACGAAGATGCCATGAGTTCCGTCATCCTCGGCAACTCCCTGCTCACGGCCCGTGGCATCCCGGTGGCGGGCGAGTATGAAGTGAAGAACGCCCTCGCCATGAAGATCATGGATTGCTTCGGCGCCGGCGGTTCCTTCACCGAGTACTACGCCCTCGACCTCGTCGCCGACCACGTGCTCATGGGCCACGACGGCCCCGGCCACCTGGCCATCGCCGAAAGCAAAACCAACGTGCGCCCCCTCGATGTCTACCACGGCAAGGTAGGCCGCGGCCTCTCCGTCGAGATGAGCGTCAAGCACGGTCCGGTCACCTTGCTCTCCGTGGCTGAAGACCCGGGGCATGGGTTCAAGCTCCTGGTGGCCGAGGGAGAAAGCGTTCCCGGTGAAGTGCTGCGCATCGGCAACACCAACAGCCACTATCGCTTCTCCATCGGCGCACGCGGCTTCGTCGAGGCCTGGAATGCGCAGGGCCCGGCTCACCATTGCGCCATCGGCGTCGGACATCTGGCGGCCAAGTTGCGCAAGCTCGCTCAGCTCATGAATCTGAACCTCGTTCAGATCTGCTAAGTCGCTGAGCCCTTGAACCTGCCCCAACTCTGTGTGCCCCAGGTCTCGCTTCTGAGCAGGAGACCTGGGATCCCACCAATCCCCACACATGAAACTTCGCGATGAAAGACTTGAACCGCCCTCGCCGCACCCAATGCTCTGCGACACAGCGGCCCAGTGCTCTCGGATGAGAAAATGCACTCATCCGTTTCACTGGATTCCTCGATGAGCAGCAACGGCGCCGCGCAAAAACTGGAAATCGATCACAGCGATTGGCGGCCCTCGGTCAACCCGTGGATGGTCGCCACATCGGTCATGCTGGCCACCTTCATGGTCGTGCTCGACTCTTCGGTGGCCAACGTCGCCCTGCCCCACATCGCCGGAAATCTCTCCGCCTCCACCGACGAGTCCACCTGGGTGCTCACCAGCTATCTGGTCTCCAACGCCATCATGCTGCCCGCCTCCGGATGGATCGCCCGCCGCATCGGCCGCAAGCGCCTGTTGATGCTCTCCATCGTCCTGTTCACCATCGCTTCCCTGCTCTGCGGCATGGCCCTGAGCATGCCCATGCTGATTGTCGCGCGCATCCTGCAGGGGGTGGGCGGGGGCGGCATGCAGCCGCTCGCGCAGTCCATCCTGCTGGAGAGCTTCCCGCCTGAAAAGCACGGCACCGCCATGGCCGTCTATGGCATGGGAATCGTGGTTGCCCCGGTCATTGGCCCCACGCTGGGCGGCTGGATCACCGATAGCTACTCCTGGCGCTGGATCTTCTACATCAATCTTCCCGTCGGCCTGCTCGCCCTCTTCATGGCCAACCTCTTCATTGAAGACCCTCCCTACCTGCGCAAGGCCTTTCGCGGAGCCATCGACTATCTCGGCTTCAGCCTCATGGCGGTCTGGCTCGGCACCCTGCAACTGGTTCTCGACAAAGGTCAGGAGTCGGACTGGTTCTCCGCCCCATGGATTTGCTGGGTCACCGCCGCTTCCGTCATCGCGCTCGTCGGCTTTGTCCTGCGCGAGTTCCTCAGCCGCGATCCCATCGTGCAGTTGCGTGTCCTCTCCGACCGCAACTTCGGCGTCGGGACCCTCCTCACCGGCATCTTCGGCTTCACACTCTATGGCATGACGGCCTTGCTGCCGCTGTTCCTGCAAACGCTGATGGGATACTCCGCGCTGGATAGCGGCCTCGCCGTCAGCCCCCGCGGCATCGGTTCTATCCTCGCCATGCTCGTCGTCGGAATACTGATCAATCGCGTCGACGGCCGCTTCCTCCTGGCCGCAGGCTTCCTCCTCTTCAGCTATTCGACCTACCTCCTCAGCCGCGTCAATCTCGATATCTCGATGAGTTCCGTCGTCTGGCCCAACGTCATGAACGGATTTGCCGGCGGCTTCATCTTTGTCCCCCTCACCACCATGACCATGAGCAGCCTGCGCAAGGAACAGATTGGCAACGCCGCCGGAATTTACAATCTCATGCGCAACATCGGCGGCAGCATCGGCATCGCCAGCGTCACCACCATGCTCGTCCGCGGCTCCCAGATCCATCAGAGCTACCTCATTGCGAACCTTACCGCCACAAACCCCGAGACGTCTCGCGCTCTGCTGGGATTGCAGTCGAGGTTCCAGATTGCCGGAGCCAGCCCGAACTCCGCCATGCTTGAGTCTCTCGCCGCACTCTACCGCGACGTGCAGCAGCAGGCGGCGCTGCTGGCCTATGCCGACAACTTCCGCTTCATGGCGTTTCTCATGCTGCTCTGCCTGCCGATGGTCTGGTTCTTCCGCCGTCGCCGCCTCCGCCACCATGCACCCATCGATCCGGAAGACAGTGAAGGATTTGAGGGCAGCGGCGTCCAGGTCGCGACCGAGGCCCACTAGCCCCTATCGATCCACTCCTCGCAAAGCCCGCATCCCCAAACACAAGCCGCCCAAAAAAATCGGCCCCCGTCATTAACGGGGGCCAGGTTGCCTTGGTTCTCTCGTGTGAGAGCTTGATTGGCGGCCGATCGGCATCAACGCCGTCGGTGCGGAAACGCCAGGGGGTAGGCTGCGACCTTAGGGCCGCTCCGCGCCAGTCGAGGAAGCAACACCCTGGGGTGGTGCGGCTCCCTGGGCCGCCAAACTGTTTTCCATCAGCCGCACATGGACGCTGCTCAACCGCACCGGCTTGGCGTCTTCGTCGCCTTCATCCTTTGCGTTGCCGAGCGCCACCGCGTGCATGCGGTAGACGGGAATTTCGTGTTCTGAAACCAGGTAGCGCTTCACCGCTTCGGCCAGCCGCTCGGAGCTCTGAATGCCGGCGCTGCCTGCCAACGGAGAGTGCGCTTCCACGTCGAGAATGTAGCCGTGCCGGCCGTTCACGCTGGCCGCAAGCTCATCCAGTTGCTTCTTGGCGTCTGCCGACAGAATTGGCTGGCCGCCGCGGAACTTCACTTCCGCTTCGGTCACCTGGTGGTACTGGTCCAGCCCGTTCACGGTACCGTTCAGCTGGTCCACATGACCCGAAGCGCCCTGCGCCGTTGCGCCGGCCTGCTGGGCCGTGGTGCCCGCCGCGGTAGCCGTCTGGTTAGCCGCGTCCGCTGCCGACTGCGCCTGCCGGATGCCTGCCTGCGCCCGGCCGTCCACGTCCTGAATGTCCTTCGCGTTCTTCGCGTTCATTCCATCCAGTTCCGTGAGCCGGTCGTTGATCGGATCGGTCTGCTTCTTCACCCACTTCTTGCGCGCCCAAGGATTGATGCGTCCCCAGAAACCCTCCCTTGCGGCATGGGTCGATGGCGAGGCGGTGGCTTGTGATTCTTCCGCCGAGGGGGGGGTGTCCCGGGGCGTTACCGGCTGCGCCTGTTGGGCGAGCACGGGGAATCCAACTGCAGATGCCAGCAAAAGGACTGCAA
>VFSW01006439.1_pt1 | contig 17259 bp, 18 predicted proteins | sample 5358111 | NCBI WGS metagenome assembly VFSW01 (sample SAMN11554181, study PRJNA540505) | mine drainage metagenome | isolation source: sediment from site ElyBrook_90M | place: USA: Ely Copper Mine, Vershire, VT | collected 2017
TTCCGAGTCTTCGGCGGCGGCGATGGCGGTGTTCATGAGGACTCCATCGGCGCCCAGCTCCATGGCAATCGCGGCATCCGACGCGGTGCCCACACCAGCATCCACGATCATCGGGACCTCGGTGATCATTTCGCGCAGAATGCGCAGGTTGGTGGGATTCTGGATGCCCAGTCCGGAACCGATCGGCGCGGCCAGAGGCATCACCGCCGCCGCGCCCGCATCGATCAGTTTACGGGCATTCACCACATCGTCATTGGTGTACGGCAGCACCACGAAGCCTTCCTTCACCAGCGTCCGGGTGGCTTCGAGCAATCCGTAGTTGTCGGGGAACAGCGTCTTCTCGTCGCCGATCACCTCCAGCTTGATCCAGTTGGAAAGACCCACTTCGCGCGCCAGCAGCGCGGTACGCACGGCATCATCGGCGGTGTAGCACCCGGCGGTGTTGGGAAGAATGAAGATCTTGGAACGATCGATGAAATCGAGGAGCGATTCCTTGGATTTGTCGGTCAGGTTGACGCGCCGCACCGCGACCGTCACCATATCGGCGCCCGAGGCCAGATGGCAGCGCTGCATCTCCTGGAAACTGCGATACTTGCCGGTGCCGACGACGAGGCGCGAGTGAAACTCCCGCCCTGCAATATGAAGAGTATCCGCCATGAGCCTATTGTAGCGGGCTCAGGCAGTATCCCACTTGATGCTGTGGTCGCTGGTAACCGCGCGCGTCTCCGCCGGCGCATCCGTACGGAAGTAGCTCCAGGGGCCAGGGATCCAGGGATAGCGCTCTACCACGCTTTCGTCAACTCTTACCCCGAGTCCGGCCGTGCGCGGCACAATCAGGTCGCCATGATCGATCCGCAGGGGCTCTGTAAGAATCTCGGCCGCCAGCGGAAACGGGTACATGCCGGCGCGGCCCGGCGCGGAGTAGCACGGATATTCCAGCCATGCGGCCACGTGAGCGTGCCAGCAGATGCCCAGATGCGCGGCGGCGACCACTTCCAGGGCGGTGCCCCAACTGTGAAAGGCGAAGCTCAGGTCCTGCCGCCAGATTTCGGCCAGAATGCGGCGGCCTTGTGCGTAACCACCCTGGCAACACACGTCCATCTGTACGTAGTCCACGGCCTGCGTAATAATCAGGTCGATATACTGCTGTTCGTTGGGTTCGTGCTCACCCGCGGCCAGGGGTACGATATCCTTCTCCCGCAACTGTAGGTAGGCGGCGTGGTCTTCCGGCGGCAGCGGCTCTTCCAGCCAGGCGATGTCGTACGCGGCCATGGACCGGGCCAGTTGCTCCACCGTTTCCACGGAGTAATTGCGGTTGCCCATGCGCCACCAGGTATGCGCGTCCACCATCAGGTCGAAATCCGGGCCCACCGCCTGGCGCATCAGGCGCACCGCTTCCAGATCCTGCTCCGGACCCATGGCCGGCCGCATTTTGTACGCCCGGAATCCCAGGGCCCGCACCGCGGCGGCCTCGGCGGCATAGGCTTCGGGCGGCATATACATGCCCGCGCTGCCGTAGAGCCGGATATTGTCGCGAACCCGCCCTCCCAACAACTCGGAAACGGGCACGCCGCGGACCTGTGCGGCCAGATCGTACAGCGCGATTTCCACGCTGCAATACGTTTTTACCAGCTCGGTATCGGCACCGTGCAGTTCCAGAAACTGCACTCGCAGTGCGTCCGTATCGGCCAGGATGCGGCCGGTGAGGAAAGGCCCGATAATCTCCTGGATTTCGCGCTGCGCCCGTTCATGACCCGCGCCAGGCGCATAACCCACCAGCCCGGTGTCCGTTGCGACCCGGATGAACATGGCGTCGCGCTTCACGATGGTGCGCTCGCCGCCCCAGAACGGGAGGCGGATCGGCTCCGCAAAGGGGTATGACAACAAATAGGAGCGAACGCTCGCAATCTTCATCGACGCGATTCAGGATAACACGGCCGGCCAGGCCTCCTGACAACGCTCGCCTACCCCTCCAGCATCTTCCGTAAGAACACCAACTGCCCCAGGTGGTAAGCGTTATGATCCGCCACCAGCATGGCTTCCCTTAGCAGTGTCTGGCCTGTGCCATGGGGGATTTTGGCCAGCAGGTCGAGCTTGGTATCCGCCCCCAGTTCCTGCATCTCTGTCAGGTCGTTCTGAAACTGCCGGATGCTGGCATCCCACGCCTTTTCGCTAGGCGGGGCTTCGGTGGCCGGCCAATAGTCGTCCGGAAATTTCTTCTCCCGGTACTTGGGATTGCGGCTGAAATCCAGGATGTCTTCCTGCGCGATGCGCAAATGTTCCAGCAATTGCCAGGCGGTGTGGGGCGCGCCCTGCGGCTTGACCCCGCGCAGAGCTACCGGGAATTCGGCGACTGCCGCCTCCAGATTCACGTGGGCGCCCTTCATCCGCAGCAGATCGGCCAGGTGCTTACGGAGAGAGACGGTCTCTTGCTTTGCCATACCTCTAGTCTCGCATTCGTGGGCAGTGCGCAAGTTCTCGATAGGAACCCTTCACTATGTCGTCCGGCACTCCTTACGCCGCCTCTCGCTACTGGCTTTCCTCCGGTGCCTTCTACCAGCGCCGCTGCGCTAAAGGTAATGCAGCATCCACATCGCGCCGGTGGTCAACACCAGTGAGGAAACCAGCGGAACGCGCCAGAGCTTCCCCGGCGGCTGGGACTGCGCGAAGCCAGGGACTGCACCTTCGCCCTCGGCGGGTGCGGGATCCTGCGCCGCTGTTTCTACCTGCGGTTCCGTGCCGCCCGCCGGACTGTCCGCCGGAGGCGCCGGTGGGCCGCCGATTCGCTGTGCTGCCCGGCGGCAGATTTCCCCAACGCCTTGCAGCAAATCGAGCGTGGCCGCGTCGCTGCCGGAGAGGCGCGCACGCAAGTCGGCGATTTCCCGGTCCTTAGCCTCTAAGGCGGCTTGCAGGGGAGCGGTGCGCGCTTCAAGGGTCGAATCCGCGGCGTATGCGGCCGCGGCGGCTGTGTCGCTCACTGCCTGGCGTAGATCTTCCCGGAACTGATTCTGCATGGCTTGAAGTTGGGCTGCGACCTGCTCCCCCACCGCCTTTCTACCGGCCTCCGCGCTTTCGCGGGTGGCTGCCAGATCATCCGACAACTGTTCCCGCAAATCGTAGCGGAATTGCGAGCTCTGGGTAATCACGCTGTCCATTTCGTAGCGCAGGGCGGAGAAGTTCTCCTGCATGGCCTGGTTGCTGGCTGCCAGTTCAGACAACTGGTCCCGCAGCGTCATGCTCGATTGCATTTCCTCGCGCAGGGCGGCGATCTGTTCCTGCATGGCCTGACGGCTCGCTGTCAGTTCGCCCGACAACTGGTCCCGTAGCGCGATGCTGGACTGCGAACTCTCCGCCACCACACTACCCACCTCGTCGCGCAGGGCTGCGAACTGTTGCCCCGCGGCGCGCCGATCCGACTCAGCGGCAGTTCGAAGCGCGTCCAGTTGGCCGGCGAATTGCTCCTGAAGTTCCGCCGTACGAGCCTGTGAATGATTGGCCACCAGGCCGGCCACCTCCTGGCGAAGCGCGGCGAAATGCTCCTGCTCGGCGCGCCGGTCGGCTTCCGCCGTCTGCCGGATGGCAGCCACTTGTTCGGTGAAATGCTTTTGCAGTTCCTCGATGCGAGCCTGCAGCCCGTCGGCGATGGAGCGGTCCTGCTGATGCAGAGTTTTGAGTTCGATGGTGACTTTGGCCTGCAGTTCGGTGATCTGCCGCTCCACCTGGCCGCCGTGTTCGCGCAGACGGGCGTCCAGGGCATTGATCACGGCTTCCAGCACCTTTTGATCGAACGGATGTCCACCCGCCGCGCCTTTGTCCGGGGAGGCTAAGGCGAGCGGACGCTGTTCGACTTCGGCGATCCGCTGCTCCATCTGCTCCAGACGCAGCGTGACCGGACCGGTGTCGCCTGTCGGGGCAGCGACGGACGCTCGGTGGGCGTTCTGAGTGAGCTTCATGCCAACGCCGAAAGCCAGGCCATCCCCGAAAGCGACGGCCAGGCTTCGCCAGACAGACGAATCGCGACTGTTCTGCATATAACATAATGTACAGGAAATGTTCTAGCCTTTAAAGTGGTATAAAACACGTATGTTAAATCTGTCAGGGATGCCTGACCAGGCCTATGAGATCCTGCGCCTGGCGGTGGCCTACCTGCTGGCGATGCCGGTGGGATGGCACCGCGAAAAGGAAGCTCACAGCGTGGGAGTCCGCACGTTTCCGCTGGTCGCCATGGCCAGTTGCGGATATGTCCTGCTGGCAAAGACATCGGATCCCGCGGCGCAGAGTCGCATCATTCAGGGCCTGGTGGCGGGCATGGGATTCATCGGAGGCGGAGCCATTCTCAAGAGCGAAGGCAACGTCCACGGTACTGCCGCGGCGGCAAGTATCTGGACCACCGGCGTGCTGGGTGCGGCGGTCGCGCAGGAGCGTTATGCCGTGGCGGTAACCATTGCCGCAATCAACCTGTTCACTTTGCGCGTCCTGCTGCCCTGGAAGCAGAAAATGGACGCGGACAAAGCCGGGAAAGAGCAGTGAACGCTTACCGGAGGTCCGCCAGCATCGCACGGAACGCCTGGCCCCGGTGGCTCACCTGGAATTTCTGCTCCTCGGTGGCTTCGCCGAAGGTGCAGCCGAGGGGCGGGCAGTAGAACAGCGGATCGTACCCGAACCCGCCGGAACCGCGCGGTTCTTCGAGGACGACGCCGTCCACCCGTCCGGTGTACAGACCCCGTTGCCGCCCGCCTTCCACCAGCGCAATCAGGCAAACGAAACTCGCTGCACGGTTAGTGACGCCGCGGAGTTTCTCCAGCAGCAGGCGATTGTTCGCGTCATCGGTGGCGTCGGGTCCCGCATAACGCGCCGAATACACGCCGGGAGCGCCAGCCAGCGCTTCTACTACCAGGCCGGAATCGTCCGCAAACACCGGACCGTTGACGTGAGCCGCATAATGGCGCGCCTTTTTGATGGCATTCTCGGCGAAGGTCGAGCCATCCTCCATGCAGGGCGGTATCGCCTTAAAATGGGGCACCGCCTCAATCTCCACACCGCTACGCGCAGCCGCCAGGCGAAATTCGCGCAACTTCCCGGCGTTACCCGTGGCGCAGTACAGGCGGTTCAAAGCCTGGTCACCTTCCGCTGGATTTCCACCAGTTTGGTGATGCCTCCGCGCGCCAGTTCGACCAGTTGGCCCATCTGTCCATCGTCGAACGGAGAATGTTCCGCCGTGGCCTGCACTTCGATGAACTTGCCGCCGCCGGTCATCACCACGTTCATATCCACATCGGCCTGCGAATCCTCTTCATAGCACAGGTCCAGCATGGGGACGCCGCGGACCAGTCCCACGCTGGTGGCAGCTACGTAATCGCGCAGCGGCACGGTGCGGAGCACGCCGAAATCCACCATCTGGCGCAACGCTAGAGCCAGCGCCACGAAGGCGCCTGTGATGGACGCTGTGCGCGTGCCGCCATCCGCTTGGATTACATCGCAGTCCAAAACCACGGTACGCTCGCCGAGGGCGTTCACGTCCACCACCGAGCGCATGGAACGGCCGATCAGCCGTTGAATTTCGTGCGTCCGGCCCGAGGCGCGGCCCTTGGTCACTTCGCGCGGTGTGCGTTTGGCCGTGGCGCGGGGCAGCATGGAGTACTCTGCCGTGACCCACCCTTTGCCCGAGTTGCGAAGAAACGGCGGTACCGTATCCTCCACGCTGGCGGCGCACAGCACGTGGGTATTGCCCACTTTGATCAGCGCGGATCCCTCCGCGGTTTTGAGGACTCCGGTGAGTATCTCCACCGGCCGGGCCTGGTCGGGCTTTCGACTGTCTGTTCGCATGTTTTTTATTTCGTCGAGGATCCGGTCATCACAAAGTACAGAAACAGCATCACCAGAATCATCCCGAGGATTACCAGGATGACGCACGGCAACCCGCCCTGAGGGGCAACGGGGCTCTTGCTCTTTCCCCTTGCCGGCTTAAACTTCGCCATAAATGCGATGGTATCACCTGGCTTTCCCGGGACATGCAAGAATCGAGAGGGATGAAGCGCAGAAGCTGGTTGTTAAGCCCCTTGTTTTTCGCCGGTTGCCGCAAAGACGCCGATCTTCCGCGGGACCTCTTTCCGGAAACCGTGGCCGGTTCGTGGCATCGCGGGGAAATGCACGACCTGCCGGTCTCCGAATCGCCCGATCCGGTACCTCGCAACGAAGTGGAGCGACTCCGCGAGGCGGCCTACGCAGGCCCCGGAAAGCTTCAGGCGCGCGTCTACCAGTTGTCGTCCCCGGCAGTGGGGACACTCCTCGCGCAACGGTGGCGGCCCAGCGCGGACACCGTGTTTTTCGAGGTGGGACGCTATTTCGTGGTGGTGAAGTGGCAGGCCGCGGATCGAGACGCTCTGCAAGCCTTTCTGCGGGACCTGCAAAGCCGGTTGACTGCGGCCATGAAGCGGTAGCCGCTCACGGGCGGCCGAGTGCGATTACGAAGTACATCGCCGGATCCGGACCGGGATTGTGAGATCCGTGCAGTTCGTTGGATGCGACGTAGATCACCGAACCGGCGGTGGCGCGGGTTGTTTGGCCGCTGATGGTCATATCCAACTGGCCGGACCGCAGCATGACGATCTCTTCGTGCTCGTGTTTGTGCGGGGAGTGTGGAGATTGTCCGGCAGCCAGTTCGGTAATGTGCAACTCCACCGGGAAGCCGGAATGCAGCTCTCCGTTCAGGACGGCGCGTGACTTGTTCTGCCCATTAACTTTAACCGGCAGGTCCTCAAACTTATAGACCTTACTTTGCAAGGTCTTCTTCGGATCCTGCGCGGCGGCCTCGCCAGCAGTCAGGGCCGGTAGAAGCAGGGCAAGATCGCGTCGAGAGTACGGCATACCCGTAGTGTACAACCGCGTCCCCTCAAGTTTTTTCGACACTCATCCGATAGATAGTGCATGAAGACGCGTGTCTTGAAGAGCATTGTGATGGCTGTGGTGCTGGCAGGCTGCTGGTCGGCACAGGCTCAGACGCCGACGATCGCGCCGTCGGCGGTCAACTTCAGCTACCAGATGGGGGCTACCCCGTTGATTCAACAGCTAAAAGTGGTGGCCACTCTGCCGGCGGCAAATGCCAGTCAAGTGCTGACTGTCAATAATGTCGTGGTCGCGATGTACCAGATGAGCTACAACGGGGCCAATATATGCAGTCTGGGCCCTTCCAACACCGGCTGCGGGTGGTTGAGCGTCTCGCCCACAACGGGGAAATCGCCGCTGACGCTGACCGTGACGGCTAACCCCAGCACGCTTACGGCGGGTAGCTACACCGGGTTCTTCACCGTCACCACCACTACCGCGCCCTTCAATCCGGTGATCGTGAATGTGACGCTTTCCATTTCCAATCCGCCGTCCAAGCTCGCTATTACCTCCCCATGGTTTCCCACGGACGCGTCCGGCAATCAGATCAACAGCCTCGGCTTTTCCTTCACCACGTCCGACCTTTCCCCTACGCCGCCGTCCGAGGTGATCAATGTATCGTCCACCGGAGACATTATTCCGTTCACCGTAACGGTAGCGAATGTCACCGCGAAGGGCTCAGGAGGTGGTGCGACCACACCCGTCTGGCTACGCGTTACGGCCAGCGGGGGGAACGGTCTGGCTGCCACCGCTGCCAGCAGTTCGGCTTTTCCAGGTTCGTTCGTGGGCATCACAGTCACGCTGGACTACAACGCCATCAGCACTCTCGACCCTGCGGGAAGTCCCTACAGCGGAACCATCACCATAGCGGCTGCGCAAACCGTGAATGGCAGTTTTACCGTTCCAGTCACGCTCAATATTGCCGCCGGCGCGCCCTCCATCACTTCGATCTTTCCGACTGCCGTGAATGCCGTGCTGGCCGGGACCACACCGACCGGCAATTTTATCTTTACCCTGGTGGGCGATAATTTTTTCACTACAACCGCCGTCAGCCTGCAACAGGGGACGCCGGACGCTCCGGTGGGGGCGGTGATTTCGTTGCCTCAACCTGCCTATCTGAGCCGGCAGTTGCTTCAGGTTACGGTGAATCAGGCCTATTTCACAGTGCCGCAGAGCGGTGGTTTGCCGGTGGAGTGGTTTTTGAAAATAGCCAATCCGGCACCAGCTACCAATCCAAGTCTTCCAGCGGTAACGGCGCCCTTCGTCTCCCTGGACCCCACGCAACCGAGTATCTCAGGGGTAGTGAACGCAGCGAGTTATCAGCAGGCCTCGGTGTGGGCCGGAGGTGGAACAGATCCCATTGTCTCGGCCGGCGGCAGCCCCGCCGCTGTGTCGCCCCGGGAAATCATCTCCATCTTTGGACAGAATCTGGGCCCGTCCACTGCCAGCACCGCGCAACCCCTCAGCTCGAGCTGTCCCGGCGTAACAGACGGCACGACCAACTGTCTGACTTATGCCACCACCTGGGGTGACATCACCGTGATTTTCAGTTACACGGACGCCAACGGCAATACCGTGTCCCGGGCGGCGCCCATCCTGATGACCTCAATGAACCAGATCAACGCCATCGTGCCCAAAGAAGTGGCTGAACTGCTGAGCCTTCCCAGCCAGCAGGCATCCATCTCGGTCATCAATGGCGGCTCCACTACGGCCATCCCGTTCGCTGTGACAGTCGTTGCCGAGAATCCCGGCATGTTTACGTTTGGCGGTCTGGGACAAGGTCAGGGAGCCATTATCAATTACGACGCTACCGGCACTGTGACGTCTGTCAATTCCACCAAGAACGCCGAACCGCGGGGCGACACGATTGCGATCTATCTCACCGGTCTCGGTATCCTCTCCGATGACAGCCCCCTTACCGGAGACGTAATTCCCATTAGTAGCGCTCCGAACGTGGTTGCCGATAGCAGGACCGTGCGCGTAGAAATTGGAGGACAGCCTTGTGTCGTCACCTACGCGGGCGCGGCCTACCTGGCAGTAGCTGGTCTGGTGCAGATCAACGCGGTGGTGACGCCCAGCGCGAAAGTGGGGACAAACGTGCCCATTGTCGTCTCTATCGGGCCGCTGGGTTCCGCCAGAAGCAGCCAGTCCGGCGTCACTCTGGCCGTCAAATAGCTATTTCTTGGCAGCCATCTTTTTTTCCAGCGCTGCCATAAGTCGCGACTGGACATCCCCGGGGACCGGATATGCGTCCATCCCCTTATAGATTTTGATGGTCTTTCTGGTAGTGTCGGCGATTACCCAGCAGTTGGGGCACTCGGCAATATGCTTTTCCAGCTTGGCCCGGATTTCCTTGTCGAGCGACTCATCCAGGTAATCGCTCAGCTCACGCAGAAAGTCCTTACAGGTAAGCAAAGGCGTCGTCTCCCTTGCGCTTAAAATAGCGGGTGAGCTTCTCCCGCAACTGCAAGCGAGCCCGCAACAGCCTGCTTTTCACCGCAGGAACGGAGAGATTCAAAGCCTCCGCCGTTTCTTCTGTCGATAGCTCTTCCATGTCCCTTAGCACGAAGACGGAGCGATACAGGGGTTCCAGGCTCTGGATTGCCGTATCGAGTACCCCGCCCAGTTCTTCCCGCGAGAACTTCTGCTCCGGATTCTCATCCCACGCAGCGATCTCGCGGACAATGGTATCTTCGCCGGTATCGATAGTCTCGTCGAGAGAAACCGACTTATCGGTCTTGCGCCTCCGCAGCTTCATGAGCGCCTGGTTGACCGCAATGCGCACAATCCAGGTGTAGAACTTCGAGTTGCCCTGAAACTGGTCCAGATGTTCATAGGCTTTCATGAACGTCTCTTGCAGAACATCCTCGGCATCCTCCCGATTCTGGGTGATGTGCTGCGCCAATCGAAAGATCTTGCTTTCGTACCGTCGCACCAGTTCCCCAAAGGCGCGGGTGTTCCCGTCCCGGGCTTGCGCGACCAGCGTACTCTCTTCGACGTTGGCTTGGCTGGAAACGGTCATGAGGCTGTGCTTCCATCATAGCGCAAGCCGTCAAACTCACCCGGGCTGGCGTCCGGGTGTAGATGGTGTAGAGCCCCAATTCTGACCCCCCGGGCCGTGTTACGCTGAAATTTCCCTATGCAAAACATCGAGATCACCCTGCCCGACGGCAGTAAAAAGTCCGTCGCGGAAGGGACCAGTCCTCTGGAAATCGCGCAGTCCATCAGCCCTCGTCTGGCAGATGCCGCGATTGTCGCCAAAGTGAACGGGGAACTGTTCGATTTGACCCGCCCCCTGGAAAAAGACTCCAGTCTGCAACTGCTGACCAATAAAGACCCGGAGACCCTGGAGGTCTACCGCCACTCGACCGCCCACATCCTGGCAGCCGCCGGCCTGGAACTGTATCCCGAAACCAAGCTCGGAATCGGACCTCCCATCGAGAACGGCTTTTACTACGATTTCGACCGCCCCACTCCCTTCACGCCGGATGATCTGGAGAAGATCGAAAAGAAGATGCGCGAAATCCAGGCTCGCAATTTGCCTTACGAGCGCGTCTACACCCGCAAGGAGGAAGGACTCAAAAAGTACTCTGAAGCCTGGATGAAGTGCGAACTGATCGAAGAGCGCGCCGGCGAAATCTTCACCGAATACACCCTGGGGCCGCAGTTCATCGATTTCTGCCGCGGCCCGCACCTCCCGAGCACCTCCAAGATTAAAGCCTTCAAACTGTTATCCATCGCCGGCGCATATTGGAAGGGCGACGAACATAACAAGCAACTCCAGCGCATCTACGGAACGGCCTTCTTCAACCAGAAAGACCTGGACGACTACCTCAAGCAACTCGAAGAGGCCAAGAAGCGCGACCACCGCAAACTGGGCAAAGAGCTGGACCTGTTCAGCATTCAGGAACTTGCCGGCCCGGGTCTGATCTTCTTCCATCCCAAGGGCGGAATCATTCGCAAGCAGCTCGAAGACTGGATGCGCGACGAATATCTGAAACGCGGCTACTCCCTGGTCTACACTCCCCACGTGGCGCGCTTCGATCTCTGGAAGACCAGCGGTCACGCCGGCTTCTATGCGCAGAACATGTTCTCCCGCATGGAGCTCGATGACGCCGAATACCAGCTCAAGCCCATGAACTGCCCGTTCCATATCCTTATTTATGCGGATAAGCAGCACAGCTACCGGGAACTGCCGGTGCGGCTTGGCGAGTTGGGCACGGTCTATCGCTACGAGCGCTCGGGCGTCCTCAACGGGCTGTTCCGCGTGCGCGGATTCACCCAGGACGACGCGCACATTTTCTGCACTCCCGAGCAGATCGAAAACGAAGTGGTGGATTGCCTGCAGTTCGCCGTGGATACCCTGACCACTTACGGGTTCGAGAAGTATTCGGCCGAGCTTTCCACTTGGGACGGCGGCGCCAGCGGCAAATACGACGGCACGCCGGAGCAATGGAAAATAGGCGAAGATGCCCTGCGCCACGCCTGCGAACGTCTGAACGTGAAGGCCAAAGTGGTCCCCGACGAAGCGGCCTTCTATGGTCCCAAAATTGACGTGAAGCTGGTGGATGCCATCGGGCGTCCGTGGCAGCTCTCCACCGTGCAGTTCGATTTCACTTTGCCGCGCCGATTCCAGTTGGAGTACGTCGGGGAAGACGGTCACAAGCACCAGCCGCTCATGGTGCATCGCGCTCTGTACGGCTCCATCGAGCGATTCTTCGGCATCCTGATCGAGCACTATGCCGGCGCGTTCCCGGTGTGGCTGGCGCCCGTGCAGGCCATCGTGCTACCCATCACCGACCGCCAAATCGAATTTGCGCGTAGCGTTCAGAAACAACTCGACGCCGCCGGAATCCGCGCCACCGTGGACGAGCGCAACGAAAAAGTGAACCTGAAGATTCGCGAAGCGCAATTGCAGAAAATTCCGTACATGCTGGTGGTCGGCGACCGCGAACAGCAGAACGGTCAGGTGGCGGTTCGCAATCGCAAGCATGGCGACCAGGGGGCCAAGCCCGTAGCGGAATGCATCGCCGCCATCCGCGCCCTGATCGATAGCAAGGCGGTAACGGAGTAAAGCCAGTCACGCATGTACGCCACGTTTGAGGGCACGGCGCGATACGTCGATCGCTTCCCGGAGTTTCGCGACGCCGCGTTCTTCCGTTCCGTCTTTGGCTTGCAAGTCTCCAGCCTGGGCATCGGCACCTACCTCGGCGAGGCCGATGACGACGGCGACCGCGCCTACACCGATGCCCTGATCGCTGCCGGCGAAAACGGCATCAACTTCTTCGATTGCGCCATTAACTACCGCGGCCAGCGATCCGAACGCTGCATCGGCGCGGCCCTCGGCCGGCTGCAGCGCGACGAAGTAGTCGTCTGTACGAAAGCCGGATTTCTGACGCCCGGCGCTATCCCCGTTTCGCTCCTACCCGGTGACGTGGTGGGCGGAATGCACTCCCTCGCACCCGGGTTTCTGGCCGATCAGATCGAACGGAGCCGCACCAACCTGGGTATCGACACGATTGACATCTTCTACCTGCACAACCCGGAAACGCAGCTTGGCTTCCGCACCCCGGGGGAGTTTGAAGACCGCATCCGGCGAGCCTTCGCGGAACTCGAACGCATAGTGGAGCAGGGCCGGATTCGCTGGTATGGCGCCGCCACCTGGGAAGGTTTCCGTAAGAAAGATGCGCTCAGCCTGCCACGCCTGGCGGAGATTGCCGCCGAAGAGGGAGGCGCCGGCCACCACTTCCGCTTCATCCAACTGCCGCTTAACCTGGGGATGGTGGAAGCATTTGTGGATCGCCCGGAGAGCCTGCTGCAGGCGGCCGCGCGCCTGGGTATTGCCGTGGTCGCCAGCGCCACACTCCTCCAAACTCGCATTCTCGCCAACATGCAGGATACAGTCCAACAATTGCTTCCGGGTCTTGCGACCGATGCGCAGCGCGCCATCCAGTTCACCCGGTCCACGCCGGGAATTGCGGTGGCACTAGTGGGGATGGGCAGGCGCGAACACGTGCTCGCCAATCTAGGCGTGGGCCGCGTCGCGCCTGTGGGCCGCGAGCAGTATCTGCGGCTGTACCAGTGATGACCGCGATCGAAGCCGGGGCCGACCTGTCGCTGCTGGATACGGCGCTGGAAGCGCTTCCCAACAATCCCGCGGTCTTTATCCTCTGGCCCGCTGCGGGCGAGCCCTACATTTCCAGGACCACGCTGCTGCGCCGCCGCTTGCTCCGGCTTCTGAAGGAACGCGAGAAGCCGTCGCGCCTCCTCAATTTGCGCTACACGGTGAAGCGGATCGAGTACCGCCTCACCGGTTCAGCCTTCGAATCGAATATCCTGCTGTACGAGCTGACGCGCCGCCACTTTCCCGAAACGTACCTGGAACTGCTGAAGCTGCGCATGCCGCCATACGTCAAGATCGTGCTCGGCAACGAGTTTCCGCGCAGCCAGATTACCACCCACCTCGCGCGTGCCGCGGGCCTATACGTGGGACCGTTCCGGTCGCGCGCGTCCGCGGAAAAATTTGAAGCGGGGTTCCTCGACCTGTTCCAGATGCGGCGCTGTCAGGAAGACCTGGTGCCTGCGCCCGCGCATCCAGGGTGCATTTACGGGGAAATGGGTATGTGTCTGCGCCCCTGCCAGCAGGTGGTGGGACCGACAGAGTATGCCGGCGAGGTCTCGCGCGTGGTGGAGTTCCTGCGCACCGACGGGCGCTCTCTGCTCACCGCCATCGAGCATTCCCGCGATCGCCTGAGCGAAGAGATGCGTTTTGAAGATGCCGCCCGCCAGCATAAGCGATACGAGAAAGTGCAGGATGTCCTGAAGCTGCGCGATGAGCTGGTTCGCGATGTAGACCGTCTCAACGGTGTGGCCGTGACCCGCTCGCGGGAACGGAATGCCGTGGAAATGTGGTTCGTGCGCGATGGCAACTGGCAGCAGCCGCAGCGGTTCGATTTTGAAATTCACGAAGGCAAACCCGTGTCGCTGGATCGCAAACTCCGCGAGACTTTCGCCGCGGTCGCCCCGCGTAAGCTCTCCGTGCGCGAACGCCAGGAATATCTGGCGCTGCTGGCGCGCTGGTATTACTCCAGTTGGCGCGATGGAGAATGGCTGCCGTTCGACAGTTTCCAGGAGATTCCATATCGCAAACTGGTCAATGCGGTATCGCGCGTGGCCGGCCCGCGTATACAATGTACCGAGGAGCGTTCATGAAAGAGTGGGGGTTCGCACAGACCAGTCCGGCGCAGGAGTTGGCGTTATTACATTTTTTTTCGGTGAAGAAGCAGCAAGCCTCCGGTGAAATCGAATTTCGTATCACCGTGAAAGAATACGTCACACCCAAAGAGCCGACCATGCACTTTTTCGCGCAGGCGGACAAGGAAATCAACCAGAACACGGCGCCGTTCAAGCCCGTGGGTTGGGGGAAGACGCTGCTGGACGCTCTGGCCGAATGCATCCGCTCCATCAACCGGTTCCCGTACGAAGGCTAGATACGTCCGTCCCGCCTCTTACGTGGATGTCTTCTTCTTTTTCCGGAAAACCTTCTTGATATCCGGCCAGAATTCTCTGGCAAAGTTGGCCCCCGCGCTCACACCCAAGCCGGCGCTGCCCCATTCGAAGATCGACTCCGGATTGCGGAACTCGTGGGGGCTCCACAGTGTCGCGATGGCCCAACTGCCGTAGGCGTTCGCCGGCAGGGAATACGCGATAGTGCGGCGCCCGTCCGGCTTCCGCGCGGTTACCGTGCCGGTAATCACGTGCGCCGTGCGGCGGAAGAAATTGCCTTGCCCCAGCCTGTGGTAAGTCGTGTCTTCGTGGTGAACGGCTTTGACGGTGTCCTCAATCGCCACCCCGATTACAAACTGTCCGTAGAGCGAGGCTACCCGTTTTTCGAAACCGAGACGCTGCTTGCCCCACTCTTCGGGCCAATCGTGGAATTGCTGCAAGACCGCGCCCGGAATGGTAGCCGTCACCGCTTCCACACTGAATGCCCGCTGGAGGAACGATTTATGGCGCGGCTTCGCAGGTTGCGGGGTAGAGGCATCCGTTGCCGTGGGCGCCGCCGGTGCCGCTTCCGTCTGCCCGGCAGCCGTGGGGACCGGTGTCTCCTGCGCCCGGCACACTACACCAGCGGTGAGCGTGATCAGGCACAAGACGGACGCGGTCTTCAGCAAATACCTATCCTTCTACGTTGGAGGGCGCATTCACTTCAGAGGCGAGGTGCACTGCGGGCGGCCGGACTAAAGCCTTGCCTGAGAAGATAACCCCCATTCTACACCGGAATAGTTCGGCCCGGGAAATCACCCTAGGCGCTTGCCGCTGCCGTAAAACTCCGCAGCGCCTCTGCTTCGTCGGCAAAAGTGAGAAACACCGTATAGAGCTTGGTAACCTGCAATAGGTCGTTGACTCTGCCTGTCACATGCAGCAACTTGATCTGCCCGCCCAGATTAGAGATGCTCGCGTAGGATCCCACCAATTCGCCCAAGCCGGCGCTATCGATGTAACCAACATTCTGCAGATTGACCAGAATGTCTTTGTGACCGCTCGCTACCAGATCCTTAATCGTGCTGCGAATCAGCCCGCAGCCCTCCCCCAATGTGATGGGCCCGGACACGTCGACAATCGCAACACCGCCCGAATGGCGGACCGATGCATGAGTACTCATGAGTAGCCTCCCGAGGCTTCATTGTGTCACTATTCGCCCAGCAGATGAAGCACTACGGAGCGACGATGGCGCGCGGCCCGGTGCTCGAAAACGTAAATGCCCTGCCATGTTCCGAGCGCCAGCCTCCCCTGTTCCACCGGAATGGAGATCTGCGTCAGCGTCAGGGCCGCGCGGATATGCGCCGGCATGTCGTCCGGCCCTTCGATGGTGTGACGGTACAGCCGCGCATCCTCGGATACCAGCCGCCGGAAGAATTCGTTCAGATCGTACACCACGTCCGGGTCGGCATTTTCCTGAATGGTCAGCGATGCCGAGGTGTGCTGCACGAACAGCGTCAACAGGCCGGTGTGCACATCGCGGCCGGAGAGCCACTGCGCCACCTGTCCGGTGATGTCGTACAAGCCCTGCCCGTCGGTGGGCACTTGCAGGCGGTGCGAAAACTGCCGCAGCCCCGGACTACTCAACCGTCACACTCTTGGCCAGATTGCGCGGCTGATCCACATCGCAGCCGCGGCGCACCGAGATATGGTACGCCAGCAGTTGCAGCGGCACGATCTCCAGCAGTGGACTCAGCACTTCCACGCTCGGCGGAATCTCGATGACGTGGTTGGCCACCTTGTGCACCGTCTCGTCGCCCTGGGTAGCCACGGCGATCACGATGCCTTCGCGCGCCTTCACCTCCTGGATGTTCGACAGCGTCTTTTCGTAAAGCACGCGGCTCTCATCGCTGGATTGGTCGTGCGTGGCCAGCACCACCACCGGGAGTTTCTCATCGATCAGGGCATTGGGACCGTGCTTCATTTCGCCGGCCGGATACCCTTCAGCGTGGATATACGAAATCTCTTTCAGTTTGAGCGCGCCTTCCAGCGCGATCGGAAAATGAATGCCGCGCCCCAGGTACAGGGCGTCGCTGGAGTGAGACAGTTCCCGTGCCAGGCCTTCGTACATGGAATCGTTCGAAAGCACCGTCTCCATTTTGCCGGGAATGCGCATTAATTCCTGCATCAGGCAGCGGGACGTGCTCTCACCCAGGTAGCCGCTGGTCTGCCCCAGGTACATCGCCAAAATAAAAAGCGCCGTCAACTGGCAGGTGAACGCCTTGGTAGAAGCCACGCCGATCTCGGGGCCTGCGTGCGTAATCAGCGTGCCGGCGGCTTCGCGCGTGATCATGCTGCCGACCACGTTACAGATGGCGAGTGTTTTGGACCCCTTCTGCTTAGCCTCGCGCTGCGCCGCCAGCGTGTCCGCAGTTTCGCCGGATTGCGAAATCACCACGGTGAGCGTGTCCGGGGTCATGATCGGGTCGCGGTACCGGAATTCGCTCCCGTAATCCACCTCCACCGGAATGCGCGCCAGCTTTTCGATCATGAACTTGCCGGCCAGTCCCGCATGCCAACTGGTGCCGCAGGCGATGATGCGCACCTGGCGGAAACGCGCGAATTCCGCCGGCGTGATATCCATCTCGTCCAGGAAAATGCGCCCGGTCTCCTGTCCCACGCGCCCCAGCATGGTGTCGCGGACGGCTCGCGGCTGCTCGTAAATCTCCTTGAGCATGAAATGCTTGAAGCCGCCCTTTTCCGCCATGATGGGGTCCCACAATACCCGCGTCACCTGGCGATTTACCGGCCGTCCGTCGAAATCGCTAAGCCGCACGCCCTCCGGCGTCAGCACCGCCATATCGCCATCGGCCAGAAAAAACATGTCGCGCG
>VFSW01006440.1_pt1 | contig 17258 bp, 20 predicted proteins | sample 5358111 | NCBI WGS metagenome assembly VFSW01 (sample SAMN11554181, study PRJNA540505) | mine drainage metagenome | isolation source: sediment from site ElyBrook_90M | place: USA: Ely Copper Mine, Vershire, VT | collected 2017
GCGCCGCTGTCTTCATGCCAATGGATTCCGCCGATTCCAATTTGCTTTTCGCCGCCGCGCGTCGATCATTTTTTCGCTCACATCACCAGCCGGCCAAGAGATTCCCCGACCTGGGCGTCGGAAGCCGAAAACTCCAGGCAGCTTTGGAAGCGCATTTTGTGAATGCGCAAACCCAGCCGCGCCGACCCGCTTTCGCCCTTGTCGATCCGCACCACCGTGGTCTGGCACTGCATGCACTTTCGCCCAAACGTGTGGTTGGCCGGCAGGTCGATCTCCACAATCAATGGATCCCCCATGCAGGGCATCGACCCGTTGGCCTGGTCCGCTGCAAGCAGGATCAGAATGTCGCCGCGGCTCATGTTCTCAGTGACGGCAGCCAGAGTCCGCGTACCCGCCCTAGGCGAAGTGATTCGGCACTGCAAGTTAATGTCGAGTCGAGCGTTCCGTCGCCGTTCCATCTGAAAAGCAAATGTACGGTGTTACGGCCCGCGAGACAAGACCGTAAATGGGTAACAAGGGATCGTTCTCCAAGGTTAATTCCCGCGGGGGCGTTGAAAATGAGGCGAATAGAGAGGATGGTTAATAGTGCGGTGCCGCTAGTACTAGCCGCAGGTTAGTCCTAGGAAAGTCAGAAAAAAACCTGAGATTTCGGAAAAAAAGTGTGGTATTTACCTAATGTTCCATGCTATATTGAATCCCCAGCGTGTCTGACGCAAGCACGCTGAGAAGGGAACCTAATGACTCGCCTGTTGCTATACACGGATGAGCCAATCCTGGCCAAGGGCCTGGAGACGGTGCTCGCCGAATGCACCGACTTCGAGTTGTCCGCAGTGATCGACAGCGCTCCGGAATTGGTTTCGGCGCTCGAGACCACCGACGCCGATGTCGTCCTGATGGACTTCACGCCGGACCTGAGCTTCAATCTGTTGCTGGAGATGCAGAGACTGGTTCCGAGCACACGTATCGTGCTCTGGGTCAGGAGCATTTCCACCGAGCTGGCCTACCAGGCTATGGAACACGGCGTACGAGGGATCTTGAGACGGACACACGTCATCGACACATTTCTCAAGTGCCTCCGCATGGTGTCCGAGGGCGGTCTATGGTTCGAGGAAACGCTGAAGACCAGCTTCACAAGCATGCGGACCGTCTCGCTGACCAGGCGGGAGAGCCAGCTTGTTAGCCTTCTCTCACAGGGTTTGAAGAACAAGGAGATCGCCTCTACCCTTTTTATCTCGGAAGGCACGGTGAAGGTCTATCTGTCGCGTCTCTTCCACAAGCTGGGTGTCAAGGACCGCTTTGAGCTGGCCTTGTTCGGCCTGAAGAACATGCCGATCGGGGAAGCTGTGGTCGAGGTGCCGCAGCCGAGGCAGGAGCAATCGCTCTTCCGGAAGGACGTCGGACAGTCGCAGTGGCTCCGCTCCCTGGTTGTGGAAAGGCCGCTGATGAAGACGAAGGGGGCGGGCGGCTTGTTCGACTAGTTCTTTGACCGGTTGAGTTTTTCCGTTCCCGCTGGCTCGCGCATTCTGCACGGAACCGCGGCCGTTGGGAGCGGAATAACAGCGGTTCGCGCGGTCAAAGAGTCAGCAGTCTGCCAGCAGGCCGGACCCGTTGGAATTCGGAGGCTAGATGCAGGGCATGCCGATTCAGGGATTGGTCGCCGCCGAGCAGTTCTACTGCACGGTGGAGACTTTGCGTTCTCCCGACCTGCCGCTTTTCCAGACCGTTTTCCTGCCCCGCCACAACTTCTTTGGGCGCGGGCTCCTGCTCTCGGCCATTTTCCATTGCCTGCTTATTTTTGGACTGCCGTCCCTGCTGGACCTGCTTCCAGAGAGCGATGCGGTGGTTATGCAGCGGCGCATGCGGGCGATGCGGGCTCTGGAAATCCGGATCCCGGAACGTCTGTATCTCCCCGCCGCACTTCTGGATCCTCCGAAACCGCTCGCGGCCCGGCCGAAACCGAAAGAAGTCCCGCCTCCCACGGAGTTGGCGAAGAACCAACTCCAGGAGTCCAGCGTCCCGCAGTCGGCCGCTACGCGTCGCATCGCACCGCAGAAGTTCAGGCTTCCCGACAATGTGCGCAGGGTGAGCGACAATCAGACACTGATTCAGTCGCACTTACCGCCCGATTTAGCGCTCGAGGCCCGGGTGAGGCTGCCGCAGTTGGTCCTTACGTCGGCACGGGTTCTGCCACGGCCCGCGCCCAGAAGGTTCGTCGAGCCCGGCAAGAGCGCCGCCGCGGCCGTGGTTCCGCGAGTCGACGCGCCGCCCCAACTGGCCTCGCCAAACGACCTGAACCCGGATCTGCGAATTGCCAGCATGCTCGCCGGACCGGAGCAAGCCGTGCTGCACCTGCCGCGGCCGACCGCGCCCGTGAAGCCGTTTCAGGCCCCCGCTCCGATTCCCTCCGGCCGGGGGGCTTCCGTGAGCCCCACTTTGGGCGAGCCGATCAGCGTTCTGGCGCTGTCGTTGGACCCGGCGCCCCTTCAGGAGCGGGTGGTGATCCCGGTGGGCAATCAGATCGGGCGTCTGCCCGACCTGCCTGCGTCCCCGGCGATCACCGAGGCCGCCGCGGGCGCCGCCGGACAAGGAGTCCTAGGGGAGTTAGCCAGGGCGTTGGCCGCTCTGCCCGTGCGTTACGCCACACCCATCCGAATCGAGCACCCCGCCAACGCCACTTTTGATGTTGTCGTGCAAACCGCATCGGATCAAGCCTTGTCCGAGAGCGTCGGCGCGCTGAGCGGCCAGCCTGTATACACGGTGTATTTGAATGTTGGTGCACCGAAGGCCTGGCTGCTGCAGTACTGCATGCCAAGGGACGTGTCCGGCGCCGTGAAGATCGTGGGCGGGGCGGTGAACATCGGCAGCCCGGCTCCACTCAAGGCCCCCTTCCCGTTGGTGACGGTTCTGCCTCCGATCACCATGCTGGCCCGTACCGGCTACATCATCGTGCACGCCTTGCTGGACGCTTCGGGACAAATCAAGGAGCCGAGCGTGTTGCGCGCCCCCAACGCGAGCTTCAAGGCGCCAATCGTGGCAGAGTTGCTCAAATGGCAGTTCCGGCCGGCGGTCCGAAACGGGGGGCCGGTCTCGGTCGAGGTTCTGCTCGCAATTCCGCCGCAGCAGTTGTGAGGGCTGTGGCGATACACTCATGAGGCTCACCCGGACGGGGCGGCGGCAAGGACTTCGCGGCCGAGGTCACGGCCACACAGCCGGCGCTGTTCGAGATCGACCGTCCCGCAGGCTTGCTGCCTTACAGAATTCGCCTGGACACCAGCGTCACACCGGCGACGCTCGACCGGTTCCCGCGCTATCGCATGGAGGGAACGGGCGCGCGACCGTTCGCGGGTGGCGGTGATCGAGACCTAGATCCGGGTTCCGGCCCTTGGCGCGGCTTCCGTCCGCCGTCATCGATGCTCGAACGCATCGAGCGAGAGACGCCGGGCCTCTAACAGGCGGGGGCCGTAATCCGTGACGATGTCATCCCGAACGGCCTGCCGGGCTATTGCCAAGATGCCGGAATTCGGACGTTCGCTCTGAAACGACTGGCTACAATACCGCAGTGAGCCGGATCTCGCCTGCCAGCGGAGTGATCCACTTCTGTCTGCCGTGCCCCGGAAGCGGCTTATCCGTGACCTGGACTACGCCGAAACGCTCCAGAATCTGGACGTCGCGGGTCACGGCGCTCCTGTCCCGCTTTAGCTTCTTCGCAAGCAAGCTGATCGAGGTGGGCGTTTCTTTGATCTGCTTGAGTAGAAGCACGCGCTTCTCCGTCAGGACATGGAGGAGAGATGCAACGTCTTCGAAGGCGACTACTCTGCTGGACGGAATGGCATCGCCCCGATCCGCCGCCTTCGCGAGTTCACGCCCGCGCTCGAAGAACGCATCCACTCGCTCCACTCGAATTTCAGTCTTGCGCACGTTTGACCTCCTTCGCCAGCCGATTCCACTCCTTTTGAAAGCGCGCTTCGATTTGTTCGAAGGTCTCAAACCGGACAGTGGTTACCTTGCCTCTGTAGTGACGGTGATGGCGTCCGTGAGCTGAGTCATAGCCCAGCACACGACCGTCATCGCCCGCGTAGATCAGGTGGTTGACATATGCGAGGTTGTAGCGGACAGCCCGGCCGCGCCGATCAACCCAAATCTCCCGGCGCAACATTCCACCACCCTTTGCGCTGGATAGGTAAAACCGTTCATCGACGGCTTTCCGAACAGCACCAGCCATGATTTACGATATCACGGCTGTGGTCGCTTCGGCAAGAGCCTGGCGCCCCGCTCCACGGGCGGATAGTGATATAAGGGAAGTCCCAATGTCTACTTCGATTCGCAGCGAGTTGCCTGTCCCGGGGGCACGGACTGCGCTTGCGCTGCTGCTGCTGATCAACCTGTTCAACTACATCGATCGTTACGTGCTGGCTGCCGTGGTTGGTCCTATCAAAGAGACGTTTTTCCGAGAGGGCGCTGCGGTGGATGGAGGATCGCTCGGCGCGATGATGCAGTGGTTCCAGAGCCGGCTCGGGTTCAAGCCCGAAGATGCGCTGCTCGGTTTGCTGGCGGCGGCTTTCATGGTGATGTACATGCTGAGCGCGCCGGTATTTGCCCGGCTGGCGGAACGGAGGTCGCGGTGGGCGCTGGTGGGCATCGGCGTGATCTTGTGGAGCCTGGCGAGCGGCGCATCCGGGCTGGCGGCCACGTTCCTCGTGCTGCTCATCACGCGGTGCTGCGTCGGGATCGGCGAGGGGGCCTACGGGCCGGTGGCGCCGGCCATGATCTCGGACCTCTATCCGGTGAAGGTCCGCGGACAGGTGCTGTCGTGGTTCTACATCGCGATCCCGGTGGGGAGCGCGCTGGGCTACGTGCTGGGCGGCCTGGTGAAGAACTCCGGCATCGGCGAATGGGGCGCGGGGCTCATTGGTGTGCGGCTCGAAAGCTGGCGGTGGGCGTTCTTCCTGGTCACGTTGCCGGGGCTTGCGCTGGGGCTGTGGAGTTTCTTCATGCGCGAGCCGCCACGCGGGCGGGCCGACAAGCCTACTGCCGTCGCCTGGCGCAGGTACATGGTTCTGTTGCGCACGCCATCCTACGTGTACTGCACGCTCGGCATGGCCGCGATGACCTTCGCTATCGGCGGCATCTCGTTCTGGATGCCTTACTACCTGGAAGGACGGGCTGGAGCGCCGGCGAATTCGACGGTGATCTTTGGCGGGATCACCGCGGCGGCCGGCCTGACGGGCACGCTGCTCGGCGGGATTTGCGGCGACAAATTGCGCGCGCGGTTCTCCGGTTCGTATTTTCTGGTGTCGGGCGCGGCTATGCTCGCCGGCTTTCCGATTCTGCTCGCCGTGTTGCACTCTCCCTTTCCATGGATCTGGCCGTTGATCTTCCTGACGTGCTTCTGTCTGTTCTTCAACACGGGCCCGACAAACACGATTCTGGCCAACGTAACGCATCCGACCATACGCGCGATCGGCTTCGCGCTCAACATCTTCGTGATTCACGCGCTGGGCGACGTGATTTCACCGTTTATTGTCGGCCTCTTGCACGACTGGTTTCAGGATTGGAACAAATCGTTTCTGGTGGTGGGGCTGACATTTGTCGCCGCTGGCCTGCTGTGGCTGTTCGGGGCGCGGCACTTGCAGCGGGACATGGAGATGGCGGTCGAGTTTGACTCGCACTGACCGCCCTGCTAGATTTACGGTTTCATGAGTGAAGCAGCTCGGTTGAAGGTCACGCCCCTTAATTCCGTTCATCGGCGGCTCGGCGCGCGGATGGTGGATTTCGGGGGATGGGAAATGCCGATACAATATTCGGGCATTCTCGATGAGCACCACGCCGTCCGCCGGAGGGTGGGAGTCTTCGATGTCAGCCACATGGGCGAGATCGAGATCCTCGGGCCGGAGGCCTTGGAACTGGTGGAGTTCGTCACCACCAACGCCGCGTCCAGGCTCCAGCCCGGCCAGATTCAGTATTCGGGCCTGCTCTATAGCAACGGCGGTTTCGTCGACGACATTCTGGTGCACAACGCCGGTCCGAACAACTTCTTCCTTTGCGTCAACGCGTCCAACCAGGAAAAGGACTTCGAGCACATCCGGGGCGTGAACCGGTGGAACGCCAGTGTCGAGCTGGCCTCGCCACGCTATGCGCAGATTGCCGTGCAGGGCCCACAGGCGAAGGCGACGCTTCAACCGCTGTGCTCCGTGGACCTCTCCCCGATCCGCTACTACAACTTCATCGATGGCGAAGTCTGCGGGAATACGGCCCGGATCGCGCGGACCGGCTATACGGGAGAGGACGGGTTCGAGATCTACATTGCGCCCGAAGTGGCGGAAGCCGTGTGGGACCGGATATTGGACGCGGGGCAACCGCTGGGGATCAAGCCCTGCGGGCTGGGCGCGCGCAACACGTTGCGGCTGGAGGCCGGCATGGCCTTGTATGGCCACGAGATCGACGCCTCCACGACGCCGTTCGAAGCCCGCCTCGACTGGATCGTGAAGATGCAGAAGGGCGATTTCCTGGGCCGCGACGCGCTGTTGCGCCAGGCGGCCGCGGGCGTGCGCCGCAAGCTGACCGCTTTCGAAATGCGAGGGCGGGGAATTGCGCGCGACGGTTACGAGGTGTTGGTGGAGAGCAAGCCGGCCGGGCGGGTGACCAGCGGCGGCCCCTCTCCCACGCTGAACAAGAACATCGGTTTGTGCTATTTGCCGGTGGAAGTAGCCACGGCCGGACGCCGGATCGAGGTGCTGATCCGGGGCGAGGCCGTCGAGGCCCTTACAATTGAGTCACCATTCTACAAGCGAGCGAAATAATTCATGTATCCAGAAACTTTTCGTTACACCAAAGAGCACGAGTGGGTACGGGTGGAAGGCGGCGCAGGAACGGTGGGAATCACGTTTCATGCCCAGGAAGAGCTGGGAGACATTGTTTACGTGGACCCGCCGAAGATCGGCGCCAAAGTCGAAGTCGGCTCATCGCTGGGATCCGTCGAGTCGGTGAAGGCGGTTTCGGACATCTACTCGCCGGTCTCCGGGGAGGTTGTCGCGGTGAACGAGGCGCTGGCCGATGCTCCCGAGAAAATGAACCAGGACCCGCACGGCGAAGGCTGGCTGGCCAGGATCAAGCTGAGCCATCCGGAAGATGTTCAGAAGCTGATGACAGCCGCCGAGTATCAAGCCTACGCAGGAGCGGAGAAGTAACTTGCGGTATCTCCCGAATTCCTCCGATGAGCGCCGCCAGATGCTGGAGAAGTGCGGCGTCGAGTCTCTCGAAGACCTATTCGCCAGCCTGCCTCCCGAAGTCCGCCTGAAGAAGCCTCTGGCGCTCGGCCCCGGCAAGTCCGAGTACGAGATTCTGGATTACTTTCGCGCTCGGGGCGCCGAGAACGCCGACGGCTACGCTTCGTTTCTAGGGGCCGGCGTCTACCGACATTACAGGCCCGTGCTAGTGGATGCGGTGGTTTCGCGCGGCGAGTTTCTCACCTCCTACACGCCCTACCAGGCGGAGATCTCGCAGGGGATACTGACCAGCATCTTCGAGTTCCAGACGATGATCTGCCAGTTGACGGGGATGGAGGTGGCGAACGCTTCGGTCTATTGCGGATCGACCGCGGTCCCCGAAGCCGCCATGATGGCCGCCCGCATCACCGGCCGCAGCCGGGTTCTGGCAGCCAGAACTCTGCATCCCGAATATCGCGAGGTGCTCTCGACCTGCGTTAAAAACCAGGGGATGCCGGTCGACGAAGTGGCCTACGATCGGGACTCGGGAAGGCTGGACCTGGCGGATTTGCGAAGCAAGCTGGACGACGACGTGGCGGTGGTGATCGTCCAATCGCCTAATTTCCTCGGCATCGTGGAGGAAGTGAACACGGCCGCCGAACTGGCCCACAGCAGGGGCGCACTGTTGGTGCACGTTTTCACGGAAGCTGTTTCGCTGGGGATACTGGAGCCGGCGAGTGGCGCCGACATCGTGGCCGGGGAGTTGCAGTCGTTTGCCATGCCGCCGAGCTTCGGCGGTCCGTATGCGGGCGTGATCGCGACCCGCGAGAAGTACGTGCGCCAGATGCCGGGCCGGCTGGTGGGCCAGACCACGGATACGCGCGGCAACCGGGCGTTTTGCCTTACGATCACGACCCGCGAGCAGCACATCCGGCGGGAGAAGGCGACCTCCAACATCTGCACCAATCAGGCGCTGATCGCGCTGATGGCGACGGTCTTCATGACGGTCTACGGCAAGGCAGGATTGCGCGAGCTGGCGACGCAAAACCTTGCCAAGGCGCACTACCTGGCATCGCTCGTGAAGCCGCGCTTCTCGGGCCCGTTCTTCAACGAATTTGTCGCGGCCCCGGCAGGCCGGCCGCCGGAGGACGTCAACGCGCGGCTGCTTGACCAGAAGATCATTGGCGGGCTGCCGCTCGGGCGGTTCTATCCCGAGCTGGCGGACTCGATGCTGGTGTGCTCGACGGAAATGAATACGAGAGAGCAGATGGACGCCGTGGCGGAGGCATTTGCGCGATGATCGAAAAAGTTCGCTCCCACATCACGCAGAACGAGCCGCTGCTGTTCGAGCTGAGTTCGCCCGGTAAGTGCGGCTGGCAACTCCCGGAACTGGATGTTCCGGAAGTGGATGTTGCCGCGGCCCTTGGCGCGTCGGCGGTTCGCTCCGGCATCGCGGATTTTCCGGAAGTGAGCGAAGTGGAGGCCATCCGGCACTTCACGCGCCTCTCGACGTGGAACTATGCCATCGACCTGGGGCTTTACCCGCTGGGCTCCTGCACGATGAAGTACAACCCGCGCGTCAACGAACAGGCGGCGCGTGTGGAGGGGCTGGCGTGGGCGCATCCCTATCAGCCGGAGGCGCTCAGCCAGGGCGCCATGGAGATCATGGCGGCGCTCGAAACGGCGCTGGAAGAAATCACCGGGATGGACGCGGTCACACTGCAGCCTGCGGCCGGCGCGCACGGGGAATTGACGGGGATTCTGCTGGTGCGGGCGTTGCTTGCTTCGCGGGGTAACCCTCGGAAGAAGGTGTTGATTCCGGATTCCGCGCACGGCACCAACCCGGCGACTGCGGCCATGGCCGGCTACACCATCGAGAACATTCGCTCGAATGAGCGGGGGATGGTGGATCTGGAGTCGCTGGCCGGCGCGGTCAATGAAGATGTGGCGGCGCTGATGGTGACGAATCCGAACACCCTCGGGGTCTTCGAGCAGGACATCGTGAAAGTAGCCGGAATTCTACACGCCAAGGGCTCACAGCTCTATATGGACGGCGCCAATATGAACGCGCTGGTGGGGATCGCGCGGCCGGGCGATTTCGGCGTTGACGTGATGCACCTGAATCTGCACAAGACTTTCTCGACGCCGCACGGCGGGGGAGGTCCGGGCAGCGGTCCGGTGGCCGTGCGGGGGCACCTGGAGCCTTTCCTTCCCGTGCCGCGCCTCCAACAGCGATTCGGTCGGTGGTTCTTCCAATACGACCGTCCGCAGTCGATCGGCCGCGTGAAAGCCTTCTATGGGAACTTCGGCGTCATGGTGCGGGCGCTGGCCTACGTGCTGGCGCACGGCGGCGAGGGCTTGCGCAGGGCGACGATGGACGCCGTCCTGAACGCCACTTACATCCGTAAGAGGCTGGAGCCGCACTTCGAGCTGCCGAATCAGGCGCCCACGATGCACGAGTGCGTTTTCAGCGATGCGCGCCAGGCCGCGCGCGGCGTGAAGACCGGGGACATCGCCAAGCGGCTGATCGATTACGGTTTTCACCCATATACGGTGAGCTTTCCGATGATCGTGCACGGGGCGATGATGATCGAACCGGCCGAGACCGAGAACAAGCGCGAGCTGGACCTCTTCGTGGACGCCATGATTTCGATTGCGAAGGAAGTCGAGGAGAACCCGGAGCTGGTGTTGAAAGCGCCGCACTCGACGCGCACGACGCGCGTGGACGAAGTGGCGGCCGCGCGGAAGCCGGTGCTGCGCTGGAGGCGGTGAGGCTGCCGCCTCTCACCTGCGGCTGAGCTACGGGTAGGTTCGGAGCGAGCGGCGATCCAGGCATAGCACGGGCGTGCGGCGGGATCCGCCAGGCTTCCGATAAGGCCAGCTTCCAACCAGCATCCCGAAGTGCTTTCGCGATATCCTTTGCACGTGTGTGAAACTGCTGCGGGAATCAACGACTGCAAGTATCTGTTCCTGAGCGAGATCTCCGAACTGGGCCATAACAAGATCCGGCTACTCGACTCCGAGATGCCATCCCTCCCGGCCTTAGGTATTCTATGGGCATGGAGCTAATCTTCGAAGTTCGCGACGGGGAGGAAGGTGGATACTCCGCGCGTGCATTGGGCCATGCCATCTTCACGGAAGCGGAGACTTGGGATGAACTTCGCGCAAATGTTCTTGAGGCCACATCGCTTCACTTCGAGGATGGCCCGGCGCGTCCCCGCCTAGTGCAACTGCATTACGTGAAAGACGAGTTGATCTCGGTCGAAGCCGCATGAGGCTGCCGCGCGGCGTGTCCGCGGACCGTGTCATTCGCGCGTTGGAACGCCTCGGCTACGGGGTGATCCGTCAGAAGGGCAGCCACGTCAGGCTGCGGCACGAAGGACCTCCAGCACATACGATCACGGTCCCCCTGCACAATCCGCTGAAGAGTGGCACACTCCATGGCATCCTCTCCGAGGTTGCTCAGAAGCAGTCCATCGCCATCGAGTCCCTCGCGGAATCGCTCTGAGACCATCGTGGAGATGGCCGCGCGCGGGGTGAAGACCGGCGACATCGCCAAGCGGCTGATCGATTACGGCTTCCACCCATATACGGTGAGCTTTCCGATGATCGTGCACGGGGCGATGATGATCGAACCGGCCGAGACCGAGAACAAGCGCGAGCTGGACCTCTTCGTGGACGCCATGATTTCGATTGCGAAGGAAGTCGAGGAGAACCCGGAGCTGGTGTTGAAAGCGCCGCACTCGACGCGCACGACGCGCGTGGACGAAGTGGCGGCCGCGCGGAAGCCGGTGCTGCGCTGGAGGTAGTGAAGGGTTACGGCTCCTTCTATTCAGGCTGAGAAAAACTGTACCCGAACCCGCGCACCGATTGGATGAACTCCACGGCGTCCGTGCCAAGCTCGATCTTCTGCCGAAGACGCAAGATGTAAACGTCCACGGTACGGGCAGTCACTGCCCGCCCGTGGCCCCAGACCGCATCCAGAAGTTGGTCGCGGCTGAAGACGATCCCCGGCCGGCTCATTAGAAACTCGAGCAGCTTAAACTCCGTCGCAGTCAGGGACAAACGCTCTCCGCGCAGCCGGACTTGCAGGCTTTCGCGATCCATCTCCAGAGGCCCTGCCCGCAGAACCCGCGGCGGCGAAGCCCGGTCGCGGAACTGGATCTTCACGCGGGCAATCAACTCCCTCACGAAGAACGGCTTCACGATGTAGTCGTTTGCGCCCAGTTCGAGTCCGACGATGCGATCCGTTTCGGAGGCTTTCGCAGTGAGGAAAACCACCGGTATCTGGGACAACTCAGGATGAGCGCGAATGGCGCGGCAGATCTCGAGCCCGTCGGCGTCGGGCAGCATGATGTCCAGGATCACCAAGCCCGGCCTCTCCCGGCGGCACAAATCGATGGCGCCCTTGCCGGACTGCGATCCGGACACCGAGTAGCCCTCTTTCTCCAGGTTGTACTTCAGCAGAGCGAAGAGGTCCGCGTCGTCCTCGATCAGTACGATCTTCTTCATATGAAAGCGGTGGCCGGAGTCAAGGCTTGTCCAGGGGATAACCGTAAAGCCCGAAGGATCGGATGTATTTCAACACGGCGGGTGGCAACTCCGGTGGGTTCTCGCCCCTTGCCAGGGCGGCGCGAATGTCGGAAGAGGAGACCGGCATGGCCAGGGTGTCCAACCGGTGAACCCTACAGCCCGGGGGCGTCCGGTAGTGGTGTCCGGGCCTGGTGACGACGATGAAGGCCGCCTGGCGTACAACGTCGTCCCACCGATGCCAGCTCTGAATCTCGGCGAAGGCATCCGCCCCGATCAGGAAGTAGACCTGCGCTTCCGCTCCCGACACGGTCTTGACTTTCTCGATGGTGTGAATCGAGTAGCTGATCCCCTCGTCCTCCTCGATTCTCGAAGGAGCGAAGCCCAATTCATCCTGGCACGCCAACTCGACCATGCGATAGCGATGCTCGTAGTTGGCGAGCACGGCGCCCGCCTTATGTGGCGGATGGGCGGCTACCACGAAGAGCACCGTCGAAAGGCCGAACTGCGCCGACGCTTCCCGCGCCACCATCATGTGAGCGTTATGTATGGGATCGAACGTGCCTCCGAAAATTGCGATACTGGATCGAATGGTCGGCCCCTCGTCACTGTCATGCCTCGGACGTTTCCTCTTCCAGAAGGTCACTTGAACATTATCCCCAGAAGCAGATCCGCCTGGTTCAACTGGGTCGCGAGGCCCCCCAGCGCCGCCTTGAAACTGGAGGAGCCCCAGCGGGTATATCGAATCTCCGCCGAAAAGCGGATCCGCGACACGCCCAACTCCACTCCGCCTCCCAGGGTAGGCCCCATGGCGGACGGGTCGCTCAACTCCATTCCCGCCAGCCGGCGAAAGGAGTAGCCGGCCGCCACGCAGGGTCGCAACAGCACGCCCGGCGCCCGGTACTTGACCAACAGCGGAACCTCCCATGCCTGTCCTGTGGAACTGATGTTCGATCCAGTTGTGAATTGCAGACGCCGGTAGAGCAAATCGGCCTCGATACCCAGCCCCAGCGGCAAGTGCAGCTCCAATGCCGGCCCAAGAACGATAGGGGACTTGCTGGAGGTGTAGGTCGCTTGGTCGAGGACCTTCAGCGAATTCGTGAGGGGCACTCCCCCCTTCACGCCGAAGGAGAAGTTCTGCGCGGAGGCAACCGGCGCCGCCAGCAGGCACACAATCAAGATTCTATTCACCGAAACTCCCTGGAGACGAAACTTGGCGCCCGTCCCCTTCCAGCCTATTCTACGACGCGCCGCGCCGGACAATTGTCGATCTATAACCGCTCCCTTAGAAGGGGTGAAAAAATGCTTGGAAGGCGGAAGCGCCTGCCCCACTCACCAGATGTACTCCTTCGCCTCCCTCCGGCGGGCGTAGCTGTCCAGCACGTGAACCACGCGCAACTTCTTCAGCTTGGGCGGGGAGAGCTGGCCGATGGGGATGTAGAGAATAGAACGCCCAAGGCGTCCTGCGATGGTGCGGAAGATCTAGCGCGGCGGCCGCGCCGCCACGTAGACCACGTGCCGGTGGATCGAGTAGTCCAGTCCCGCCAGGAGCAACCGCTCCGGCTTGTTCAGCGCGAACTCGTAATCGGGGTCGTTCCACACGTCTAGCATGCGCCGCGGCGGCAGGCTCATCAGAAAGCCCCCGTACTCGGCCCGTCCGATTCCCGGCCCGACCATGTTGCCGAATGGGTCGGTGGAGTAGAACGCCATGTCGGATTCGTTGGAGTGCTCCCCCCGCCAGGTCGTGAGATACGGGTACCGTTCGTCGCGGTCTTCATCGAAGATCACCACCACCGACCCTACCTCGCCCGCGATCTTGTCGAACTGCCGGACGTAGATCTTGCTTTCGTGCCAGTGGCGGATGGTCTCGCGCAGGTCGATCCCGTCCAGCACCGACGTTGTGAACGGCTCCACTCGAACCCGTTCCTCGGACAGGATGCTCTTCGCCTTCCTCTGGAGTAAGTGCCCGAAGCCCTCCACCACGATGTCTTCGGGAGGATACGAGCAGATGGCGTTGCCGTCGATCTGCTTGGCCCACTCGCCCGGAAATTTCTCCTTCTTGCGAGGCTTCAGTCCGAGCGACCGCAGTTGCTGCTTCGGCTTGGGCAGGCGTCGCCGCAGGCGGATCTTGCGGGTGTTGCGCCACACCGCTTCGCCCGAGAGGTTCACGGTCTCGAGTTCGCAGGCGGCTTGCTGCGGCGGATACTGGCCGCCGGTCTGCCAGACATCCGCCGCTGCCAGTGCACCACGCGCTCGCCCGTCGCCTTTTCGTAAGCGGCCTCCGCATCGCGCAGAAGCGCGAACTGGATGCGGCGCCGGTCTACGGCGATCTCGTCCGCCATGGCGGCTCGGTACTGCTCACAACGAAACTGGAGATACGGATATTCCACCGTGATTTCGGCGAGGCAGTCCGGGTGCGGGTTGATGAGTTCCACCCCCTGGCGCGACTGGCGCCCCGCCGGAGGCGATTGGGGTTCTTCCATTGCGTCGAGCACCGCGTCGAGCAGGTTCAGCGACACCACCACGAACACCGTCGCCAGCGGGTCCGTGCCTTGTAGCTTCCAAGCGATGCTGGCGGCGTGTGCGGCGATCTCCTCGGAGCGCGGCTGCGGGTAGACGCGGTAGGCTTCGATGTATTTCTCGACTCCGGCATACCGCAACGCATACGGATCGGGATACCGGTCGGGCAGGTGCGGCCGTTCGGCGGAGCCGGGTTCGGTGAACACCACCTCGGCTGAGATCTCCCGAGCCGTGCGGACCGCCTCCGTGAACGGATCGGCGGGCTCCACCGGAACGTACACCACGCCGTCTTCGTCTTCGCCTTCCTCGGGGTACAGGATCACCGACATCTGCGGCAATCGCGCGACGGCATCGAGGTAAACCTCCGCGAGCGAGGCCGGCAGCTCCACGGCGACCACTTGCGGTTTCTCCGCGAGCAGCGCGCGCCGCAGTTCGATCGAGAACTCCAGACGTCCCGGCGCTACGGGGAAGTAGAGGAAGCGGCCCCGGCGCAGGCTCCCGGCGTCAGGAACGGACTCGTGGGGCATACCGCAGGGCCTCCTCGCCGAGCGTCTTGAGGATCGCCGCTTCGAGCGCCCCCCATTCGCCGAGGTAGCTCATCTCGCTCATCAGCTTCATAGCGTAGCGCCCGATATTGATGCCGTCACGTACCGTGTAACGCTCGTCCGCCATGTGGGCCTGCTGGAGGAACTCCGTCACGTACTGGAGAACCCGCTCCTCGCCGAACGGGAGGTTCTCCTTGAGGATCTGATACTCCTCGTCGCGCTCGGGGAACTCGATCAGGATCTGCGGCTGCAAGCGGGAATGAATGTACTCTGGCAAATCGAACGTGGAGGCGTCGTCGTTCAATGTTGCAACGAAGCGAAAGTCGGGATGCGCCTTGACCTTGATCCCGGCCACAATCGACTCGACGTAGCGGCGCGTGTCGAGCAGCGGCGCCAGGCTGGCCCAGCTCTTCTCGCTCATCCGGTTGCCTTCGTCCAGGATGACGACGCCGCCTCGGATCATGGCCGTCACCAGAGGCGAGGCCACGTAGCGCAGTTGCCCGGCGCCCTCGATCACCGGTGTGATGAGCAGGTCCTCGGGGCGTGTGTCCACGGTGGCCTGCATGATGTAGACGTCCCGTCCCCGGCGCTTGGCGGCGGCGTAGGCCAGGGTCGTTTTGCCCACGCCGGGCTTGCCTACCAGACGCGGGTTCATGGGCACATCCTGCGGATCGACCACCAGCCACGCCGCCATCAACTGGCGCAGCGGCTCCTCCTGCCCCACCCACCGCGCGGGAAGCTCATCAGGATGCGCCAGATGCAGAGTGACGCCTACGATCTCCACAACCATGAAGACTATTGTCCCAAACGTGTGGTGCGGGCGCTTTCGCCGGCGCTCAGGGCATCATGATGCGCTTTTCGATCTGGACGATCCTCTGCTCCAAGTTGTTGAGGCGGAGGTCGGAACTTGTGTCGACGTTGGAAACGTCGGTCGTGAGCTTGTGAAGCCTGATGTTGGCGATCTCCTGGTACTGGAAGAACGCTTTCAACAGTTTGGTCTCGGTGTCGTGAAGCGCTTCGCGCAGCATGCCGCCGACCGCGTCCAGGATTTCGGTCTTCTGAGAGTCGAGGGCCGCACTCAGTTGCTTTTGGGTGACTGGCTTATTCTCGTCCATTTCCGCTCCGGTTCCAACCGCCCCCAGAATATCAGAACCTACCCCAGAAGCTCCATGTACTTCGCCACCGCTTCGATGCCGCGGTAGAAGTTCGGCAAATGAAACTTCTCGTTGGGTGCGTGCAGGTTGTCGTCCGGCAGGCCGAAGCCCATCAGTACGCTGGGCATGTGCAGGTGCTGGTCGAACGAACCGACGATCGGGATGGACCCGCCCGAGCGGATGTACACCGTCTCATTGCCGAACACCTGGCCCATGGCCTTGGCCGCAGCCTGGATGAACGCGTTAGTGGGATCCACCAGCGAGGGCGCCGCCCCGTGGATCGGCTTCACCTCGGCCGTGACTCCCTTGGGGCACACCTTCGCGACCGCTTTGCGGAATTGATCGAGCGCCTCCTCGGGGTTCTGGTCCGCCACCAGCCGCATGCTGATCTTCGCCGTGGCGCGCGCCGGAATCACGGTCTTCGCGCCTTCGCCCGTGAAGCCGCCGCGGATGCCGTGTACTTCGAGCGTTGGCCGCGCCCAGGTCCGCTCGAGGACATTCACCTCGGGCTCACCCACCAGTTCGCGCACGTCCATCTCTTTGTGCTTGTACTCCTCTTCGTTGAAGGGCAGCCGCGCCCAGGCGGCGCGCTCTTCGGGACTCGGCGGGCGCACCCGCTTGTAGAAGTCCGCGATCTGGATGTGCCCGTCGCGGTCCTTGAGCGCGCACAGGATCTCGGCGATGGCCTGGATCGGATTCGGCGCCGCGCCGCCGTAGACGCCCGAGTGCAAGTCGTGGCCCGCGCCCTGCACCACCAGATCGAGATAGACGATGCCGCGCAGCCCCACGCACAATGTCGGCAGATTGGGCGCGAACATCTCGGTATCGCAGATCACCGCCGCGTCCGCCTTGAGTCGCGCGGGTTTCGAGGCGACGTAGGCCTCGATGTGCTCGCCGCCCACTTCCTCCTCGCCTTCCACCAGGAACTTCACGTTCACCGGCAGCTTGCCCGTCGTTTTCAGAAACCCTTCGACGGCCTTGATCAGGATGTAGGTCTGCCCCTTGTCGTCGGAGGCCCCGCGCGCGAACAGGTCCTCGCCCCGGATCTCCGGCTCGAAGGGCGGCGACTTCCATTCGTCCAGCGGATCGGGCGGCTGCACGTCGTAGTGGCCGTAGAACAGCAGCGTCGGCTTGCCCGGCGCGCCCAGCCACTCGGCATACACCAGCGGGTTGCCCTCGCCCTCGATCAGTTCGGCGCGGTTGAGCCCGGCGGCCTGCAACTCATTCCGCACGAATTCCGCCGCGCGGCGGCTGTGGGGCGTGTTTTCGATGGAGGTGGTGATGCTGGGGATCCGGAGAAAGTC
>VFSW01006441.1_pt1 | contig 17257 bp, 8 predicted proteins | sample 5358111 | NCBI WGS metagenome assembly VFSW01 (sample SAMN11554181, study PRJNA540505) | mine drainage metagenome | isolation source: sediment from site ElyBrook_90M | place: USA: Ely Copper Mine, Vershire, VT | collected 2017
CAACTTCCTGACGGCGCAGATCAACTTGCTGGCCTACCAACAGACCTATGTGGGCGTCCAGACCCAGCAAAACATCGCAAGTGTGCAATTGATTGAATCGTTGGGAGGAGGATGGAAATCCACCCAACTGCCTTCTTTGAAGCAGGTTTCTCACTAGCCGATCCATCCTGTACAGGGAATCAATGCACATTCGCTTGGGCAGAGATAGCTCAACAATGCATCTAGACCAACGGAGGATATATGCGAGCAATCGATCTGCACACCCAAATCAAGTTTGAGCGGATTCTTCTGGCGACGGATTTTTCTCCAATCGCCGGGATAGCGCAGGATTATGCTGTCGGACTGGCCATGCATGATTCGTCCACCCTGGAACTGGCGACCGTCGTGAATCTGCCGTCCTTGGAGGCAATCTCGGAATGGGCTCTGGATTCTCTTCGTCGCACCAGCGAAGAGGACCTGCGGAGGCTCTCAGAGCGTATCTCAGGAGTAAGCGTCATCAGGAAGGTAATTGAAGGCTTTCAGACGGCGCCTCTTATTGTGGATGAAGCAATGGACTCCAATGCCGATTTGATTGTTATTGGCACTAACTCCAAACATGGCCTGAAGAAGCTCGCTCTTGGCTCTACCTCCGAAGAAGTCATACGTACGGCGCCGTGCCCAGTATTGACTGTAGGGCCGCATGCGCGGCGTCCTCCTAAAGGTCCAATCTCTTTTCAGCGAATCATCCATGCAACGGACTTCTCTTCGCAAGCCGCAAAGGGCGCTGACCTGACGCTCGCTTTGGGGCAGACCCCCGGCACAAAAGTTTACCTGTGCCATGTCCTTGTCGAGAACGGAGCGTCGAAGCAAGGGGAATGCGAAGTGAGGTCTATCTCCTCGCTAAAGGCGCTCATCCCGGAATACGCACACTGCTCGAGCGACCCGGAGTGTGTCGTGGAACATGGCAAGGCACTGGAAGCAATCCTTGCACTTGCCAGTCGAGTTGATGCCGATCTCATTGTGCTGGGAGCGCAGAGAGCCTCCTTTTGGGTTGAGTTCGTTCGCACCGGCCTTATCCCTGCGCTGCTAGCAAAAGCAACCTGTCCGGTCGTAACCGTCTGTTGAATCTGGCCCTAATCAGCGACAAGCGCCACTCAACTCGGGTTAGCCTAGGATCGAATTAGCAAGCCGCCGATTTTTGCTTCGAAGTTAATCTGAGAAGGACGCAAAGTTCAAAAATCGTCCATCTGGGCCAACCATTTTTCTCTTCATCACATTCCCCGTTTTCACAGCCTGTAGAATCTCTGTGTCTCTCGATCGCTGAGGGAAGCGGAGGGAACGTTGCCCCAATACATTGATTCGCCAGCGCCATTTCGAATGGGCAAAAAGCCCCGCAGGCTCCTGATCCTCGCAGCGATCTTACTCGTCATCCTCTTGTTTGGCCGGACAGCGTTGTCAGAATGGGTTGATCTCCTCTGGTTCCAATCGCTCGGTTATGAAAGCGTCCTCTGGAAGACATTGGGCCTCGAGACAGGTGTCTTTCTAGTCTCCACCGTCGTCACGTTTCTTCTCCTCTATGGCGCCTTCTACGTGATGAGGAGGTCCCATCAAGCCGACCTCCCGAGCACTCATTCCATCGTGATTGCTGGCCGGCCCGTGAGCCTCCCCGTCGCTCCCGCGTTGCGCCTCATCTCATTTGGCGTATAGCTTGTAGTCGCCTTCCTGACCGGGTCGACGATGATGTCTCAGTGGCCAACCCTGGCGTTATTCCTTTACGCGCCGCGCGCAAACGGCAGCGTCACCGACCCAATCTTCGGCAAGACCCTCAACTTCTTCCTGTTCACCTTGCCAGCGTTGCAGGTCCTCACGAGCTGGCTCCTGACATTGGCGATCGCCATGTGCGCCGTGGCATTGCTCTTCCTCTTCATCACGAGTGGAGCCCGCAGCCTCGAGAACCGCCGCATCACCTATGCCCCGTCGCCCTGGCGCGGACTCTCGCTGACCGCCTCATTCCTCTTGCTCGTCCTCGCAGCGACTGTCTACATCGACCGATACCAGTTACTGCTCGAACATCACACCCTCTTCGACGGCATCAATTACACCGACGCGCACATCACGGTTCACGGATTGTTGATCGTAAGCATCGCCCTGATCCTTGGTGCGGTGATCGCGGCAGTCAACGCTGCGCGAAGATCACGAGGAGCGTGGATCGTCGCTGCTATCACTCCGGCGGTGCTCACTTACATTGCGGTGAGCCTCATCGGCTGGTACGTCGCCACCTTTATCGTCAAGCCCAATCAACTCGTGCGTGAAGAACCCTACATCGCCCACAATATCGAAATGACCCGACAGGCCTACGGCCTCGATCGGTTTTCGCAAAGCGAATTCCCCGCTGAAACCACCGTGGATGCAACCGACCCGTCGCACAATCAGCCGACATTGCAGAATATCCGGCTGTGGGACTGGCGTGCGCTTCAGGACACACTTCGCCAAGTGCAGGAGATTCGCACCTACTACGACTTCCCCAACATCGACATCGATCGCTACAACCTGAACGGAACCACACGTGAAGTGATGCTTGCACAACGCGAGTTGAACATTGATAAGCTCCCTGTCAGCAGCCGCAACTGGATTAACGAGAAGCTGATCTACACACACGGCTACGGCATCACGATGAACCCCGTGAATGGCTTCACCCCAGAAGGTTTACCCATCTTGCTGCTAAGCAATATGCCCGTCCAGAGTACCGTTCCCGGCCTCAGTGTTACTCGCCCCGAGCTTTATTACGGCATCATGACCAACACCGATGTCTATGTAAAGACCAAGCAGCAGGAGTTCAATTACCCGCAAGGCCAGAGCAATAATCTGACGTCTTACCAAGGGACAGGTGGAATCCCACTCGGCAGCTTTGCAAAACGTGTGATGCTTGCAGCAGACCGCGGCGATCTCGGTACATTACCCTTCAGCGACGATGTGAATGCCGACAGTCGTCTACTCATGCGCCGCAATATTCGTGACCGCGTCGCGGCGCTTGCTCCATTCCTCATCTTCGATCAAGACCCCTACATCGTGGTCGGGGCCGATGGCAGGCTCTCCTGGATCATGGACGCGTTTACCGTCTCGGACAGCTATCCCTATTCGACCCACTACAACCTCGGTGACAACTCGATTAATTACATGCGCAATAGTGTCAAGGTCGTGGTCGACGCCTACAACGGGACAACAACGTTCTACATCTTCGACACGAAAGATCCAGTACTCGCTGCCTACCGGCGCATCTTTCCGAGTCTCTTCCGGGATGCCTCCGCAATGCCGGCGGACCTGCATCGGCATGTGCGCTATCCCGAGGACCTGTTTAGCATGCAATCTGAGGTCTACGGCCTGTATCACATGACCAATCCTGAGGTGTTCTTCAACCGCGAAGACCTTTGGACCGTCGCCACCGAGACGGGTACGGATGCCGACGGTCAGCAGACAGTTCAGCCGATGAAGCCTAACTTCGTACTCATGAAGCTGCCCGGCGGAGCCCACGAAGAGTTCGTCGAAATTCTCCCCTTCACCCCTGCGAATCGCAACAATTTGATCGGCTGGATCGCGGGACGTTGTGACGGCTCTAACTACGGAACTGCGGTGGTCTACGATTTCCCGAAGACACGACTGATTGATGGTCCACAACAGATTGAGGCGCGCATAGACCAGAACGCGCAACTCTCTGGTCAACTTACTTTGTGGAACCAGCAAGGATCGCACGTCCTGCGCGGGAGCCTGCTGGTCATCCCGTCGGGGCGAGCTCTCTTGTATGCCGAGCCAATTTATCTGCAGGCTCAGCAGAGTCCTATGCCAGAACTGCGACTCGTCGTCCTTGCGCTCCAGGATAAGCTCGCCTACGGTACGACCTTCGAAGCGGCCCTCTCGGCACTCTTCGAAGGACAAGCTTCGTCGATGAATGCGACGGATGCTTCACAACCTACACCCCCCGCCGCTACGCAGGGCTCCGATCAGCCTACGACCAATGTCGACGCACTAATCCACGAGGCCAGTCAGGACTTCGCCGACTACCAGCGCCTGACGGCCGCCGGCAAGCTAGGTGAAGCAGGACAAAAGCTCGACGCATTGAAGGCTGCACTCGGCAAACTAAACTCACACGGAAAGTAGCTTTACTTGCCCGCTTGGTTCGCGGTTGTCATCTTCTTTGACGAAGCGCTAATGACCTAAATGTTTATCGAAGAAGGCCGTGATTTCGCCGAACGCTTCCTTTGTCTCGGGAACGCGATCGTCGAACTGATACTGTGCGTGCGACTCACCCTCAAAAACCTCGAGCTGCGCCTCGACGCCTGCCTCGCGCAGCTTCCGGTGAACTCGTACCGTGTTGCTTAGCAGCAGGTCGCGCGTTCCCGTGGTGAGAATCGCTGGCGGAAATCCATGCATGTCTCCGTAGACCGGAGAGAGCATAGGATCGCGCAAATCATGGCCGTGCGCATAGACAAGCGTCGCAGCATGACAGAATCCGTCCCGCGAAACCAGCACGTTGTCCACCATGTCGTTCGTGTAGAAACTGTCGCCCGTCTTCGTCACATCCGACATCGGGGTACCCGGCGCAATTGCACCAGGCATCGGCAGCCCCGCCTGCTTCGCCCGCAACATCATCTCAAGTACCAACGCACCGCCAGCGGAGGTACCGAAGACCGCCACGTTCTTCGGGTTGCCGCTCTTGATCAGCGACCGATAGATAGTCATCGCGTCATCCAGCGCTGCTGGGAAGTACGCCTCCGGTGGCATCCGATAGTCCACTGAGATGACTTTAAAGTGCCCTAGACCTGCCATCATGATCGCCTCCGACGTACCCGACTCGCCAGGGGAGAGGACATAGCAACCACCATGCACGTGGATCAGTACCTTATCGCGATGGTCAGGCGGAATGGTATCCGGCGTGACGACATAGACCCCGACCCCGTCGATCGTCTCGGGCTTCACCGTGACATGCAGCCGTTCACGCATTGCTGGCAGCGTCAATACGGCCTTGGCCGCGGCGGCATTCGCTACGGATCTCCACTGCTCGCCCGTCTTCCATTGATCATTCCAGCCTACTCTGCGTGGCGCAGCAATGATCTTCTGCATTTCGGGGCTGACATCGGTTGGCACGGGCAGACTCTTTACCGGAACCTGCAAGGGGGGATAGTCACCACCCTTGACCTGCGAAGCCGCGTAGCCTGCAGCCACAGATAGATGGATCGCCAACAGAAGCCTTGTCACTCTCATGAATCAATCCTTTCGCGTTCGTACGACTTTCTCATATCGATGCTGCTTCGTTCATCTCTGCCGCAACTCGTGCAATAACACGCAAAAATATTGCATGGAATGAAGCATGGAAAACAAAGGCAACTACCGCTGCATCCCTGTGCAGATACTTGTACTATCAACTCAATCAATCCATGATGCGACCTATCCGAGCCCTATGCCTTGTCCTATGCGCAACGCCTGCTTTCGCGCATGCGCAGACTATCAGTAACCACTTTGAAGTCGTTGGTACAACGATCGCAGCAACCCAGGCCGCGATTCGAGAAGGTCGCACCACTTGCCGCGCCGTGGTCGAGAGCTATCTGGCTCGCATCCACGCCTACGACCAGACAGAGATAGGTGGCTTGCGATTGAATTCCATCGTGACCATCAATCCCGACGCGCTCGCCGAAGCCGACGCTTGTGACCGGAGCTTCGCCGCCACCCACGCGCTTCCTCCCCTGGGAGGCATCGCTGTCCTCATCAAAGACAACTATGACACCAAGGGCCTGCAGACAACTGGCGGTTCGCTCGCCATGAAAAACTTCGTGCCGACAACGGACAGCACGATGGTAGCTCGCCTGCGGGCTGCGGGCGCCATCATCCTCGCGAAGACAAACATGGCAGAGTGGGCGTTCAGCCCCTATCTCACCGCTAGTTCGATCAACGGCATCACTCGCAATCCCTACGACCTTACCCGGGTTCCCGCCGGCTCAAGCGGTGGCACCGCAGCATCGGTCGCAGCTAATTTGGGAGAGTCGGGCCTCGGCACCGATACCGGCAACTCCATTCGCGGGCCATCGTCACACAATGACCTTGTCGGCATTCGTCCGACGATCGGGCTTACCAGTCGCGCTGGCATCATTCCGCTCTTCGCAAACAACGATGTGGGTGGCCCGATGGCAAGAACCGTAGCCGATGCCGCTGCCCTGCTCACAGTCGTCGCCGGCCCAGACCCTGCCGATCCGGTCACTCAACTCGATGGGAATCGCCCTGCACTGGACTACACAAAGTTCCTCGACCGTCATGGACTGCGTGGCGCGCGCATCGGTGTCTTCCGCCAATATATCGACACTCCCACGACGGATCCCGAGATCAAGGCTGTCACAAATCAAGCTCTCCGTACTCTGCAGCAGGAGGGCGCAATTTTGATCGACCCCTTTTCTCTGCCCGAGTACAAGGCACTCATAAAGCATCTGTGGTGTGGGGACTTCGAGGCGGACCTCAATGCTTTTCTTGCTCAGCCTCCGCACGTTCCATATCACGACCTCGCCTCGATTGTGGCCTCTGGACTTTATCTGCCCTACATCCAGGATGAGATTCGCGGTGCCATCGCACCACCAAAAGCCGACGACCGCCGCTCCCCGTGCCCTGACGTTTACCATGACGTTCCGAAAGTTGCGTTCCGCAATGCTCTCCTGGAGGCCATGGCCAAGAGCCATCTCGATGCAATCGTCTATCCTACGTGGAGCAATCCGCCGCGGAAGGTCAACGACATGAAGAGCCCCGCTGGAGATAACAGCCAGGTACTCTCGCCACAAACCGGCTTCCCTGCTATTACTGTTCCGATGGGCTTCACCCCATGGAGACTTGCCGGCCGGCCTCACCTTTCTCGGCCCAACCTTCAGCGAAGGAACGCTGATCCGTTACGCGTATGACTTTGAACAGACAATCAAACAGCGGAAAGACCCGCCACTGTTTCCCGCTCTGCCTTAGTCCGATGTACCGCAGTCAAAACCCGGATTCAGGCTGCCCGTCTGATTGAAGAGTATCTGTCACGTCGAGATCACGGGTTGGCTGGCGGGCCACAGAGAACCAGAATCTCTCCAATGGCAGCATTTGAAATCAACTCTTCATCTTGTTCGGGCATACTTACGCAATGACCAGAACCACTCATCTTCTGATCGGCCTCTGCAGCATGGCTCCTCTTCCGGCGCTGCTTGCACAAGCACCAGTGCAGACGCAACTCCCCCTATCGGCGAGACAGGGGGCCGTGTCGCAAGGTTCTTCTCTGCAGCACGTTCACACCGTTCTTCCCAACGGTCGCGAGATTCGTCCTGAGGGCAACTGGATCCCTGTAGCTCCCTATCCCTTCGCGATCGCCGTCTCGCCAGATGGAAATCAGGCTGCTGTGCCTTCGATTGGTTTTCCGTTTGCCATGAACATCATCGACCATCCTGCGTCCGCCGCACCTTCGGTTCTCCGTCTGCCCAAGGGGCAGCAAAATGATCCGACCATTGAGGTCCACGCAGGGCTGGCTTACTCGCACGATGGCTCACTTCTCTGGGTAGCAACGGGCGACTCAGGTAAGGTGCGCGCCTATCGGAGCGATTCCTGGCGTGGATTATACGGCAACGATGCCCCGTCTCATCTTGGGCAAGTGGAAGCTGAGATTCCGCTCGACGGTGTAACGCAAGGGAGGGACTATCGAGACAGCTTTGCCGCAACGCTGGTGATCTCGCCGGACGGAAAGACGCTATACGCGCTTGATCAGGCAAACTGGCGAATTGTCATCATCGATATTGCGACCAGGCAGCGCGTCGCCTCCATTGCCACCGGCAACTACCCCTTCGAACTAGCGCTGTCCGCCGACGCCAAACGGCTCTACGTCACCAACACCGGCTTGTTCGAGTACACCGTAATACCCAACATTACGCAGACGATCGCGGCACCAGGAGCAAACGTCGGAGCCGCGAATGCCTTGTCTTCTAACGACGAGAAGCTAGCCGCGGGTTTGCGTTTCCCGCCCTTCGGGTTCCCATCCAAGGCCTCGCGCCAAGGGACTGTCGCTGAAGGGAAAAGGGTGCCGGGCCTCGGCGATGAGAACAGCGTTCGCGGCAGTTCAATGTGGACCTACAACGTGAGTGATCATGTCCATCCCGTGATTACCGCAAAGCTGAGGCTTGGTACGCGCATTTCTGAAGTCCCCAACCAGGCGGTGGGAGGAGCGGCACCGACCGGCGTTGTAGCCGACGCCGACGGAGTCTACGTGACCCTGGCTCACGAGGATGCGGTCGTCAAAGTGAGCACCGACGGAACACGAGTCCTGGCGAGAGCCCAACTCACGCCCTTCATCGGACCGCAGTACGAAGATGCACAGGGTCGTCCGCTACGCGGAGTCATGCCAAGCGGGCTTGCAGTGAACGATGGCCAAATCTATGTAGCCGAATCCGGAATCAACGCCGTCGCCGTGCTCAATACAGCTACCCTCTCTGTGATTGACCACATTCCCGTTGGCTGGAATCCATCAGCAGTGGCACTCTCGCCAAACGGCCGGGTACTTTACGTTGTCAACACTAAGGGCAAAGGCACAGGTCCAAACGGCGGCTCTGCGCACAGTCCTCAAGCGCCCAGCTACGTCGGCTCGCTCGAGTATGGAAGCATCAGTGCCATCACCCTCGCGGATTTGCCCGCACCGGCGACACTGACAAAATCTGTAGTCGCCGCCAACACCGCGGCGATAGCCACTCGCGATCCGCTGCCTCATCTGAAGCATTGTTTCCTGATCATTCGCGAAAATCGCACCTATGATGAAGTCCTGGGTGATGTCGCAGGGGCAAACGGAGATCCCTCCCTCGCTCGCTACGGAATGGACGGCTGGGCTGAGGAAGATCGACGATCTAAGCATTTGAAGGTGACACCGAACCTCCATGCACTCGTCAGCCAATTTGCCATGAGTGATGATTACTTCGTGGACAGCGATGTGTCAGCCGACGGCCATCGTTGGGTGGTCGGCATCAACCCAACACCCTTCTTCAATACCGCCTGGAGTTCCAACTACGGTGGCCGGCGGCGCGGTAATATACTCTCCGCTGCGCCAGGCCGTCGTGCCCCGTTCGGCGGAGCTGATGCGCCCATGCCCGAAGACGAGCCTCAGTTTGGTGCCCTGTGGGAACACATTGCCTACAGCGGTAAAGGCATCTTCAACTACGGTGAAGGTTTGGAAGTTGAAGGGAACGACGAATTGGACGGTGCAGCACCCGAGGGTCAACGACTCTTGCTTAATGCACCTCTGCCCAAGCCGGTTTATGACGCCAGCGATCGCCATTTCCCAACCTTCAACCTCGGCATTCCAGACCAATTCCGCGCCACGGAATTTGAGCGAAATCTCCGCCTCAAACTCGCCAGCAACAAGGTGCCCGCACTCATCGTCATCCGACTGCCCAACGACCACACGATGGAAGCTCGCCCTGCGGACGGCTATCCGTTCCGCGCCTCTTATGTCGCCGACAACGACCTCGCACTCGGGCGTATCGTGGCGTTCTTATCCGGAACGCCTCTCTGGAAAGATTCGGCTCTATTCGTCACCGAGGACGATGCACAGGGCGGAGTTGATCACGTGGATGCACACCGCAGTATCCTGCTCATCGCCAGCCCCTGGGTAAAGCCCGGCGCCGTCTCGCACGATCACATCAGCATGGGCTCCACGACCCGCACCATCGATGAACTCCTTGGCTTGGGAACGATGAATCTGGAGGACGCACTTGCCGGTGAGATCAAAGGCATCTTCGATACCCACCCCCACGCAGCCGCGTTTACCGTTCGCCGATCCGACGCGCGGGTCTGTGACCGAGCCAGGGCGCAATTCGCCAAGCCCACGACCCGACGAGACGCTGCGGAACTTCGCGATATGGACGATGTCGACCAGATTCGTAGGCACATGGAAAAGTCTGCCGCGCATCTCCACAGACCAGCTAACGTCGACTAAGCGATGAATCCGGTCCGAGGTCATGACACGGTTCCCACCGCAAAATATCCGGTGCCGGGCCCTTACGAGCAGAAAGAATTCATCCTCGCAAAACGAGATGCAACTCCGTCGCCCTGCCAAAATTAATCATGATGTAACTCCTATCTCCTCGATACACGCTTTACGTTAACTGTCTGTCAAATCCAACCGGATCTTCATGATTCAGACCGCTTAACGGGTTACGTTTAAGTAGTTCCCGAGCACGAATGTGTACCCCCTCCAGCGTGATCACTTACGCCGGCAGGGATCTCTTTGTCCCACATCCGCTCGAGGACTGATTCATCACAGACAGACTTGAAGGAGGCACTCATGATCAAATTAAGCCAGCCATATCCGCATCGTTCGCATTGGTTCGTAACCGCGTTGATGCTGATGGCGTTTTTACTGACAACCAGTTTGGCCAGCATCGCGCAATCCACGCAGGGCTCGATTCTCGGGACGGTCAAGGATGCGAATAGTGCCCTTATTCCCGGAGCAACCGTCACGCTGACCAATGCGGACGAAGGCGTCGTGCGAACGACAAAGACCAACGCCGTCGGTACGTATCAATTTTCGAATCTCGTCGCAGCTCACTATAACGTCGTCATTGCTGCCCCCGGCTTTGAGGAGTGGAAAATCTCCGGCGCGCAGTTGGCTTCGCGCCAGCAATTACGGGTGGACGCAACCCTGGCTATAGGTGGGGTGCAGGAATCCGTCCAGGTCTCAGGTGATAACGCAAGCGCCATTGAGACGGAGTCCCCTTCGATCAGCGCGGTGTACAGTGCCGCCGACGCCGTCAATCTACCCACCAACTCCCGTACCGGCTCAAACGGCACCAGCGGCCTCAGCCTCATCGGGACTCTACCCGGCGTGCAGACCGACCAGGGCAGCTACGCTCTTCAGGGAGGGCTTCCCTTCCAGACCGAAGTGCAGGTTGACGGCATCACGATCCAGAGTGCCACCGGCAATTCTCCCATCCAGAACGCTCTTCCCTCCACTGACGCAATCGCAGAAATACGAGCCGACGGAGTTCTTAACAATGCAGAGTATGGCCAACCCGGCGAGGTCACCTTTACCAGCAAGGCTGGCAGCAATCACCTGCACGGCTCGGCCTATTGGTACTTCCAGAACCGCGACTTCGATGCCATTCAATATGGTGCTGCGACCAAGCCACACAAGGTAGGCAACAGCTTCGGTGGCCGACTCTCTGGGCCGGTCGTGATTCCCCACATCTACAATGGCCACGACACCTTCTTCTTCTACGGCGGTTATGAAGGATATCGCTTCCCCCAGCAGTCCCCCAATCAGTACGTCGTGCCAACCGTTGCCATGAAGAACGGAGACTTCACCAACTACTCTGCCAGCGGATTTGCCGGCCTCATGAATCCGTTCACGGGTGGCTCCTATGGGAATGCTCTTCCCGCAAACGTCATCAATTCTGCGGCCAAGCAGTTCCTGAAATTCATTCCTGATCCTAATCACGGAAACCTGACCAGCTTCACCGACGGTCAGGCACCGAACTATTACGTCAATCAGGATTCGAGCCAGCACTCCAATCAGTTTGATATCCGGCCTGACAAATACTTCGGAGCAAATCAGAAGTTCCTGCTCTGGGGCCGTTACTCCTACAAGAACTTTCCGTCCAACTCACCCGAACCCCTGAACGTGCCTTCGGCGCAGAACACCAACGTCAACCACTCCCTCACCGCCAGCTTCAATTGGAACATCAAGCCAACCCTCATCAACGAGTTCCGTTTCGGCTTCACCCTTGCCACCAACGGATCTTCGAACGCCTTTGACGGAAAGGCCTTTACGCAGGGACTGGGTCTCGTTGGTCTTCAGAATCTCTTCTACAACGGCATTCCTGAGATTGACTTCGCGAACCTCTCCAGCATTAATGCTGATCGCCTCACCTCACTCAGCAAGTCTCAGACCTACGTCTATACCGACTCCGTCACGTGGGTGACGGGCAACCATGTGTTCAAGTTCGGCGCAGACATTCGCTCTCTCACGGCGGTCACGCCACTCGGCTTTAATGGTTCGGACAACTATGGGACGTTCGGCTAATCCAACGCCGGGAACGCTGTAGGCCAGTACACGGGTGTCGATTTCGCGGACTTCCTCATCGGCGTCCCAAACAATACCTTCTATGATGTCGTCCAGCAGGATAATAACGGCCAGTCGAAACACTTCCACTTTTTCGCTCAGGACCAGTGGCGAGCAACGCCGCAGCTGACCATCAGCTATGGTCTCCGCTACGAGTTCCATCCTGGCTATCATGATCCCAGCGGCGACATCGGCAACTTTGACCCCAGCATACCCCTGTCCGGCCGCGCCATCTACCCCGACGGCAAGCAGAGCCTTCTAGCCAAGTCGTTTCTCGCAAGCGCCAACGCCTGCGATGCCGATGGGATAAACAATACCAACAGCGCGACCATCAACGGAGCACCCTGTATGCCGGTTCAAGGCAACAGCGCTGCGGGGTTCCCTTCGTATCTGAAGACGGTTCCACATCTGCGCTTCATGCCTCGCCTCGGTATCGCATACCGCCCATTCCACAACGACAACACGGTCATTCGTGGCGGCTACGGTATCTACAACATCACTGTCCTGGGTTCCAGCTTCTACTCGCTCACCGGAACGCTGCAGGCGCAAACCACAGCGTATATCAACACGTACGACCCCAGCACCCACGCGATCGGTTACCAGTGGCCGAACATCTACGCGGGCGCCGGCAACGGTGGCTGCACTACCTGCTATGGCCAGGACTACTTCGGAACCGCGAATAGCACGAACTGGAAAGATCCCTACACCGAGCAATGGTCACTCAGCATCGATCACGATTTCGGTCATGGATATGCCGCTCGCCTCTCCTATATCGGCGACGAGACCCACGACCTCGTCTGGGCTCCTGATGAGAACACGCTCCCTTTCTCCTCCACCGTCTCGGCCACCAACCAGCCCTTCAGCGCGCGCCTCTTTCCGAACTGGGGCCGCATCAACACCCGCGCAACCGGTGCCAACGAGAGCTACCATGCTCTCCAGTTGGATGCGAATCATCGGTTCCAGCATGGTCTGGAGTTCGACACCGACTTCACCTGGGCCAAGGCTCTGGCCGATAACCAGGGACCAAATAACAGCAGTTTCGCTGGAGAATCTGGCGGAGCTCGCGCAACCTCCATCCTTGACCGCCATGCCGACTTCGGCAACGTCGCCGGCACACGCCGCCTGCTCTGGAACACCACAGTCCTCTACGACCTGCCCATCGGTCGCGGAAGGCAGTTCGGTAACTCCATGCCCAGAGCTTTGGACGCCCTCGTCGGTGGATGGCGACTCAGCAATATCTTCACCGCACAAACCGGCGAATTTCTGACTCCCTATTTCCCTTCGGGTGAGGGGGATCCCTCCGGCACCGGTTCAGGCCTCAACTCCACCGTAACGGGCTGGGATCCAGGCCACCGCACCCAGCATGCGGACAATGTCATGGGCGTTAATTGGAAGCCCTCTGGGCAGAATCGGAGCCACTGGATCAACGCTGGCGCCTTTACCTGCCCGGGGCTCCCTGGGTGGACCGTCGGCTCACCTTGCACCACGGGTAGTGGCGGTGGTCCCACACCCCTTCCGATAGGCCGCTTTGGCAACTCGCAAGTCGGTTCAATCGTTGGGCCTGGCTACATCAACCTGAACACCGGTTTGGTTAAGACCTTTACCCTGACCAACAGATTCAAGCTGAGCGCTGAAGGCACTTTCACCAACGTTCTCAACCACGTCAACCTGGGCCAGCCCAATCTGAACTTGAGCACCGTGAGCTTTGGCACGATTACCTCTGGACTTGCTCCACGTGTGGGCCAGGTCTCGATGCGGCTTGAGTTCTAAGCTGCCAACCCTTCCCCCTCCGGCGGGGGTCTTCGGGCCCGCGCCGCTTTTTGTTGCCTACGTCATTTCAACCCAACACTCATCGTGGGATTAGAATGACCTTACCTACCCATGTACCTGCGCGCACGACTAACAAAACTCGCTTCCGACGCTTCGCTGTGTCTTGCAGCCGCCCTTCTCCTCTCTGCGTTCTCTGCGGGCGCCTCAGCTACGACACACAAAGCCACTCGGACGGAGGTGCTCCAGTCGCCGGCGGGACTCACTGAGGTAGGATTCATCGACAGCGCCGCCTACCGTATCGACGTCCCCGCCCACTGGAATCGTTCGCTCGTTGTCTTCTATCACGGATATGCCCGCAAGCCCGCTACCTTCCATATCGCCGAAAGCCTCACGGGCCAACAACAGCCTTTCTATGAGCGCCACTACGCTGTCATTCAGAGCGCTTATTCACAAACTGGTTGGGCGCTCCAACAGGCCTACCCCGAGACAGAGGCGCTCCGCCGTTATTTCATCAGGAAATATGGCGCTCCCCGCGAGACCTTCGTCGCGGGCGACTCCATGGGCGGCGCGCTGGTCGCCATCACACTCGAACTCAATCCCAAACCTTACCTTGGCGGTCTCGATCTCTGCGGGTCTGTCGGTCCCACTTCCCAGTCCTTCGGTCATCGCTTTGCCATGCGCGCCGCCTTCGATTACTACTTTCCCAATGTCATGCCGCCGCTTGACCCGGTCCCCTCAGGCTATGAAGACAACATCGCCGACCGCGACAAGGTGCTGACAGCACTGCGTAGCAACCCTGCATCCGCCGCCCTCATGCGCAACCTCACAGGTCTCCACTCCAATCTCGCCCTCGCCCACGACATCGCTTACTGGACCTTTGTTGTTGCTGACATGCAGCGTCGCGGCAAAGGCAATCCGTTCGACAATCGAAACTTCGTATATAGCGGGACGAACCCCACCGGCAGTGCCAGTGATCTTGAACTCAACGACAAGGTTAAGCGCTATTCCGCTACGCCCCTGGCGCGCGCCTACCTCATGCGCCACTACACCCCGAACGGCCATCTCGGTCGGCCCATGCTCGCCCTCCACACGGTCTACGACCCCGTCGTTCAGATCGCTCAACTCGCCAGCTATGACCGAGAGATTCAGGCCGCGGGAGCTGAAGACAACTTTGTTCAGCAAATTGTTGATCGGGAAGGCCACTGCAACTTTACCGCAACAGAAATCGGCAGCGCCTTCGACGAACTGGTCCATTGGACGCATGGCGGGAGGCGGCCTGTTCCAGGCGTTCTCAAGCAATGAGCATTGAACCCGCCCGCGCCAGCGACGCAAAACCTAGCGTCTCACCTTCACTTCACGACAGTTGCCTACGCCGCCCGTATAATAACCCATGGCAATAGCGCGGCCCGAGACGCCTATCTCCAGCGCACCTGATCCTCTCGCGTCCCCTACCGTCGACGCGACCCAATCCAGCGAGGCCGGCAAGGAGCTCCAACCAGCGCCCACCGCCACTTCGCTATCCGAACTCGTGCCTGCCGACGCTCCCGCCTCCGATCAACCCGAAGATCCTCTCAGCGGACACCCCGATCTCGATATACGTTTCAAGCATCTGCTTGAAACCGTCAAGGCCAACCGCCCGTCGGACGATCTCAATCTCATCCGCTCCGCGTGGGCCTTCTGCATCCAAAAGCATGAAGGCCAGCTCCGTGCCTCTGGCGAGCCGTACATCGGGCATCCCCTCGAAGTAGCCCAAGTGCTCGCCGAACTCAAGATGGATGCCACGGCCATCGCCGCCGGGCTCCTCCATGACGCCGTCGAAGACACCGACGTCACCGCCACCGATATCGCCCGACGCTTCGGCGAGCAAGTCGCCCACATCGTTGAAGGGGTCACCAAGCTCGACAAGATCAAGTTCGCAAATCGCGAAGACCATCAAGCAGAAAACATCCGCAAAATGCTTCTCGCGATGGTCACCGATCTGCGTGTTGTCATTATTAAGCTCGCTGACCGCCTACACAATATGCGCACGCTCGAGCACCTCAAGCCCGAAAAACAGAAGCGCATAGCCCGCGAGACCCTCGACGTCTACGCCCCCCTTGCACATCGTCTCGGCATGGGCAAACTACGAGGCGAACTCGAAGACCTGGCTTTCCGCTACATCGATCCGTTCACCTACACGCAACTCTCCACCGAAGTGGACTCCCTCCGCGGTGAAGGCGAAGCCTTTCTCCAACGAACCGTTGCCACACTCGAAAGCAAGCTGCAAGAGGCCGGCGTCAAGGCCCGAGTCGAGTCGCGCATCAAGCGCCTCTACTCCATCCAGCAGAAACTCGTCGCCCACCATATCCCCGTCGACCAGGTATTCGATCTCTTCGCAGTGCGCGTCATTACCGAAACCGAACCCGATTGCTATGCCGTCCTCGGCCTGCTGCACAGCATGTGGCGTCCGGTCCCCGGCCGCTTCAAAGACTTCATCGCCATGCCGCGGCCCAACCTCTATCAGTCGCTCCACACCACCCTCATCGCGGAAGGCGGACACCAGTTCGAGGTGCAGATCCGCACCGAGGACATGCACCGCGTCGCCGAAGAGGGCATTGCTGCGCACTGGAAATACAAGGCTACCGACAATGTCACGGCTAAGGACGAGCAGCGCCTGGCCTGGGTTCGCCAGTTGATGGAATGGCAACGTGAGATGACCGACCCCAACGAGTTCATGTCGACCCTCCGCATCGACCTGTATCCCGAAGAGGTCTACACCTTCACCCCCAAGGGTAAGGTCATCGTTCTCCCCAAGGACGCCAGCCCTGTCGACTTTGCCTACGCCATCCACACCGACGTCGGCCACGCCACGACCGGCGCAAAGGTCAACGGCCGGATCGTCCCGCTCCGCTCCCGCCTGCGCAACGGCGACATCGTCGAGATCACTACCCAGGCCGGTCACGCGCCATCGCGCGACTGGCTCAGCTTCACTAAAAGCTCCCGCGCGCGCAACAAAATCAAGCACTGGCTCAATGAGAATCAGCGCGCCCGCGCGATTGAAATTGGCAGCAAGCTTCTGCAGCGCGAAGCGCGCCGATACAAGCTTTCGCTCGACAAATTCAAGACCGCCGACTACGACCGCATTGCCAATGAATACGGCCTTGGTGCGGAACAAGACCTTCTCGCAGGCATCGGCTTCGGCAAATATTCTGCCCGCCAGATATTAAACAAGCTGGAGCCCGGCAGCACCATGCCCGCCGAATCCGCGCCAAACGAGCCCGGCTCCATCGGCAATACTCTTTCGCACATGTCGGAGTCCGTCAAGCGGGTCTTCTTCGGGAAGGGTTCGGACTCTCTTCAGGTCGAAGGCCAGGACGCCCTCCTCGTCTATCGCGCACGCTGTTGCAACCCCATTCGCGG
>VFSW01006442.1_pt1 | contig 17256 bp, 19 predicted proteins | sample 5358111 | NCBI WGS metagenome assembly VFSW01 (sample SAMN11554181, study PRJNA540505) | mine drainage metagenome | isolation source: sediment from site ElyBrook_90M | place: USA: Ely Copper Mine, Vershire, VT | collected 2017
AGTGGGTGAACGTCACCCTGCACCGCGGCGAAGGGCCGGGGGATCGCTCCCCCGGCCCGCTCGCTCGCTTTAGAAGGTCTCGACCTCGTGGGCCTCGACTTCTGCGCCACGGCGCTCAACCCGATGGACATCGGCAGTGGCAAAGCGCAGGCTCGGACCGATCTCGTCGGCCGTGAGTTCCACCTTGGAGCGGTGCTCGCCTTCGTCGGTTTCCCAGCTGCGCTGCTCGAGCCGACCGGTGACGATGACCCGCATGCCCTTGGTGAGGCTGAGGGCCACGTTCTCGGCGAGGTCCCGCCAGCAGATGACGTCGAAGAACGAGGTGCTCTCCCGCCATTCCTGGGTGGTCCGGTCCTGCCAGCGCCGATTGACGGCGACGCCGAGCTGGGTCGTGGCTTGACCTTCTCTGGTGTAGCGGATCTCTGGCTCTCGAGTCAGGTTTCCTGTAATGGTGACGGTGTTCATGTTGTGGTTTCCTTTCGTGTGTGGTGCTTACGGGCACGACACGCGAACCGGGAAGGCGAGGGGGCAACGGTTGCCCGCAGGGTCGGGGAGAAAGTTGCGGCGGGACCCAAGGTCAGTGAGCGCAGCGAATGCCGCCGCCAGTTTCGGCGCCGCCGTTGCGGCCGAGACGACGGGGCGCACGATGGGACCGCAAGCACCGCTACACACGTCGGGAGGGGCCACGACAGACCACGTCACACCGACCGGGTACCGCTGAGAGGCATCCCGCTTAGACGGCCCAGGTCTGCTACACCGGATCAATGCGCTGTCGGTCTCTGAACTGGGACGAGCGAGCCCACTCAGGGGTGGGACGATCGCCTTTAGACGTAGTCTCGGGCCGCAAGACCTGGCCTGGGTCCTGACTCACTGCACCGTTCGGGCCAACGCTCGGTTCGACTGGCCGCTGCTGGCCCGGAGTTGTCCCCTAAGAGTGCCCGTCGCCCTACGTCACATCAGTTCCGTACCATGGCGCGTATGACCGATGCCGGCGAACGAATCAGGCATTACCGACAAGCGCAGGGATGGACCATCAGCGAGCTGGCCACCCGAGCCGATGTTGACGCGAACCGCCTCGCCGGAATGGAAGACGGGTCGGCGGTACCCATCCAGAGCGAGTGCACTGCGCTGGAGCGCGCCCTGCCGGGGTGCAGTCCTGAAGAACTCGGGCTCTTGGTTTACGGCGAAACCTACCGTGGGGTCCCGGGCTACGACGCCACATTGGACGAGAGCTGAAGTTCTGCGCGGTGATCCACCACCTGGGTCACCTAGACGTTCGCCTCGTCGCTCTGGCCTACGTCGCATCATGACCACGAAGTTCGATCCCGACACGGAGGTCGAGCGGCCCGCCCATTGGTCGAGGGTCATTTCACACGCAGGCACGCGGCGCATCGGCTGCCTCCGATGGCCAGGGAGCACCCAAACCACGCCAGCTCACGGTTGGAGCGATAGTTGAGAACGAATAGTCGTCCCTGTCGGCAAGGTGAGCCCAGCGGCGATGTCGTGCTCGCCAGCTACAAGGCGTGTTGGTTCCGCGTCAGGTCCCGGTCGGTCCGTTGCCCGTGAACCGTCTCGTTCCGCAACTTTTCGAGGTACTCGAGCGCTTGGCTCTGGGCAACGGGATCGAGTTCCACGAAGAGTCGAAGCGCTATCCCCGCCAGCGCACCGGAACTCCGAGGTCCTTCGACCTCGAGGTACCCGGACCACAGAGCAACCAGCTCGTAGTTGAGCCCGTACAGCTCGGCGAGGTTCATAAGGATGGCCGGGTCCGGGCGTCGAATCGCACCCCTCTCGATCTGTGACAGATGAGCGTTTGAAACCCCTGTCCGCTGCTCGACCTGTCTGAGGCTGAGCCCTTGATGTTGCCGGGCTCTTCGGAGGATGTCTCCGAGCACCGGTTCGCTTTCGCCAGCCCCCTCGCGCTCGACTCCTGAATCTCCTGGCTCGGGCCAGTCGTAGTCCGCCGAAGACCCAGAAGTTGGCTGGTCAGAGGGCACTGATGTCCATCCTCACAGCTCGGCAACGGGCAGGTGCTAATGTTACACGCATTGGGGCACGACTCCTTTGCAAGCGAGGTCAAACTGCAAGTTGCTGAATGTGTGACGAATAACGTCATCCTTCCACAGCCCCGGTACGCCGGTCTGTGGAGGTCGATCGTGACGAACCCGTCCGTGAAGGACCGGCTGCTGCACAATGCACTGCTCGGACTGCAGCTCCGGGCGAAGCTCTCGTTCAATGTGACAGCGCTTCATGGACTGGTGCTCCTCTTCGGCCCACCGGGAACGGGGAAAACAACGCTTGCTCGTGCAGTGGCACAAGAGATGGTGCCGTACGTGTCCGGCGGCAAGGTTCGCCTCATCGAAATCAACCCCCATGGCCTGATGAGCGCCGAACACGGGCAGAGTCAGCAGAAGGTCTACGAGTTGCTGAGCGAGCATCTTCCGCTGCTGGCCGACGACGGAATGCCCACGGTGGTCCTCCTCGACGAAGTGGAGTCGATGACCGTGGCCCGAAGCGCCGCGTCGCTGTCTGCCAATCCAGCTGACGTCCACCGAGCAACGGACGCTGTCCTGGCCTCGTTGGACCGCAATGCTGCCGATCACCCTCATGTCGTGATGGTTGCGACCTCGAACTTCACCGACGCTCTGGATGAAGCGTTCAAGTCCCGCACGGATGCGAGCATTGAAGTGCCACTACCCGACGCTGAGGCAATCAGCGTGATATTGGCGCAGACGCTCAGCGATTTCGCCACGGCAGACCCATCTCTTACCTCTTTGGCCACCGATAGACGACTCTCTTCGGTGGCTGAGCGTCTCGTCGGGGCTGACGGACGAAAAGTGAGGAAAGTCGTCACCGATGCCATGACCAGGCACATCGAGACGGTGATGGAACCCGGCAGCTTGACCTTTGCTCAGCTCGAAGACGCTGCGGCAGGTCTCACGATCGGTGCGCCCCGCGGAGGCCGTGATGCAGCGGCATAGACAGGTAGCAGCAGCTCCGCAGCGGAGGGCCTCTGAGACGTGGAACGCCATCGCGGAACTCGTCGTCGCGACTCTCGATAGATCACCGCACATCGCAGCGAGCGACGTGTCCGCAGCGATGGAGGCAGTGGGCAGCGTAGGAAGAGTCCTGGTTGCGGGTGGACACCTCGACAAGTACGCACTTGTGGTTGTGGCCGACCCTGTGTATCTCAACATCACCACGACCTCGGGTGTCGCAGCAACCAACCTCAACGAGGACCTCGGTCCGGTCCCGGGTGGTGCGACGTCGACCGAATGGACCATCCACCTCCCGACTCCTGACCCCCTTGGAGATGCCGTGCGGTCCGCGGTCTCTGGAGTGTCCCACGTGAGCGCCGATGATCCTCCAGGTGAATCGATGTCAAAGTCTTCACCGGCCGAGCAAGCAAATGTGCTGAATCTTGCCGCACTGGCCCAGCGAGCACAGGAGCGCGAGTGAGTCCAACATCTACCTCCGTCAGCACGTATACCAGAACGCAGACCGCCACCTACCTGACGGACGTTGTCATGGGGGCGATCGCTGACATCTTGGCCGACTTGAAGATCGATGTCACGGTTCTGTACCGGGACTGGAAACAGGACGAGGCTGCCCTTTGCGCATGGATCGAAGAGGAGTCACTTCAGCAAGTCGTATTGGAGTGCCACCAGCCGAACGGCACCGTTGCCCCGATCATCGAATTTCCGGTGGCCTACACAGAGACAGGCAAGGGTGACGCCACCTTCACCGCTGATCGCGCTGCCCTTGCTCGGTACCGGGCCAAATTGGAACGAGTTCCCTCCGGGACTACCTACGGGCTCATCTGCACATTCCGCAAGGCGCGAACGCCTCAACCTGGTTGGAATCCAACGACCCGTGCCTCTACTGACGGCCTGAAGGCCCTCAAGTTTGGCACTCTCGGTTCGGCGCCGCACGCTGCCGTCTCTATGCGGTACCTCCATTGAGGACCCGTTCGGTTTGCCACTGCAACTGCTCTGAAGCGAGGGGATCTTGATGGGATACGTAGACGATGCATTCCTCAATCTCAAGGGAAAGCTCGAAATCACCGCAACTGAGTCGGCGCTTGCTGTGCGTCGTCACCACGAGATTCGAGACCACGTCCGCGAGTCCTGGGACCTTCAGGCAGACTTCCTCACCGGGAGCTATCGACGTGAAACGAAGACGAAACCCCTTAAGGATGTGGACATCTTCGTCGTGATCCGCTCCGGCGGAGCCCAAGGGAGCCTTCGTCAAGAGGGGCCGAGCGCCATCCTCAACAAACTGGCTGCCATCTTGCGTCTCAAATACGAGAACGTGGTCGTGGATTCGATGGCGTGCACGGTGATCTTCGGTTCCGGAGACGACATCGTGTCCTTCGACGTCGTCCCGGCTTTCGAACGTGCAACCGACGAATTCGAGATTCCCGACACCAGGACTGGCACATGGATCGTCACGAACCCCAAGAAGCACCACGAGATGAGCACAGAGAAGAACAAGGTATGTGACGGAAAGTTCGTCCCACTAGTGAAGATGCTCAAGGCAATCAACCGTGAACTCGGAGACCCCGTGACACCCTCGTTCTTGACCGAGGTAATGGCCCAAGAGCTCGTGAAAGAACCGTTCGGAAGGTATCAAGACGAGGTCCGTTGGTTCCTGGCCAGTGCATCAGAGGGCGTGGCGGACGCTTGGCCGGATCCAGCCGGACTCGGTCCAGACGTCAACACGATGACTTCGAGCGAGCGGAGCCAGGCCGCCAAGGCCCTCGAAGACTCACTTGAGATCGCCGAACACGCAATTCGGCTCGAAGATGATGGTCAGGAGCGAGCTGCGGTCGAGGAGTGGCGGCGACTCTTTGGCTGGAGGATGCCTCGTCCGTGAACCACCAGCGTCGCTCAGAGATCGACCATCCCACGCTTCAGTTGAGCTGCTGAGCGAGCTGGGTACCAGCGATGCCCGTCCACCCATCGATCTCTGAACGGCAGAACAGCACCGAGAGCATCGAGCTCCTCCGTGCCGACACTCATTTCTACCTTCGGGGGAAACGGCTGCACGCACTCCGAGTGGCAGGCACGCTGGTGCTCGCCCTTCTCGCACCAGTCATCCTCTTTTGGAAGCCCGGTTGGGGGGACTTCGTTGGAGCCCTCGCAGGTGCCTGGGTGTTGGTGGGAAGAACCATCCTCTCGTGGTTCGAGGACCGTTCCGTGAGGAAGGCCGTGACGATTCAAGAGCAGTTCGACGTAGAAGTATTCGGCCTTGAGTGGAACGATGGCCTCGCCGGAGCGCCCGAAGCTCCAGAAGACATCCACACTGCGGCACAGAAAATCCAGGGCAAGAGAGCAGCGGAGCTGCGGGACTGGTATCCCCAAGCTGATGCGGCTCCCTGGCCTCTCAACGTGGTCCTCTGCCAACGCTCGAGCGCCGTCTGGGGACGACGAGGACACTACTGGTACGCCATTCTTGTTCTGGGGCTCGGCATTGCGTGGTTTATCGCCGGCTTGATCATGGCGGCGGCAGCACATGTGACGCTCACTGGCTACTTGGTGAAGGTATTTCTTCCATCGCAGCCGGCTTTCCTCGACACCATCGACCTGTTTCGCGGTCACCTCAAGCAATCACAGGCCAAGGAGGCTCTGGAGCGGAAGACCACGGATCTTTGGAACGAGGGCGTGGCGAATGCCAACTCCGTGTCGGAGCAGGACTGCCGGGAAGTCCAGGACCAAACCTATGCGCTTCGACGAAGGGGCATCCAGATTCCTCAGCTCATCTATCGCCTTCGGAGAAAGCAGGACGAGGAAGCGATGAGAGCGGCCGCGGCTCGCCTTCTGAGAGCCCTGCCCGTTGACGGTGCGCCGGGTGCCGAATGAAGGCAGCCCGGGTACCCGTGAGCGTACTGACTCGCAAACAAGCCTTCGAAGAACGTCACCTCGATCTCACCGCCTCGAAAACGGATCGATTGGTAGATGAAGGTGAAGTCCAGACCTCATTTCCGTCGTGCGGCCAATATCGCAGGAAGGTGGGTCACGCTGCTTCCTGCCCTGCGGGCTCGACCGCCCGTACGATGATGGCCGCCGTCTTCTGGATTCGCTCGCACGATGCCTTGATCCCAGCGATCGCCTCCTCGCCGCCACCGGCCCACGTTGCGACGTACCCAAACGAGTAATCACCCGCGTCGATCCCGAGCGACCGGCACACCACGTACGCCACGGACTCGGCCTCGAGCTCGGCGAGGGCTCGGCTCTCGTAGCTCTCGTGCATGAGTGCATGAGCGATCTCATGAGCGAGCGTCTTGACCCGCTGGGCGCCGGTGTTGTGGCTTTCGACCCGGATGCGGTGCTCGCAGTGCGAACAGTCGCCGTTCGTGGCACCACCGAACTCATGATCCTCCACCGTAAAGCCGAGCGATTCGGCCACCGTCACGAGCTGGGCATAGTGCCCGGGGGTGTCATCACCATCGATCCGGGCGCACACCGTCGGGAGCTCCTCCCCATCGGTCTGAGCGACGTCGAAGACCGGCACGAACTTGAAGCCCCGGATGACACGATCGACCTCACCCTCTTCCGCCTCGGAGTTCTTGTAGACCATGGGAGCGAGTATCCAGATGGCCTTCTCACCTTTGCGGACGAAGCGATTCGACTTCTTCCAGGCATTGAACCCGGCGACCCGAGTGGCGTCGGGACGCTGAAAGGCGATGAGGAGGACGTTCCCGAAGCTGTAACGATGGAAGCGGCTCTGGAAGTTGAGGTAATCCTGCCATGGTGCCGATGACGTGAGGTTGGCGATTCCCTCTGTCAGCTGGTCGATAAGTTCTGAGTGGTTGTTCTTGACGGTCATTTCTGAATCCCTCCATGTGGTCCGATGCGATGGCACCCGAACGCCAGAGGGAGGCCGAGCGGAATAGCCCCGAGCGCAGCGAGTGCACTTCAGGGCTTGGAGCGTCGAGGACGACATCTGGCAGGGTGGTCCCACCGCAGAGGCACCCCATGGTGGGGGTCATGTGAGCGCACCGAACAGCCACCGGGAGCCGTCGATCAGTGGGTCACGTGGAGAGGCAGCACGCCACCGCGGTCATCCATCGACAGACTCCCCTCCAGCGCCAACTTCGGTCCACCGAACCGTCTGGTCGGTTAGAGCGCCTTTGGTGGAAGTCGCGACGCCAAGCAGGACGGAGGAGAAGAAGCGCCTTTCGGGGCCGCGCACGGGCAGGATCGCGCAGGACTGCTCAGCTCGCGAGGGTCTCGACCGAACGAAGAGTCGAGGTGAGTGTGCGGCGCGGCGTACCGGACAATGGCTGTGACTGTCCCTCTATGGTGGTGCCGTGGCGCGCGCCGTGAGCCCGGGTTCTCGCTCTTGTGGTTGAACCGATCTATGACCGCAGCGGGAGGTGTGTTGGATGGCTTCGCCAGGGCCGCGTTCTCGACCGTTCGAACCAGTGGCGGGCGATCATCCGAGATGACTCGGTGCACACTTTCGGCGGGGTCTACGTCGGTCGAATTCGCGACGGGTGGTTCTTAGCTTGGGACGGCTCCCGCGTGGGTTTTATCCCGGGCGCAACTGGAGGACCGGCGCAACCCGCACCTATGGCAACTCGGGCGCCCCTGTGCCACCGGCGCCGCCCATCCCGACGGCCCCAGTTGCTCCATCGGCTCCGCCAACCGCCTTGTTCGGACGGTCGATGCAGTCGTTCGACCAATACCAGGGCGGGAGCCCGAGGGGCGGGGTGACATGACCGTCACAAGGTTCACGATTCATTGCGACAGCCCCGACTGCCCGTCGATCTTCGTCCTGGCCAGCAACGAGCACATGACGGTCCAGTCTTTTTCGCTCGTCGTCGCCGACCGTCTGGACGGCGCTGGATGGACAAAAGACCGACATGGCAATGACGTGTGCCCCGACTGCTCGCCGCGGCGCGCCGACAGGAGCTGACCCTCGCTCGTTGTCCGCGTTCACAAGTGAGAGCGCGCCTACCCCGGGAAGACCGCGGCTGAGTCAGGTTTTTCACCGCCTGGCGTGTCGGGATGACCATTTCGTCGTCATCTTGGAGCACGATGACGTCGGCCGACATCGCCCGCGGTACGCAGAGGCGGTTATAAAGATCGACCGTCTCGGGGTCGAGATCTTCGGCCGGCTCACCGTCAATGGCCAACAGATCATGCAGCTCGCGCCAGATCCGCTGTCGTGTCTGGTCGTCACCAGCAGCGCGCAAGAGGATGCGCCAGAGGGATTGGTCGTAACGGTCGACCAGTTGCCCTTGGCGAGCGGCCCAGACGGCGAGCCCGCTGTCGCTGACCGAGAGGGCGTGCTCGGCCAGGGAGATCGCGGCATCGACGATCTCAGCCACCATGGCGTAGGAGAGGCCGCCGGACGACGTCCAGGGCTCGGGGTTGGCGCCAAAGGGCATGCTTCGGACCAAGGACAGTGCGGCGCGGAGTCCGTCGGGCTCGCCGCCAGCAGCCAGGGACCGAAACATGGTCCAGTCGCTGCGGATGCGGTCGGCCAAGGTAAACCGTTGGCCGGCGCGCTCATAGGCGAGGAGCTCATCGTCGCCGGTCAACGCCTCGAGGGAGCGGCGAGTGAGCAACACCAGGTTGCGCACGTAGCCGTCGCTGAGGGTCTTGTCGGGAGAGACATCGGTGAGCCATTGCCCTCGGGTGGCGCTCCCGCCGTGGGCGGCGAGATACACAAGAAGCTCAACAACACGGCGCGCCTTGGTCCCAGCCGTGGGAGAGACGGCTTCGAGGAGATCTCTCGTGCTTCCTTGTCCGACCGTGATGCTCGGCTCGCCGAGGAGGCCCAGAGTGATCGCATCATCTGGTTGGGGTGTCCCCCGTACCAGCGCGTCCTCAATGCTGGCGTATGGCTCGTCGGCCGGCTCGGCGTTGGCAGGCGCTTCCGCCAGGTCGAGGAGTCCCTCGACGTCGAGCAAGATTTCCTCAGTTACGTGAGTCGGATCGACGGGTTGGACTGGCGGCCCCATGGGGGTCGGTTCGCTCGGGTCGACGACGAGCCCGGTGCCGACCGGTGCGACCGGGCCGGCGGTGACGAGGCGCACGTCGGCCCGTTGGCCCAACTCAGTGAGCTCGTCGAAGCCCATGGCTCCATCGGCCAAAACGATGGCTTCTTCTCCAACCTGCAGCTGGCGCAGCGCGGCATGGAGATCCTCGGCAACGACGCCACCGTCGAACCGGTCGATCACCCCGTGGCCGAACCCGAGGGCCAGAACCCGCGCCCGGGAGCCGTTCGCCGCGGCCAGCTCCGTACCGATGGCAGCCAGGGTGCCGGGTGCCCGCTCGGCCGGGACCTGCACGTGCACAGTCAAATAGTGCTCGAGGTTGATCAGCACGCTGACACCGGCCCTCTGACCAACGCTGAAGAGCGTCAGCGGGACCGGTTCTGCCACCACGGCCTCGTCGAGCAGACCGGGATCAGTGCTGAGCGGGAGGTGCCAGACGTCGGGCTGGACGCCAGGCTCGAACGGCGCCGGAGCTTCGCCGGTCTCAGCTGCCACGAAGACGTCGAGGCTCTGGGCGCTGGCCTCGACGCCGAGTACCGTCGGCCGGGGGACCTGGGCGCGGTCGGCGGCGTAGGCCAACAGGTCGCCCAGACGGGTCAGCCAGAGCGCGCCGTCGGCCCGGGCGTACTGGCGTAGCGCCAACTCGAGATCGGCCGCGGCGCTGCGCGGGGCCGGGAGTGGGATTCGCTGGCCTGGGACGCGCCTCATGCGCTGGCGTCGGCGTCGGCGATCGAGGGCGGCCACGATGCCGATGGCGGCCAGGCCGAAGATGCCCGCCCCGATGGCCAGGGGCCCGATCTCGTCGCCACCCATCACGTGCGTTCTGGTGGCGACGGGCTCGTGGACATCGTGTGGACGGCGTGGGGCGGCATCCGGATGAGAGGTCGACCGTGCGCCAGGCGCGGCGGACACTGGGGAGGTCCCGGCTGCGTGATCGGCGTGCGGGGCAGGGTCTGTCTTCTTCCCGGCGTGCGGTGTCTTCGCACCCTGTGGTGTCGTCGCGGCGTGGTCATCATGGGATGTGACGGCATGGGCCGGTTGGGCGACGGGTGGTTGGGTGACCACCGGTTGAGGGGTGGAGGGAGCGACGGAGGTAGGCGTTGGGGTCGCAGGCACAGCTGCGGGAGATGGTGAGGGGGTGGGCGCAGCAGCAGCGAGGTTCGGGATCACTAGGGTCCAGCCCGGGTAGATCCAGTGGGCGTCACTGAGGGCTCGGCCATCGGGCTGGGGCACACCAACATTGGCCTGATAGATGGCCTGCCACTGCTCGCCGTTGCCGTAGTAGGCCTCGGCAATGCCCCACAAGGTGTCCCCAGCCACGACAGTGTGCGTCACCCTTGCGGTTTGCGCAGTGGGCAATGGCGTGCTGTCCGACACGAGTTGCAACGCAGGCCCGACGACGCTCGAGATGCTGAGAGGAGACAGGCCGGCGCTGTGGAAAGGAGCCGTGGCAACCGACGTCCCGGCGGCGATGCGCCCACTCGGAGCGCCACGTAACTGGCTGAGGACCACGGCCGCCGTGATGACCGCAGAGACTAGGCCGGCCGCCGCACTGTGGCGCCCGAGTGGGCGACGACGATGTCCCGACGGAGTGCGAACACGGGAGATCGCAGTGGCGAGGACGGAAAAGACGAAGTAGAGCCAAGCTATCCAGGCCAAGGACGCGAAGAGATGGGGCCAGAACGAGTCGGGGATGGTGCTGCGCAGCGCGTCCGCCACCTGGCCTCCTCCGCTGAGATGGCGGGGCAGGGGCCAGCCGACGGTGGCGGCCAGGACGAGCGGGATCCCGACGAGTCCACATGCCAACCCCACCAAGGCGCCGAGCCCTTCGATCAGTGAGCGGGCGGTGGCGCGCGTTTGTCGGATCGAACGGGGCATGGTCATCCTCCTGAGGCGACGCCACTGACATCGGTGGCGGATTCGGTCACGTTGATCTGGAGGCTGCCGACACCGATGATGCCGAGGAGTTGGGTCGGCTGTCGGTAGCTGATCTGGGCGTAGACGGTGTTGCCCTGCACCCAGGCCGTTCCCGGCTGGCCCGAGGCGACCATGTAGTTCTCCGCCTGGGCGACGGCGGTATTGGGGTCGAGGGCGACGGTGCCGGTGTGCAACTGGCTCACGTCGAGGGCACTGGCCCCGGCCCGCGCCGCCTGTTCGGCTTCAGAGGCCGCGGCCTCCTTGGCATCGAAGTAGTGGCCGCCGTCGGCGACCAGCCCGGCCAGGGCCAAGAACATGGTCATGAAGATGCACGTCATGGCCAGGATCGAGCCGTCCTCGGAAGGCCGCCAACGAGTCCTCCAGCGATGCCGCACGCGCCGAAGCCGGTCGGCGAGGGCCAAGCGTGTCGCGCTGCAGGACCCCATCAGTTGTCCTGTCATGACGTCGGCTCCCCTGCGACGGCGCGGAACGGATCAAGGTGGGCCGAGGACGTTGCCCTCAAGGTTTTGGCCCCGGGCGCTCCGGGCACCGAGACGTCGGCCAGGCTGGTGACACACGTCACGCTGACCGACACCCACCCTCCGGCCACGAAGTTCGATGTGTTGACACTGATTTGGGGCGCCGTACAAGTAAGACCCGCACCGCTGAGGGAGGACTGCGCGGCTGCGCTCGCCTGGGTCTGGGCATCAGAGGCATCCGGTGCGACCACCGCCGCCTGCACGCCGGCGCGCGCAGCGGACTCAACGTCGCCTTGGGCAGAATCGACTCGCCCGAGGGCGACCATGAGGACGACGACAATCAAGAGGATGGGGGCGACGATGACCAGCTCTGCGATGGCCGAGCCGTCCTCGTTGTGCGCCCAGCGCCGTCTGCGAGGCATCGGTTCAGCCACTTGGTCTGTATTCCTGGATCGGCGCGTCGCTCGTGGCCGATACGCTGAGGTGGAGCCAGGGGATGATCGCCTGGGCCCGTCCGCTCACGATGACCTGGGCGGTGTCACCAGAGGTCGTTGTCGTCGAGACATTGGCACCGGTGAGCGTGCCCGGCCCGGTGGTGTCAATGAACTGGTAGGCGGCTTGGGTGCCGGCGTGGGCAGAGGAGCCGTAGCCCGAAGCCACCTGGCTGCCCTGTTCGGCGGCGGCCCGGGCCAAGTGCGCGGCGTGCGTCCACAGGGCGAACTGCACGCCGACGAGGACGAGGAGAAAGAAGACGGGAAGGCAGATGACGAAGTCCGCGAACCCCTCCTCTCCCCTTGGTCGGCGAATCCACGCACCCAGTCGCGTCCGTCGCGCACGACTGCCGCCGCCGTGGGGGGCACCTCGGGTCACGGCGTCTGGATGTTGTTGGCCGTGTTGGTGAGTTTGGTAGTGATGATGGCCACGATGACGATCGAGGCGGCGACGACAAGGGCCGTCACCACCACCCACGAGGCGATCTCGCCTCGCTCGTCTGCCGAGATCAGATTGGTCCGTGTCGCCACATAGGCGCGCAGAAAGCTCAGCGCGGTCCTGGCCGACTCGAAAGCCGAGCGCGCCAGGGCGCCGACCTTCTCTCTGTACTTGGCAGGCGTGATATTGGGATGCGCCATGGGATTCCTTTCGCTGGTGGTGGTTGGATCAGATGGGGACGGATCGGTTGGGGACGGATCACAGGTGGCTGCCGGTGAAGGCCGCCAGGGCGGGGTAGAAGACCAAGACGCCGTAGCCGGCCATGAGCAGGACTCCGGGCAGCAGCATCTTCTGAGTCACGGCTTGGGCCGCGTCCTCGAGGGCAGAGGTCTCTTTGAGGCGCAGCGACGCGGCCTTGGCGTCGAGGGTGTCGCGGATGCGCGCCCCGTCGCCGGCCTGGGCCATGGCCATGGCCAGATCGGCCAACTCGGGCACGTTGAAGCGGGTGGCAAGACGCTCGAGACCCTCTGAAGGCGGTTTGCGGTATGCCTGCGCCCACAGGAGGGATTGAGCGATCTCCTCCATGGCCCAGTCGGTCGACGAGACTCCGGCCGCCACCTCGAGGGCACTCGACCAACCCATGGAGCCCGCCATGGCCATCGAGACCAGCGAGGCATAGGTCGAGAGCGAATGGCAGAAGTGCCGGCGCCGGCTCTCGGCCGCCTTGTGCAGATCGAAGAACGGACTGATGGCCCCGGCCGCCCCGAGGAGCAGAACGCCGAGCAGTGGCACCTCGAGGCTGAGATGGATGCCCACCGCACCGGCGGTCGCCCACAGCACAGGCCCGAGCAAGGCGAGTCCAACGCCATAGCCGACGACCTTGAGGGCGAACGTCTCGGTGGCGATGCCGGTGATGGCGAGATCGGGCAGGACAATGGCGGCCAGCCGAGGGATCTTCTTCACGTTGGTGTCGACGAAATGCCCGGCCACGCGGCGTGCCGCGCCGGCGCGCCGAGACAGCACCTCGAGGTCGGCCGGGGCGTGCTCACCGCTGAAGCGGGCCAGCGCCGCACGCAGGGTCAGCGGCGGCGGGAACAGGCCCCACAGCACGGTCACCAGGCCGACACCGATGCCGAGTCCGACGACGATCATGAGAGTCATCTATCTGGCCTCCTCTCCAAAGAGACGGGGCATGGGCACCGGGCGAGACAATCGGTTCATGGCCCAGAAACCGCCGGCGAAGAGCCCGGCCGCCGCCAGAAGGGCGAGCTGGCCGGCGGGGGTGCCGAACGGCTTGAAGTAGCCATGGCCGATGATCAAGATGCCGAACGTGAAGACGAGGGTCAAGGCGATGACGAGGCGCATGTCGCGCCGTGGTTTGGCCCGGGCCACCTCGGTGCGTTGCCACAGCGCGATCTGCTCGCGAGTATTGGCGGCGGCGGAGGCTAAGAGGTGGCCCAGGTCAGAGCCGCCGAAGCAAGCGGCCAAGATGAGTGGGGCGATCGCTTCGTCGGCCGCCGCATCGTCGAGCTCGGCCGCGAAGGCGTACAGCGCGCTATCGAGTGCACTGCCGCTTTTCAGGCGCACGATCAGGTGGGCAACGGGCCTCTTGATCGCGGGAGGGGCGGCGCGCTCGGTCGACTCGATGGCGGCGAGAAGACCACGATGGGCGGCCACGCTGTCGCGCAACGCCTCGATCCACGTGGCCAGGGCCTCGAGCTGACCGGTCACCCGTCGCGAGGTGGTGGGTTGGAGGGCCGAGCGCAGTGTCCAGCCCACGGCGCCCCCAATGGCCGCACCGACGGGCCAGTGTGTGACCAGGCCGACGGCGGCGGCGCCAATCAGCGCGGCGGCGGCCGCTTGGAGGTCGGGCCCGTCGATGCGGGTGGTCAGCGTGGCTTTGCGAACCGGCGGGGCGCTGGACCAGAGGCCCGAGATGATCAGCGCCAGGCCGATACCGGCACCGGCGCCGAAGAGGACGACGACCGGGGTCATCGGGCGTACACCGAGAGCGGGGCTTCGTAACCGAAGTCAGAGAGCCGTTCGCGCAGCCCGAGCGGCATGGAGAGGTGGTTGACGGCCGGTCCCCCGCCGTCGGGCTCGGCGAAGATCTCCGTCGAGATGACGTGGGGCCCTTCTGAGTCCTCCACCACACGCACCGAGGACACGTAGCGCCGAGCCAGGCCCGAGGCGTCAGGGCGCTTGCGCACGAAGATGACCAGATCGAGTGCCTGGGCACTGAGTTGGGCCGCCGCTTGGTCGCTCAGATGCTTGGGCGACTGGGAGGCATACGTCTTGATCTTGCCGAAGGTGCCTTCGGTCGAGTCGGCGTGGATGGTGCACATCGAGCCCGACTTGCCCGCCGTCATGGCGTTGAGCATGGGCACGATCTCGTCGCCGAGTACTTCGCCGACGATGACCCGGTCGGCATCGTGACGGTTGGCGCGTTGGACCAAATAGTCCATGGAGATCGCTCCTTGGCCTTCGGTGTTGGCTTCGCGGGTCTCCCAGGCCACACAGTCGGGATGACGATGGACCAACTCGTGCAGGCCGAGCTCGTAGGACAGCTCGATGGTGACGATGCGATCGGCTGGGTCGGCCTCAGCGGTCAGGGCGCGCAAAAGCGTGGTCTTGCCAGCATCAGTGCCGCCCGAGATGATCATGTTCAGCCTTGCCCGCACCGCAGCGCGCAAGAAGCGGGCCAACTCGTCGCTGAGCGAATCGGCCAGGTCGTCGAGCGTGGCGTCAATGAGACGGTGCCGTCGGATGGACACACACGGGCGATCTGAGACCTCGATCATGGCCGAGAGTCGGTGCCCACCGGCGAGATGGAGATCGACGACGGGCTTGGCGCTGTCGATGCGGCGCTCTCCGCCGGTGTGATGGGCCCGGGCGGCACGTTGGACCAGTTCGATCAGGTCCTCGTCGCTGTCCGCGATGGGCTCGACGCGTTCTTTGACTAAGTCGGCGCGTTTGACCCAGACATGGTCGGCGCCATTGATGTTGATGTTATCGATGTCGTCCTCGTCCAAGAGGAGTTGGAGGCGACCCAGACCCAGCTGCGTGGCCACCAAGCGGCGAACAATCTGGTCCTCTTCTTCGGGGCTGGGCGTGGTCACGCCGCGTTGGACCATGGAGCGCGCCGCTTCATCGATGGCCTCGCGTACCAGCTTCTCGACGAAAGACCGGCGGTCGGTCTCGCTCATGCCGGCGATCCCGTAGTGGACGATCCCCTGGGCGACGTGCTCGGTGGCATCGCGCTCGAGTTGGCGGCGCTCGGCGTCGTTCATTGCTGTGCCTTTCCGTTCGATCCCGCTCCCACCGCCAGCGCGGCATCGCCGTGCTCCCACACCGAGTCCTCTAACGAGGCCGGGCTATCCAACACGGACGCGGGGTCCTCGAGGTGGTTCGGCCGCGCCTGTTCACTGCTCGGCGCGCAGGCACGCTCTTTGTCGCCTGCCGGGAAGCGAAGCTCGGTTTGGTCAACGACATCGGTCGGGTCATCGCGTAGGACCTCACCCTCCTCGCGGTCGGCTGTTTCAGTGCCAAGTGCCTCGATGTCGACTGGTTCGCTGTCGGGCGCCTCGATTCCAAGTTCTCGAATAAAGACGTTGGCCCACTTGAAGAGAGCGGTCCGCTCGAGCCGCGCCACGGTGCGCCTGTTGGCCAACGCGTCGGCGGCCTTGCGATCGTCGGGCAAAGCCGGCCCGATGGTGACCCCGAGAGTCGCCGCGATCTCAGCGCCGCCATAGGTCCCCGCTGCGGTGGGGACGATCACGAGTCGACGGTCGCGGATTTCGGCCACCAGGGAGGGCAGGACGGCTCGGAGGTGGACGATGCCTTCGAGCGTCGGATCGCACACGACGACGAGGACGTCACTGTGCTCGAGCAGCTCGCGGGCGCCGCCGGCGAAGTTCGGGAGGAGTCGGCCGGCGTCGACCACCACGTCGGCGTCGAGGCCTCCCAGCGCTGCAGCCACCACAGGCCAGGCCTTCTCATTGGCCGTGGCCCCTTGGACGCCCGAGAGGCCGAAGAGCACGGGCCGGCCACCGGGGAGGTGGTCGACGTGGTCCCAGACGGCATCGTGGGCGAGCGAGCGCCTGGCCGCGGCGAAGAGCGACGGGAGCCCGGCGGTCATGCTCGAGCCGTGGCGCGGGGCCAGGTCGCCCCCGAAGGGATCTGCTTCGACCAAGAGGACTTTCCGAGCGCTCGGCCAAGCGGCGGCGAGAGCGAGGGCGGCCGTGGTGACGCCGGGCGAACCCTTTATCGAGGCCAGGGTGACGACGCTCACTTTTGTCCCTCGCTGACCAGCGCCAAGCCGAGCTGATCGGCGGCGGCATAGGCGGTGACCGTGTCGGCATCGGAGCTCGGGACTTCGAGCGAGACCGATGCCTGATATTGGGTCTGGTTCGGTGGGGGCGCGCCGACCGCATAGACGGTGGCTCTGGCCACGAGCGTCGAGCCGATGGTTCCGCCGATCGTCGAGCCCTGACCGGGCTGGGGGACGGCGATGACCTGCACGGTGTCTCCTGCCACCAGCGCCACCCCGGGCATCTGGTCGCCCTTGAGCAACATGCCGACGACCTGCTCACCGGCTCCGAGCTGGGGCGTGCCCGAGAGCATCTGGCGGACCATGACCTGCCCGGCGTAGACGGTGCTGTTGAGCTGCTGGCCAACGAGGGCCGAAGAACCCGACGCCGACATGGCTGTGATGTGCCCCGAGGCCGGGATGCTCGCCGCACCGAGGTCGGCCGGCGTCAAGACGGTTCCGGCTGCCAAGGTCTTGGTCGCCACCACGACGTTCACCCGCTTGGCCGAGGACTGGAACAGTGCTCCGGCCACCGCTGCGCAGACAAGCACCAGGGCGATGCCGAGGCCGATCTGCCACGGGCGTCGCTGATGGTTCCCGGTGATGAGGCGCAG
>VFSW01006443.1_pt1 | contig 17253 bp, 15 predicted proteins | sample 5358111 | NCBI WGS metagenome assembly VFSW01 (sample SAMN11554181, study PRJNA540505) | mine drainage metagenome | isolation source: sediment from site ElyBrook_90M | place: USA: Ely Copper Mine, Vershire, VT | collected 2017
GGTCCCCTTTCACTCCGGCCTTAACATACACGGCGCGCTAAGCCTTCACACGAACGCCTTTGCACCTGTTCAGGATCGACTTCAGCATCCACGAGACCCTCAAGGTTCTTGGCATCGCGAGCAGGGTCGCGCCACCAGCCCCACTTGTTGAAATAGGCAATGGAGGCTCTCACATGAAGGCGCAGCATCGTCAAATTCTTATATGATCCCTGACCATGACTATGGGTAACCGTCGTCCATGGCCAGAACAATAGCTTGGAAACATCGCCGATGCGGCGACAGATGTCTGTATCCTCCATATAAAGGAAAAAACGTTCGTCGAATCCGCCAATAGAGTCCAGAACGGAACGGCGGGCAAACATAAAACACCCCGACAAAACAGGAACATACACTGGACGGGAATAATCAAAATGCTTCATTTCGTACTGAGCCATGCGCTTTTCGAAGAGCCACCGCAGTGGTCGGGTCGCGAATCGCCTCAAAACAAGGTCGAGGGGCGTAGGCAGTAATTTGCAAAGATATTGCACCGAACCATCGGGATAGAGTACACGCGGCATCACCAGACCAGCCTCTGGAGTGGAATCCATCACTCCTGCGAGTTCGGCCAGCGACCCAGGCCGCAATCGAATGTCTGGGTTCAGAATGAGGTGATAGGGAGCTGCAGCCCCAACAAGCGAACGCAGCGCAAGATTATGTCCAGCGCCGTAGCCGAGGTTGCGGCCAGGATGTAGGATGCAAGCTCCCAGCGACTCTGCAACAGCAGAGGCCGCCTCTGATCCACCGTTATTCACAACAATCAATCCCGACAACGCCGACTCCTTGGTGAGATCCTCGAATAGCGGCGTGACATCCTCGACAGTGTGATGGTAAAGGACAATGCTTGCGCTAACTTGCTGCGGCAAAACGATTCTCCAGTCTCAAGGAACGCGAACTTCCTGCTCTTATACTAACGCTCTCTGGCACCTCGTTGTTAAAAAGTGCAGCCCAAGTCTCTTTCTGACTTTTCACAGTAATTTCTGGATCTCTGACCACAACATCGATGCAGTCTGTTGATTCGTAAACTGTGCGGCTTGTATTCTTCCGAGGGCGCACATTTGCTTCGCCAATTGTGGATTGTCCAGCAGAGATGCAATTTTCTCCGCAATATCCGCGGGACTCGAAGGATCGCAGTAAAGTGCAGCATCGCCACAGGACTCCGGCAGGGCAGAACTGCGGGCCACGAGCACCGGACATCCGCAGGTCATAGCTTCGACCGGTGGAATCCCGAAACCTTCATAGAACGATGGGTAAACAAAAACACATGCGTTTTCATACAGAGATCGGAGCTCGCCGTCAGAGACATATCCCAACCACACGGTTTGCCCATCCCGTGTGATTGCCCCATTTCCGAAAACTCTGCTGTTCGCCTTACCTGCAATGGCGAGCTTCAACTGGTCGCGCCCAAGGAGTTCCCATGCCCGCGCTAGGCCTTCGAAGTTCTTCACCGGACTCTGAGAACTTACACCCAGAATATAATTCCCGGGCTCAAGATCAAATCGCTTCAAGATGTCTGGACTAGGTCGAGTCTTCAGAAGATGGTCGCAGCCGGGTGGAACCACTATCATTTTGTCCAGCGGAATGGAGAAATACCCGTGAAGTTCCTGTTTCGAGAAATGCGAAACTGTGAAAAGAGTCGTACAGAATCGTCCCAGCAGAAAGTAAACCGCCGTGTAATAGGCTCCGAACAGTCGTGAATACTGCTTCGGAGTTGCCGCAACCCCTGCATCGTGGATGGTGACGATCTGGCGGCCCTTGAAGACCGGAGCGGCAGCATACGGGCTGAAAAGCACGCCGCGTGCGCTTCGCAGGGGTAATTCCACTTGTTCCCAGAGCCTTCCCCCAAACAAGGAACGAACAACCTTGATGTGTTTGTATCGCGGAATCTCTCTGTCGGTTCTTGGCACAATCAGACGTATTGAATACGCAGACCTGTCAATCCGTCCACAATCCAAATCATTGTCCCATGCCTTCACGACGCCCGCAGCATATCGCTGTACACCTGTTGTCGCTTGCGAGAGGAATTTGCCGCTGACGTAGAGCGTTTTCTTCATTTTACCCCGGTGGGAGACCTCCCAGGACATTAGCTACTTCCTCACATCCTTCAGACCTTTACTTCACTCACCCCACCCTGGAGGCTACCATCTGAGCCATTCCAGTCCAAATGAGTTATGACCGGCTCTTGCTTCGCCCAGAACCCATATCGAAACCCGCATCCACTGCCGAAGGGTCCTAACATCAGTTACCTGCACGACGGGTTGATAGGCGCTGACTTTGCTTTTGACGCTGCCAGGCATCGCTCGGTTCTGTTCCGCGCAAATAATCCCGAGCCAATTCCGCATATGAGCATGGCGAAGTTCCTGATCTGTCCAATGGCAAGCCGGTGAAAGGCACTCGCGAGCATGGCAAGAAGAACAGACGCAAGAGCGGCCGGATAATAGGTTTTCGTAAAAAGAATGCGGTTCCTCGATGCGAACCTTTCGCTCAACCCGCTTCGCCTCTTGCCTTTTACTTCCGAAGAACCAATGCTTGCACCTTCTTTGTGATACACCACGCTCTCTGGACAATACGCCAGCGTGAAGCGTCCCCTCGCCCTGGCCGCCCAATCATTCTCCTCAAAATAGAGAAAGTAACTCTCATTCAAAAGGCCTATCTGCTCCAGAAAAGAACACCGGACAAACATCGAGGCACCGTACACCAATTGCATTTGCCGCTCGACGGCCTGACTTCCTGGCGCCTGGTCTAGCGGCTGTCCGCGTCCGATACACCCCCCGCGGGCCGTCCAGCGACTATAGGTTGATCCTCCAAGGGCTTGTACGGTCCGTGGCGAGTTGTAGTAGAGCAACGTGGACCCGCATATTCCAACATCCGGGCGCTCCTGCATGGTCGCCACCAAACTGGAGAGCGCTCCGGGCTCAACTACTGTATCGTTATTCAGCAGCCAGGCATAGTCGAGATCTCCGGCGTCAAGAGCAAGGCGAAGTCCAATGTTGTTGCCACTGGCAAAACCTAGGTTGGCGCCCGTCTGTACCAGAAACAACATCTCGCTTCGCGCTTGCAGGGAAACCTGCTCTCCCCGTTCAATTCTGAGAAATGGAATCGGCTTGGGACAAGGAGGAGTGGTGAGATATTGCAATTCGGGGTTGGAGCCGACTGATGCGAGGTCTCCTCTAGCCCACTCTGCAATCCGATCCAGAGAATTATCTCCCGAATCGTTGTCGCAGACAATCACCCGGAACGAGCCATAATCTGAGCGCAAAACTGACTCAAGACATTCAATCGTGTCCCGCCAGCCGTTCCAGTTGAGAATAATCACATAACTGTACACGCCGCCCCTCATTCCTTCGTCTTACGGAAGTGTTCCTCTCAGGTTAAGTTAAATCAACCCGATGACTCCGTTGCGCTTCTGGTACATTGACGGCCGTATTCCCTCCGCCTCGCTAACATGAACAGGTCCTCCGGGCGTCGGGGGACGTCATTCGAGAAGCAATCGCTCCCGGCAACTTAGTGTACCTTGTGCTGTAGAGGCCACGCACACAAGAGCCGCCATCGCATACAGAATAGGTACAACACTGATTACGCTGACAATGTCTTTCATCACTGCTGTGAAATCTACTGAGGCAGACACACAAGATATAGCAAGAAAAGCGTATACCGGTTCGACCGCACTCCCGGAGCGCACGAAAACAGGAAGTGAATTACGAACGAAGCCTACTATCATTCCGAGTGCCAGCGAAAAGAACATACAGCCGACTCGTCCGAAATAAACGAGGCCAAATATGTTATGCCTTGCGTTGGGCCCCGTAAAATTATCAAACCCATAGATGATCCTATAAATCTGATATCCCAGGATCTCCGGCATGTCTTCGTAATGGACAATTCGAAACGGTGCCAGCAAGTTCCCGAACAACGCAAGGAATGCGCCATTGCTCGGAATCATATCGACAACGTGCCTCGGGTATGCCATAAAGTAAGCATCACCAAAGGAAGCGAATCGCACGTAGAAGGTCTCAATTACCACAAAAGGGTTACTAGAGACCGTCTGTATCCATATAACAAGAGCCGCAGCTAAAATCGTTAAAACTAAAGTGGCTTTCTGAAATCTAGCAAGAAACTTGTCAAAAGTGCTGCGCGTCGGATCCCCGCGACGCAGGAAACGAAAGTAGAACATTGCGAACAATATCGCAACAAACGTGGCCTTAGATCCGCTGAGAATGGCCGATCCAACTAGAGCAGCTCCTACAAAACAGTGCAACGTACGCGGAATTCTTACCTTGGCTTCGATGCAGTACATTAAGAGATAGCAACTGATGAACCACGTGACATTCAGGATGCGATCCAAAGAGCCAATGCCGCCGCCCACGGAATAGTACTCCAGCCTACTGGCATACAAGATAGGGATACCTCGAATGACATAGGTGATCCCCTGTGTCAGCACAAATATGGCCGAGGAGAGGATATACAAGACAACTAGAAATCGTCTCTCCCCGCCATGCCATAGGACAAGGTACGGCTTCGCATCTGCTCCTGCTTTGATAAAGGCATTGTTTCGGCATTTTGCAGGCCTGAATAGCGATATCCCGATGAAGAACGCAGCTTCAGTACTTACGAATTGGACAAAATACCGTGTGTCGATTAGGTCGAGCCACCAAAGGAAGACAACGTCGGCCGCTGCAAAAGCTGTAAACACCACCGTAAAGAATAGCGGATCAAAAAACGAATTCAATTGCTTACGAAAAAGGAACAGATAGACTGCTAGCATGACGATCAGCGCCACACTATAAGTGACCGGGTTTTCCGCAAGCAGCACCATGAAGTCGCCGTAATTCATCTGGGCACCTTTACAAGGTCTGTCACCGCATGAGCACACTTCTTGAATCGATACCAAGCGTAGCACGCTATTGGCAGACACTCGCGAATAATGCGGCCTTGGTCCATTACGAACTGCTCATCAACTCCAACCGAACTCTTGCCGTTAACGTCATCGTAGTTCGCAACCGTTACAGCAATGTGCTGAAATCTGAAGTGCGGATCCGAATAACTCCGAAGGTTAAACTCCCAGTCTGATAGTAACGGGTAACTTAAGTCAAACAGACGGTACTCAAACAGGGAACGAGGATAGAATATAGCTTGCTGGCATATGTTGCGTCGAGAGAGTTTCCAAGCCCCGAAGGCGCCATCATATATCCTCTTCGATCCCGTCATATAGACATCGCCGTAGTAGATTGTCCGCTCGTTGTCAAGATAGCGAGCGACTTCTTCCAGAGATTCGCATAGCGTATCGTCTGAGCCGAGAAACAAAAGCCACTGACCACGAGCAAGACGAATCCCCTTATTCATTGCGTCGTAAATTCCCGTGTCCGACTCACTAACCCAGTAATCAATGGAACCTTCATACTTGCGGAGAATGTCGATTGTTCCATCCGTAGACCCGCCATCAACTACAACGAATTCGACGTTGCCATGGCTTTGTTCTAATACGCTACGAATGGTTGACTCCAGCCCTTTGTCACCATTGAAGACTGGCGTGATCACGGTGAGGAGAGGGCGATCAGGACTACTGAGTCCCGAAGACGCCTTGACCCGCTTCCCACCGCATTTCGGTTCAACGTTGATGTTCATAGGGATCAAATCAACCGGACTACTCAAAGACGTGAACTTCTTCCTGCCGCCCGAACGGCTTCCTTGTACACCTGCAGATACTGTTCGGCCACGACTGGAAACGAAAACCGTGCCACTACGTCCTGCCGCGACCGAGTGCTCAACATTGCGCGGCGGTCAGCATCCCCCAGGACCCACTGAATTCCCCGCGCCAGATCTTGGGTGTCAAAATGCTTCGCCAAGTAGCCGTTTTCTTTGTGCTCAACAACATCAAGCAGGCCGCATACATCAAATGCCACAACCGGTGTGCCACAAGCATGTGCTTCGACCGCGCAGTTGCACAGGCTCTCCTGACGTGACGGCACCACCAGTGCGTCGGCTGCACTATAGAGCAACTTCAAACTGATGTCGTCATGCAAATGACCAGTATAGTGTATCGGGAAGCCCAGATTAAGTGGCTCCCGGGGAGCAAGTTGGCCAAAAATAACCAGTTCCAGCCCAGGCAGTTCGTGGCGCAGGTCATCGAGAGCTGATTGCAGCAAGTTAAACCCCTTGTTAGGGTCAACAGTACCCCCCACCGCGCCGAAAAGGAGCAAAGGGCCCTCAGTCGGGAGCTGCAGGAGTCTTCGTGCCAACATTTTATCGATCGGCCGCCAAACTTCTGTGTCGATTGGATTGGGCACTACATCCACCGGCCATTCACGCATGAGGACGCTCTGTCGGACACAATCCGCCAGCCACTTGCTGGGCGCGACAATGTGCATCGGCCGCCGCCAGTGTCTCAGTTTTCGTTGCCAAGTCCAGCGGTTGAGATCAAAACCCGATTCACAGGCCGGCCGGTTCTGGCGTGTGTATCCATCGCGCCACCTGAACTCTTCGGTAATATGCTCCGCTCCGCAAATGCCCCACATGTCATGTAACGTCCACACAACAGGCCCATTCAGCCTTCCGATTTCTGCTACCGACATCATCTCTCCAGCCACCCAATGCAGATGAATAATATCCGCATCGGACTCCTTCAGCCGTTGTGGCCAACGAGAGGGAAGAATAGCTGGGGAATGAGGCACCAGCGGCTCCGTGCGCAGCGTTTTGGTCAGCAAGCCAGCCAGAGGTTGCCGGAACTTACTCATTAAGTTCAGCCACCTTCCGGAAGGGGTCTGTACTGTCCAATCACCAGTGGTCGCGCTGCTGGCATACATGCGTGAATCTACCCCATGCCGGCGCAGCGCATGGTGAAGGCGATAGGTCGTGCGTGCTGCACCGCCAGAATTATCCCAAAAACTCACCTGCGCGACTTTCATCAATGAACCACCTCACATCCTATTGGACATCAAGTCTTGCGACCCTACAACAGCCCCGTTATCTTAGCTTACGGAACCCCATTCGTTGGGCCGCTGACAGGCTACCTGGCATCCAATGATCCGGCCAGCTGCCGTTCGAGGCCACATTCAAAATACGAATTAGAATTCATGGCAGCAACCTGATCTCTAGCATACTCCGGCCAGGACTGCGCCGATTGTGCACTTGACAACCGTTCAAGGGCCCCACTTCGAGCCCCTCGGAATCGACTATCAACATGCGGTACGCTGAAGGACGGTCGGCCAACCTATCAAACTAGAGTCAAGCGAATACCCACAATTATCTCCTATCTAGAGATGAGGTTCTTCACCAACCTCCGATGCGCGAGATATAGCGACTTTACTACTATTCCTGTCTCGGATATGTCGTTCATGGTCAGTCTAATCGCGGATAGTAGCGTCTGTCTCAGCAACCCAAAGTTATACGTTAGCAACAGCCCGTGAACCTTCTCGTGAAACTCTAGATACTTCCGATCGGAGGCGCTCAAGATCAGCTCTCCGCGAGCGCTGCTGGAGAGCATCCTGAGCAACGCGCGATGATAGCTTCTCTCCAACTCTTCCTGTCCTGTTCTTGACGCGATTCCTACCCCTTCGCGATAGACTGCCCCTGCGCAATCCATGACAATTTGCCGATCGATATATTGGGCAAACAGCACATGTTGAAATCGATCCGCCCATGGGCCTATCGTCTCGGAGTCTTCAGGAAATGGCGGCCACAGATTGAACAGAGCGCGGCTGAAACCTACCATTCTAGTGCAAACCACCTCCCGCAGGACTGCTCCAACAGGACTCATTTTTTCGAGTCGCTTTGAGTCGTTCTTCATCAATGCTTCTGATCCGTCAAGATGGTGCAAAACGGTGTGCGGTAACAGTGCAAATCTCGACTTGAGGGGGTCGAGGCTCAGTTCCTGAATTTTTCGGTTCATATTCTCGAGCAGCCCAGGCTTAAACCAGTCATCTCCGGAAAGAAAATGGATCATATCGCCGGTGACCTGAGGCGTTGTATGGTTGAGATTGCCAAAGATCCCGAGGTTTGTTTCGTTCAAGCTTAACTTGATTATCTCCGGATATCTAACTCTGTATTCCTCGATTACCTTTCGGGTTCCATCTGTTGATGCATCGTCACCGATGATAATCTCATAGGGTTTTACCGGCTCGCAGAGGACGGAGTCAAGGGCCTTTGCTATGTAGTTTTCTTGGTTGTAGCAAATCATCACAATGCTATGCTTCACTTGCATCTTGTAACCCCTTGAGTATGATGTCAACGCTTCGGTCTGAATCAGCACGCACGTGCCCCGTAAGCGCACGCTCGGGGGCTTAGTGCACGCTGAAACGCACCGTCATCCGTCGCGCTATGGCGCCGATCCGCCCCGCGTGCCCGCCCAGATTGCTCATCTCTGTGATTCGCCCTACCGAATACACGGCAGACAACACCGCTATTACCCCACCGAGATACATTCCCCAGTGAGTCTTGACGGAAATGGCTCCTACGCCCGCGCACAGGGCGAATGTCCACGCCGTTTGACGAAAAACAGATTTAGACCAGTGGAAGGAAATTTTCCGCCGCGCCAGCCAGTATACCAGCGGCAGATAGACGATATACATCGCAAGATAGGCGATTCCAGTGATGCGCAGCCCCGCAACGGGCAGTAATCCCACGATGACACCGCCCATGACGAGCCATGACACGGTCTCAGTCCAGAAACAGGCCAAAGCATCGCCAGCGGCGCCGAACACGTAGCCGAGCGGCCAGCTAGGCACTTTAAGAGCATCGCCCAGCACTTGCCAGCGCAGAATCTCAATTGCTGGTGTAAAAGAAGCCGCATACAGTAAATGGATCGCCCAAGGAGCCATCGCCATCATGGCTATCAAGACCGGCGCGCTGAGCAGTGTGGCGATTTCTGTTTGTTGGTTGATCAGGCGGTTGGCCGCTTTGTGATCGTGCATGACGCCGGTTAAGCGGGGGAAGTAGTCGGTCCCCATGGCAGCTAACACAAACGTGACGTACTGCATGGAAATAGTCCAAGCCGCCTGAAATTGACCAAGCGCCGGGGCCCCCAATTCCTTAGCGATATAGATCCGTATCCAGATCTGCGCAAGCGACTGAACGATTCCAGCTCCCACCAAGGCCAGACCAAGTCTCAGGAGCATCTTCCATTCGTGCGAGAGCTCTTGCAGGGAAACGCCTTCCATACCTACTTTCGGCAGCCGCGAGACATACACATGGCCGAGCACGAAACTCGCTAGCGGGACGACCAGAACATAGGCGACCAGCCCCGCTTTGCCCCATCGCCATATCAACCCGATTCCCAGCACTGTGCTGAGCACGGAGCTAAGGACATTGAGGCGGGCGATATCGCCGATGCGTTGCATACCTTGGATCAGCGCGGCCTGCGAAGCTCCGGCGACCGAGAATGCAACTCCGATCGAGAGCCATCCGACCGAACCAGAATACGAGGCATTGCCCAGCGCGTGGATGGCTAGAAAGGACCGCAACGACCACACCACCAGACCGCCGGAGCAGGCGAGGAGCATGGTGGCCCAAAACAAGGCTCGACGCGCCACCAACAGCGCGTGAGGTGCGCCTTGGCTCTGCGCCTCCGCAATTTGGCGTGTGCCCACCGAGCCTACTCCCAAGGTCGCCACTGTGGTAGCGGTAGTCAGGAGGCCGTTGAGTAAACTGACCAAACCCACACCGGTCGGTCCAAGCAGCACGGCGAGTACTTTTGTGCGCAATATGCCGAATGCAATATTGAGAAAGGAAGCGCCGCCAATAATGGACGTTCCTCTTAATATTCGATGATACGATGCCTTGGCCTCTGTCATGCCTGGGCTGCCAACCGCAGCGCGCCAATCACGGACTCAACATCCGCATCTTCCAACTGCGGGCCCATAGGCAGGCTGAGCAATTGATTGGACATGCTTTCCGCAATAGGAAACTGGCCGACGCCATAGCCCAAATTACTGTAAGCCGCCTGCAGGTGCGGCGGTATGGGGTAGTGAATCAAAGTCTGTATGCCAGCCTTCATCAGGGCCTCCCGCGTCGCATCCCGCCTCGCATGTTGCACCACATAAATATGCCACGCGGGTTCGGCCCACTTGGGCACCGCCGGAAGCAGGAGCCCCACCCCCGCCAACTCCGCGGTATAACGAGCGGCAATCGCTGCACGGCGCGCATTCCACTCGTCCAGATACTTGAGTTTTACGCGAAGAGCCGCAGCTTGAACCGGGTCCAGGCGGCTGTTAAAGCCCTTCACCTCATTCACGTATTTCACGCGCGAGCCATAGTTGCGCAGGACGCGAATGCGGTCCGCGATCTCGGTATTGTTTGTCGTCACTGCGCCCGCATCGCCCAACGCGCCCAAGTTCTTACCTGGATAAAAACTCCATGCTACCGCGTCGCTGTGCCCGCCTATGCGTTTCCCTTTGTAACGGGAGCCGTGGGCTTGGGCCGCATCTTCCAGCACACGCAAGCCATGTTTCTTTGCCAGAGCGAGAATCGGGTCAAGGTCCGCTGGCTGGCCGTATAAGTGCACGGGCAGAATCACCTTGGTGCGCGGCGTCATGGCCGCCTCGATCCGACTCGGATCGAGATTGTAGGTCGCCTCCACTGGCTCCACAGGCACAGGGATAGCCCCACATTGGCTCACAGCCAGCCAAGTAGCGATATAGGTGTTGGACGGAACGATGACCTCGTCCCCTGCTCCGATCCCCATAGCTAACAATGCAAGATGCAGCGCATCGAGCCCATTGGCAACGCCAACGCAATGCTCGGTCTCCGTATAGGCGGAAAACTCCTGCTCGAATCCCTCCACCTGCTCTCCGCCGATGTACCACCCCGACCGCAGAGAATTCAAAAGAGCGGATTCAATTTCCGCTTGAATCTCGCGATAGGCCGCGCCCAAATCAAGAAAGGGGACATTCATCCGTTGCTCCGCGTCTGCATGAACTCATCATAACTACGATAGTAATCTGCTTCGTCGTAAACATTCGACGCCAACACCATGCATACCGAACCAGAGGAGAAATTATCCAGTTCGCGCCAAATCATTGGACACACATAAAGGCCATAATAGGAACGGCACAGATGCACCCGCTTCTTGGCGTGGCCATCGTCGAGAACCACGTCAAAGCTTCCTGACATGGCAATAATTAGCTGGCTTAATTCCTTGTGCGCGTGGCCGCCGCGCTCCGAGCCGCCGGGAACATCATACAAGTAATAGACCCGCCGAATCTCGAATGGGATGTGGCGGCCCCCTTCGATAAACGTAAGGTTGCCGCGCGGATCTTGAATCTTCGGAAGATCGATCAATTTGCACAAATCAATACTCATGCACATTTCCTTCCGCTATGAACCTGACATGCCTGGCGGGATTACCGCAAACCAAACTTCGCGGACTGACGTCTTTTGTTACAACCGAGCCAGCTGCAACAAGAGATCCGGCTCCAATTGTCAGGCCTGGCAAGATAATCGCGCCAGCCCCTATTGATGCCCCGTCCTCGATAATCGTCTCCACATATTTGTCACGGTGGTGTTTGCTCCGAGGATAACGATCGTTTGTAAATGTGGCGTTCGGGCCAATGAATACATCGTTTCTCAGGCGGAGTCCGTCCCACAGCTGCACTCCACTTTTAATCGTTACGCGATCCCCAATCACAACATCGTTTTCGATGAAGACATGCGCGCAGATATTGCAATCTACACCTATCTTCGCTCCAGCCAAAACAACTACAAATTGCCAGATCCTGGTACCATCACCTACATCTCCGCTTGTTACGTCGGCCAGACGATGCACAAATGCCTTTTGTGAACCTGTATCATTTGAATTCACTCGCATCACTCTCTCTTTTGGACGCATCATAGTGCAATTGCCAGGTTAGTGCCAACTTAGCGGGATTAAACGGATTCATGCCCAGCGCAATGGCGCAGATACTCCGCGTAGACCGCTGCTAGCCCCTCGCGCAGGGGGGTCGCCGCCAGCCAACCCAGAGCCTTCATGCGGGAGACGTCGAGCAGTTTCCGCGGCGTGCCGTCGGGCTTAGATGCGTCGAACATCAGCCGTCCCCTGAAGCCTACAACATCGCGGATCTGCTCGGCCAGTTCTCGAATCGTCAAGTCCTCGCCGCAACCAACATTGAACACCGGTGCTTGCGACTCCGAGCGCACCGTTGGCCCATACGCCTTGTCCGTCAGGTTCATCAGGAACACGCAGGCATCCGCCATGTCGTCGCTGTGAAGAAACTCGCGGAGCACGGAGCCGGTTCCCCAAACTGAAACCTCTTCCGCATCTGTCACCTTTGCCTCATGCATCTTCCGCAGCAATGCAGGCAGCACATGCGAGCTTGCCAAGTCGTAGTTGTCGTTGGGGCCGTAAAGATTGGTAGGCATTGCTGCGATGTATTGAGTTCCGTATTGGCGATTAAAGGCCCAGCACATCTCAATCCCAGCGATCTTCGCCATCGCGTAGGGACGATTGGTTGGCTCCAAAGGTCCGGTCATCAGATACTCCTCACGTAAAGGCTGGGGACAGTCTCGCGGATAGATGCAACTTGAGCCGAGGAAGAGCAGGCGCTTGACTCCAAAACTGTGCGCTGCCTGAATAACGTTCGTCTGGATGGCAAGGTTGTCGCGAATAAATTCGGCAGGCCGCGTGTTGTTGGCCAGGATGCCGCCAACCTTCGCCGCCGCAAGAAAAACATATTCCGGCTTCTCTTGAGCAAAGAAACGAACCACCGCCGCTTGGTCGGTCAGATCTAACTCGGCATGCGACCGGGTCACAACACTGGCGCAACCCTCTCTGCCAAGCCGTCTCATGATGGCTGAGCCAGCCAGTCCCCGGTGGCCCGCCACATAGACGTTAGAGTCGGCAAGACGAGACTTATTCATGGTACTCATAAGCATCATATCCATGCTTTTTGACCAACTGGTCCCTCTCCGCCGATAACAGGTCGGCCTCAACCATTTCTTTTACAAGGCCTTCAAAGCTCACCGTAGGCTTCCATCCCAGCCGCTCGTGTGCATAGCTGGGGTCACCCAGCAGGCTTTCCACCTCCGCCGGTCGAAAGTAAGCTGGGTCCACAGCTACCACGGTAGCGCCGCTCTGGTCCAGAGCTCTTTCCTCGACCCCGTGGCCCTCCCATACAAGTTTCATGCCAAGCACCTCTGCCGCCAGGGTCACAAATTCGCGCACGCTATGCTGGATCCCGGTTGCTATCACAAAATCCTCAGGTTTGTCCTGTTGCAGCATGCGCCACTGCATTTCGACGTAGTCCCGTGCATGGCCCCAGTCCCTGAGAGAATCCAAGTTTCCCAAATACAGCTTCTCTTGCAGCCCCAGTTTGATGCGCGCCAGCGCCCGAGTGATCTTGCGTGTCACAAAAGTCTCGCCCCGCACAGGCGATTCATGATTGAAGAGAATGCCATTACACGCGTACATGCCATACGCCTCGCGGTAATTCACCGTGATCCAGTATGCATACAGCTTTGCCACTGCGTAGGGCGACCGTGGATGAAACGGCGTCTTCTCGGTCTGCGGAACCTGCTGCACCAATCCGTAGAGTTCTGAGGTCGAAGCCTGGTAGAATCGCGTTGTCTTTTCTGCGCCAAGTATTCGGATGGCCTCCAGTATCCTCAAAGCCCCCAACCCATCAACGTTCCCCGTATACTCAGGCTGCTCGAACGAAACCTTAACGTGGCTCTGCGCCCCCAGATTGTAGATTTCGCCTGGCTGAACCTTTTGCATAATGCGTAGCAGACTGCACGAATCGGACAGGTCTCCATAGTGCAAGACGAATTTTCTGTTTCCGAGATGCGGATCTTGATAAAGATGGTCGATCCGGTCTGTATTGAAGAGTGAACTGCGCCGTTTGATGCCGTGAACTTCATAGCCTTTTTGGAGAAGAAGTTCTGCCAGATAGGCCCCATCCTGCCCGGTTATCCCAGTGATCAATGCAATTTTTGCCACGTTAGCTCTGACTCCTCATAAACTTCGGGCTACTAATTGAGAGATATCTGCGCAGGATTCCAAGCTTATGGGAAGCTTCTGGGTCCCTCTTTAGACGTCTGAATCCGATTTGAAGTAATGCTGCGAAAAGCCCAATGAAGAACCCCACTGCAGTGGCCCCGACCACAATGAGACCACGCTTCGGAAAGGATCTTCTATCGGGGGGAACAGCAGGATCAACGACCTGAATGAGCGCTCCCTGTTTGGCTTCGTCGAGTTTGGCGACCTCGAACTGTCGTGCCAGAATATCGAAAATTGTCTCGTTGTATTTCACGTCCCGCAGCTTGCGGACATATTCGAGGCTAGCCTCGGGAACTTGGCCTTTCGGAACGATCAGCCCGCCGCTGGCACTGTCCTCGGAGCCTCCCAATTTAGCCAACTGAGCACGCATACTGTCCAGTTCCTGCTGCGCCTGCACCATTTGGGAATTCTCGCCGGTTGCGTACGTGCGCATTCCCTGAATCTGCACTTCTTTTCCAGCCACCTGAGCGCGGAGAGAAGCGGCCGATTCGATCAGGGCACGTGCTTGGCTGTCGAGCTGAATCACGCCCGTCTTCTGTTCGGTCTGTTTCATGGCCTCTTCGGCGTTGGCCAGATTATCCTTTGCCTGTTCCAGTTGCTGCTCAAAAAAGAGCCGACGCTGAGAAGCTTCCGTGATGGCAAGATGCTGAGATTGGAGGCGAAACTGATTGACATAGCCATTGGCAAGATCTGCGGCACGCCACGGGGCGCGATCCTGGACCGAGATATGAATCATGCCGTCTTTTGCGCTGCCGTCCACGGTCGCAGCCCCTTCAAAAGCTTTGCGCGCATCGGAAGGGAACTTCGCGTGGTACTCCTGCATCAGGCCGAAGTGCTGCACCATCGCATCTTCGACAGTGCGGCTCTTGAACATGGCGACGTACATCTCGTTCGGGCTTTTGATACCGAGACCGCCTCCGGCCAGAGCAGCCATACTACCCAATTGCGAAGCCAACGCCGCCCCCATTGAGGAACTCTGCTGCGGGGGCAGCAGGGTCACCGAGGCGGTGTAGCGGGGGGGGAGGATCAGGGAGACGATAATCGCGCCAATCGCAAAGAGTGCCGTAATCCCGAAGATGATTTGTTTTCGCTCGGCAAGGACAATCAGCAGGTCCAGCAAAGATATCTCGTCGTCGCCCGCGCCTTGCGCGGCAGCGGGCGGGATTACCGATGAATCGGCGTGCTCTTGCAGTTCGGAAGACGAGAGACTTGAAGGCATCTATTCCTGCTGGGGTTCGGATTTGATTGCGTTTCCGCCTTCATTCTACAGGCCGAAACCTTGCATCGTCCACGCTGTGCGTCGCGGACGGTTGCCAGGCCTGCGTGAGGCGAACGCGCTATCAGCCTTGATTCTAACAAGTATGCTGTCGCAGTTCTTAAACCGCAAACCCGTTCGACCAGACCGCGAAGGGCTTTTTCCTCTGGCTAGCGGAAGGCTTCCATTTCAAGATCGGCTGAGCCCTCAGCCGAGGCGCAGAGGCCGGGGTCAAGGCTCCTCGACCGCGCAGGCGGCGTTCCGCGGATTCTTTTTGCGTAAACGGTGCGAGGCGGGTCGTCATCCATCCCCGCTTCGTGCCGGAAGCGAGAGAAACAACCGCGGAGAGGAAAGAACAGGCGAATCGATCAGCTTTCGAGCGAAGCCCTCCGATCTCTGCGCAGGGAAAGACGAATCGGCCGGATGAAGATATCGGATTTTGTACCGAATTTGCAGGAAGGGCAAAAAACCTCCTTTTGGGCGTCTAAAATGCACGACAACGTTTAGTTTGTACATGTTTTTGTGCATTGGACTCACCGATGGTTTGGAATGCAACGGATTGGCGCCCCCTTCGCCCAAGCCACATAAAGACAACACTTTAGCAGTCGCAGTCATTGTCACCAGATGCCCGACCACAGTGGCAGGCGTGGTGCGATGCCAATCGCGACCACAGTGGCAGGCGCCATCGCCACTGTGGCAAGGCCGATAATCGTGGGCGTCCTGGTTTGGACACTGCATGGGAGTCATAGCCACATGAATGTCGGGAAGCCGTGTAATTCGAGCCACAGTCGAATGTAACTACTGGGGTGTTTCCATCGGTATAACGCCAAATACGATGAATGCCATTGCCATCGTGAATCGGAAGCCCGCCGGGCCGGTATTCCGTTTGGCAAGTGCTGACTCGCTTGGTCTGACCCAGAGGGAGGTCTTCGGGCGATAATTTGACCCCGGCGGAGAGCTGCGAACGATCAGGTAAGTCTCTGAAAGGCGATCCCGCCACTGGATTCGATATTGCGAATCGTGGTCGGAATCGCCCGACACAAGTTCAAGCTCACGCTTTTGGAAGCCCAGGCTGCGTAAAAAGCCAATGTAATGGTCCGCAGCGCGGAACTCGGAGATGCTATCAAACTTGACGAATCCATCTCGCTCATGGTGCACTGCGAAAACTCCGACAGCGTCGATCATGAGCATCCTCTGATCAGCGCCGGGCTGTACAATCAAATCCCGAAGTGTCGAGTTGTCGCCATTCTTGGCGTGCTTTGGCTTCAGCGGCGCGGCCAGAGCAACCCCAGATTTGGGATGAAGCTCAGGTGGATGACGCGTATCACCCTGACTGTTCTTCTGCTTCATGAGCCAATCTGCGCGCTCAAACATTGCTTGATCTTCCACACTGGCGCAGGGTCCAGGCTCACTCATGCCGCGGCGCACCAGCCGTTGCCACGCCGTCAATAGCCAATCTGCCGCAGCATGTCGAAGGTCCGGTTTACTCTTAATTTCGTTCCTGGCAAATGCTCCTTGCCTTGCAAGCAGCTGAACCGGAATGTCGTGAACCCCGCCGTCTCGAAGCCATTTCTTGGACCTCTTCAAAGGAACTCCGCTTGCCTTGCGAACAAGTTCTGGGTCCGGTCGAAAACTTTCGACTCCATCGAGTGCATGGGCAACCAACCAGGAAAAGATATTAATGTAGCTCGAAGCAGTCGTATCGAAGCTCGCATGGCCGCAAAAGGACGCGGTGATGAAGGCGGCCTTCTTGGATTGCTTCGTGTTTCCGCAAAGATGTTGCCATAGAGACTTCCCCTCGCGCAGCCAAGCGTGAGTTTCATGGAGATCTGGAAATAGCGAATTGCGCCGTTTTGAGTGGAAGAGGATTAACCTGCATTTCTCACACGGGTCGATATTTGTAGCGAGCGTGAGTGGAGGGTTGGATTTGAGAACCGATATTCGGCCTGAAGTCTCTTTTGATAGGGTCGGGTGCTGG
>VFSW01006444.1_pt1 | contig 17253 bp, 13 predicted proteins | sample 5358111 | NCBI WGS metagenome assembly VFSW01 (sample SAMN11554181, study PRJNA540505) | mine drainage metagenome | isolation source: sediment from site ElyBrook_90M | place: USA: Ely Copper Mine, Vershire, VT | collected 2017
TTCATATTGTTTCTGTCCTTCTAAGTAATATGTTCGCAGCGAGTCTAAGCTTCCATATCCCACACTTGGCTTTTTCATCAACATAATAGTATCTAATGTACCTATCCGCTTGCTGCCGTATATGTCAAATTCGGTTAATCTAACAGTATCTTTCCGGCGGTCATAAATAGCCAGTATGTTGCCTTGGGCATCCCAGTCATAAAGAGTGGTGTCATGCTTACCCGAAGAGTTAGAGTAAAATACTTTCTCAAGCCTGTTGCCGAGCGGGTCGTATGTGAATTTTAAGGAATCTCCGTTGTGCTTTTTTATGTATTTCACCTTCCCATAAATAGTCCAAGTTATTGTATCAAGCCCGCCTGTACTGTCTTTCGCAAGTTCGCCTATGCCGTTGTACTGGTAGTTGTTGGGGTCGGGTTCGTTGTCAATGTCGTTGGGGTAATTCGTGGCGGAAACGCCGTCCCTTACATTGCTCAATTGGTTTGTGCCCTTGTAGTAGTGGTAAGTCAAACTGTCCATAGCGAGAGGCATGCTTGCAATTGTGTTTCCCCTGCGAAGATACGTTAAAATGTTCCCGTTCTCATCATAGCTTGCTTTTTCCCTGAAACTGCTAATGCTGCTCTTGTTTACGGTCTTCACCCGGGCCTGATGAGTTTTCCAACCCTTCGTACGAAGTTCATATACCACTCGGGGTTGAACAGGGCCGAATCCATACTTGCCTTATAGGTTAAAAAAATGCCTATAGGGAAAAGAATGACTGATGGCGCCCACATGCCTGTGATAACGGAGGTTACCTGTTCGCGGGCAAACTTCTCGCCGGTTATGGATAAAATATAGAACAGTATAAAAAACAGGGTGGATACCACCACGGGCATTCCCAATCCGCCTTTTTTTATGATGGCGCCAAGCGGGGCGCCAATAAAGAAGAGTATGAAGCAGGCTACCGAAAAAGTTATTTTACGCTGCCATTCTATTTCCCTTCGGGCAATGGCATCCTGCATTTCTTTAAACTCGTCGTCGGCGGTGCTGATAACCGTTTTGGCGTTCCGCGCCAGCTCCGATGCCAGGTCGAGCACGGAAATCCTGTTCATGCCGGGAGCATATTTCGATGGTTGCTGCATGCGGTTGGTGAACCTTGCCGGGCCAAGGTAATCTGTGTTCAGGGTGGTATAAAAGTTTTTCTTGTTTTTGTTCAGAAGCCTGTCCAGCGAATCGGCCGAGGTGCGCAGCTGGTGCATGTTCATCATCTCATAATTGTATTTGAACAGGTCTTCATTGGTGCGGCTGAACTTGAAGCTGGACAGATCGAGGTATAGCGTTTGCGACTTAAAGTTGTCGCAAAGCAAGGGGCGCGAAAAGCGCTGCTGCGGGTTGTCCGACATCTCGGTATAGCCGTTGCCGTCGTATAGGTTGAGCACCAGGTAATGCTTGTCCGACGACATCTTCATCCTTCCCCGCTTTGCCAGATATACCTTCACATTCCCCTGATTGGCGGTATGGTCGTATATCATTATATTCTCAATGGATTCCTGGTCGGGCTTCTTTACCCCGAAGCGTATGCTGTACACGTCAATGCCGTTATAAAAAACATCCTGGGGAATGTTCAGCGCCGGTTTGGCAGTGCGAATGTCGTACAGCAGCGAACCCATTTTCAGGTTCACATAAGGTAGCATGTTGTTGGAGAAAAAGAAGGCGGCGATGGAAATAACAATATTCAATACTATAAGCGACGACATGATGCGTGGCAGCGACAGGCCTGCCGCTTTCAAGGCCACAAGTTCGTGGTTTTCGGCCAGGTTGCCGAAGGTCATGATGGAGGCGAGCAGGATAGCGAGAGGCAAGGCCATGGGTATGAGCGTAATGGTTGCAAGCCCCATCATTTTTACAATTAGGTACCAGGAAAGCCCCTTGCCCACAAGGTCGTCTATGTACTTCCACAAAAACTGCATCATCAGTACAAACAGCGCTATAATAAAGGTAAGCACCAGAGGGCCGGCGAATGATTTCAGGATGAACCTGTAGAGTATCTTCATGACGTTGTAAAGATAGTCAACAATGGCCAACATAAAGCTAAAAATAAGGGCTGCGCCCCCTATATGGCAGGGATTTAGCTTTAAGCAAACAAGGCACTGCGAATTTCTTGTACTTTTGTTACATCAATTTATGCGCCGTTGAAATGATACTGGGTAAAAAAATAGTAGTTGTTCTCCCTGCATACAATGCCGAGCTCACCCTCGAAAAAACACACCGCGAAATACCGCCCGACATTGTTGACGAGGTGGTGCTGGTGGACGATGCGAGCAGCGATAAAACGGTGGAGGTGGCTCAAAAACTTGGAATAAGGCACATCATCAGGCACGAAAAAAACAAGGGCTACGGGGGCAACCAGAAAACCTGCTACAACAAAGCCCTGTCGCTCGGAGCCGATATTGTCATCATGCTGCACCCCGACTATCAATACACCCCCGCCCTTATCCCGTCCATGGCATATATTATAGCAAACAAAGTATATCCGGTTGCACTGGGTTCAAGGATATTGGGCAATGGAGCCCTCAAAGGAGGCATGCCTTTATATAAGTATGTGTTCAACAGGTTTCTTACCTTAACCCAAAACCTGCTTACCGGCCAAAAGCTGTCCGAATACCACACAGGTTACAGGGCCTTTGCGCGCGAGGTGCTGGAAACCATACCTTACGAACTCTGCTCCGATGATTTTGTGTTCGATAACCAGACACTCTCCCAGATAATTTACGCAGGCTTTGAGATTGCCGAAATAACCTGCCCGACCAAATATTTTAAAGAAGCCTCATCCATTAATTTCCGCCGCAGCGCCACCTATGGCATAGGTGTGCTCGCAACTTCCTTTTCGCATTTCTTTAACAAACTGGGCCTGGCGCGCTCCCCGCTTTACAAATTCAAGGCGAAGGTATAGCCCCCCGGCTTTTCTTCATTTAAGGCAAATTACCTGCCCTTACAATCCGAAGTCCAACTTGCGTGTAACGCGGCGGCAAATGTCGCAGGGGAATATATATTTACCCCGCCTTAAAAGGCGGGGCTATTGTTCCTCAACCCTTATAGGGGTTATATTTCAAACTGACCTACTGCGTGCTGATTAGAGCCTCCTGTTTATAACTTTATTACCTTTGCCGTTCATACACCATCAACAAAATCACCTACTATGTCTAATGCCATATTTAACGTGCCGCCAGCCACCAATGAGCCCATAAAATCTTATGCCCCCGGTACGCAGGAAAGAGCAGAGCTGCAAGCCATGCTGCGCCGCTTTATGTCGGAAAAAAAAGACTTGCCTATGCACATTGGCGGCAACAAAGTGCGTACAAATAATAAGGTGAATATAGCACCGCCGCACAATCATAAAAAGACAATAGGCACTTACCACAGGGGCGATGCAAGCCACGTAAATAAAGCCATTGAGGCTGCACTGAAGGCGAAAGCCTCCTGGAGCGCCATGCCATGGGAACAAAGGGCGGCGGTATTCCTGCGGGCCGCCGACCTTATATCAGGCCCCTACCGTGCTGCCATGAACGCCGCCACAATGATAGGACAGAGCAAAAATGCTTTTCAGTCGGAGATAGACGCCGTATGCGAACTGGCCGATTTCTTCCGGTTCAATGTGCAATACATGACTGAAATATACCGCCAGCAGCCCGAATCAGCGCCCCTTACATGGAACCGCCTCGAATACCGCCCCCTCGAAGGATTTGTTTTCGCGCTTACCCCGTTCAACTTCACTTCAATAGCAGGCAACCTGCCCGGTGCGCCGGCACTTATGGGCAATACGGTGGTATGGAAGCCGTCCAACACGCAGATATATTCTGCCGCCGTACTAATGGAAATATACGAAAAGGCCGGACTGCCGCCGGGAGTAATCAACCTGGTGCATGTATCAGGACCCGAAGCAGGAGGCGCTATCTTCTCCCATCCCGACTTTGCAGGCATACATTATACAGGCTCCACAAGCGTATTCAACGGAATATGGAAAACCATTGGCGAACACGTTGCACTCTATAAATCATACCCGCGGCTCGTGGGCGAAACCGGCGGCAAGGATTTTGTTATTGCACATCCCTCTGCCGACCCCGAAACAGTGGCTGTAGCTCTTGCCAGAGGCGCTTTTGAATACCAGGGCCAAAAATGTTCGGCGGCATCGCGCGCTTATATACCTGCCTCTTTATGGAAGGAAGTGAAGGAGCGTTTGTGCGACGATCTGGCGACATTTAAAATGGGGGATGTGGAAGACTTCGGCAACTTTATAAACGCCGTAATTGATGAGGCCTCGTTCGATAAGCTGGAAGGGTATATCAGCCGCGCCAAAAAGGACCGCAACGTGTCGGTAATTGCCGGAGGCAAATGCGATAAATCCAAAGGCTACTTTATACAACCCACCGTAATAGAAGCCAAAGACCCTTATTACCGCACCATGTGCGAAGAACTTTTCGGACCCGTACTAACCATATATGTTTATGCCGACAATAAATTTGAGGAAACCCTTGACATCTTGGATAAAACATCGGCGTATGCACTAACCGGTGCGGTGTTCGCAAACAACCGCAGCGCCGTTGAACTGGCATCCAAAAAGCTGGTAAATGCGGCGGGCAATTTTTATATAAACGACAAACCTACCGGCGCAGTAGTGGCGCAGCAGCCCTTCGGCGGAGCCCGTAAATCGGGCACCAACGACAAGGCAGGTTCGGCATTCAACCTGCTGCGCTGGGCGTCGCCGCGAACCATTAAAGAGAACTTTGTGCCCCCTGTTGATTACAGATACCCGTTTTTGCAGCCCGGTAAAAAATAGAGGTAAAAGGGAACAATAATTAACTGAAAATGTAAGGTAGCCGGTATAAATCATATACACCCTGCTTGCCGCATAATCAGTTGTATTCCATTATGTTGCGCAGGTGGCAAGCCCACGTTCCACAGATTAGTCCTTAAACATGACATAAATCATGCAGGACATTGAGAATCTTCACTTTTTTTACCCCCTGAATAGCCTATACTTGCATTGAGTTATAGGGTATCAGGGAAGTTATGAAAGTGAAAGAAGATGTAGGGAGAGAACGAACCAAAATTCTCATACCCACTAATTTTACAGGGCACGCCGCTATTGCGGGCGATTATGCCTTAAGGATGCTGGAGGGCCTGCCATGCACGTGCCTGCTCGAAACGGTTTACATGCCGCCGCGCGGAAGCGCAGGCACCCTGATTAAGATTGCCGACATTCTGATGAGGGAGGCTGCCGAAGGCCTCCGCAAGGAGCGCGAGGCAATGGAGTTCGGACATCCGGGCATTCAGGTGCAAACCAAAGCTGAAGAAGGCGATGCGGCATCTGTAATAGGCGGAAGCATGAAAAAAGAAAAAGCCGACCTGCTGGTCATAGGGCATAACTCCCATGTGAAGAAATTCCTTTCCAGGATCATCGAAAGCCCGGATACATGGCCTGCACTGCTTGTGCCGAACAAGCATTATGAAGCCCCGCCAAAAAGCGCCTTGTGCGTATGCTCACCGGAGTGCGGTCAGTCGGGGCTGAACGACACCGTTGCAGCTGTTGAAAAGAGGATAGAGGGCCGTGCCCGCAAAATTCATTTTGCCGAAAATGAACCGCCCGAAGCGCTGAAAAAGCAAATTGAAACCTCACTAAGGAAGAATAGCACGGATATGGTTATTTTCAAGGTTGCAAAAAGAAGCGAATTTGAAGGAATCATAAGAACGCATCTGCTTGATGAAATTATATTGAAGTATCCGGTGTTACTTCTCTCATGCTAAGGCTCCCGTCAGTTTCATGGCGCTTCATTATTAATGCATGCAATGTGCCAACGGCACCTCTTTAGCCTACCTGTTTGTGGCAAACATTGGATAATTACACAGAAACATTTATATTTGTCGTAACCTTATGTAATGCATTTGCCCGGTATGGATGGTATAGGCGAAGGAGAGGAGTTAACACATGTGTACAAGCTGCTTTTTGAGAGTGCAGCCGAGGGTTTGATTGTGGTGGATACGCAGGGGATAATCCGCCTTGCCAACATGCGCGCCAATGAAATGTTCGGGTACAAAGTCAACGAATTGCAGGGAATGACGGTGGATACCCTTCTGCCTGATAAGTTCCGCGGCTCACATGCCGCTCATCGCGACAATTATATGCGGAAGCCGGCAAAGCGGTCAATGGGTATAGGTATGGATCTTGCAGGAAGGCGTAAAGACGGAAGCGAATTTCCGGTGGAGATAAGCCTGAATAATTTTATGGGCAAGGACGGAAAAATGTATGTAATGGGCCTTATTACCGACATTACCGTGCGAAGAGGCGTTGAGGAGCAGATAAGGAGAATAAACGAGGACCTGGAAGGCAGGGTGAAACAGCGCACCAGAGAACTGGAAGAAAGCCAGAAGCTTTATAAGATAGTAGCCCGTAACTTTCCTGACGGTACGATAAACGTATTCGACCGCGAGTTAAATTACGTATTCGTGGAAGGCATGGAACTTTTTAAATATGGGGTTACCAGCGAAAAACTGGTTGGCACCAGTTACCTCGAACGGCTTCCCGATGAGGTACGCAATTTCATGAAGGAGAAGCTTACGGGGGTATTTGACGGAAAAGGCAACGCCTCATTCGAAGTAAACCTTGCCGAAAGGCATTACTCCATGAATGCGGTCGCCCTGCACGATTCCAAAGGCCGCATAGATCAGGTATTGCTGGTGGAGCGCGATTCCACGCGTCAGAAAAAGGCTGAAAAGGACATGCTTGAAGCCCTGGAAAAGGAGCGACAGCTGAACGAGCTTAAATCAAGGTTCGTATCCATGGCATCACATGAATTCAGAACGCCGCTTGGCGCCATACTCTCCTCCACATCGCTGATAGAAGAATACATAGCGCATAATGATGCCACGCTCGCTTATGTGCGCGAAAAGACCGCCAAGCACCTGAAACGCATCAAATCATCCATAGGAAACTTAACCAGCATATTAAACGATTTCCTGTCGCTGGATAAGCTGGAGCAGGGCAGGGTGGAGCCCAAACCCGACTTCCTCGATATAGTCAAATTCACCCACGAATTGATAGATGAACTTAAGCCTACCCTGAAAAAGGGACAGACCATAAAATATGAACATGAGGGAGTCCAGATCCAGGTGTTTACCGATGAACAGATGTTACGGAATATTCTGCTCAACCTGCTTTCAAATGCCCGAAAATATTCGCCCGAAGACTCGCTTATAGAAATACGCACCGCGCATTCGCCCGGCGTAATCAAAGCAAGTGTAACCGACCACGGTATGGGCATTCCCGAGGAAGACCAGCTACACCTTTTTGAAAGATTCTTCAGGGCGAAAAACGCCATACACCTGCAAGGCACAGGGCTCGGCCTGAACATTGTAAAAAGGTACCTTGACCTGATGGGCGGAAGCATTTCATTCAGAACAAGCGAGGGGAAAGGAACCACTTTTACTATAACTTTGCCTGCCAATCAATTTGATTGATTCATGTTTAAAACACCGGTTGAAACGAACCCGCAACAAACACAAATCCATACAAAACAAAAACGATGAAGAAAATTCTTCTGATAGAAGATAACCTTGAAATGAGGGAAAATACAGCCGAAATGCTTGATCTGGCAGGCTACAGGGCGGTTACCGCACAAAACGGCAAAGAGGGGATAGAACTTGCCAAGCGCGAGAAGCCCGACCTTATTTTATGCGATATCATGATGCCCGAAATAGATGGCTACGGAGTGCTGCATGTACTGGGTAAAGACCCCGAAGTGGCCGGAACCCCGTTTATCTATTTAACGGCCAAAACAGAAAAGAGCGACATAAGAAAAGGTATGGACCTCGGCGCCGACGATTACCTTATGAAACCTTTTGAAAAAGCAGAACTCCTGAACGCGATAGAAACAAGGCTGAAACGCAGCCTCGTGTTCAAAAAGAATTATACGCGCGACCTGAACGGGCTGATTCAGTTTGTACAGGCGGCAAGTAAATTCAGCCTGCCTGCCAATCTGGCTGCCGAATATAAAGTGCGCTCCTATGAGGCCAGAGACAGTGTTTACCATGAAGACAGCGAACCCTCATACATCTTTCTGGTAAACAAAGGAAGCGTAAAAACATGGAGGATGAGCCAGGATGGGAAAGATCTTATTACGGGCCTTTATTCCAAGGGCGATTTTCTTGGTTATCTGCCAATCCTCGAAGGGGCCAATTACCACGATTCTGCCACTGCAATGGAAGACACCGAACTCGCTCTTATGCCTAAACATGATTTTCTGTCGCTCATTTACTCCAGGCAGGAGGTATCGGCTGCTTTCATGAAACTGCTTGTGAACAACATACACGACAACGAGGAACAGCTTCTTAACCTGGCCTATAATTCGGTAAGAGGCAGGGTTGCCGATGCACTGCTGAAGCTGCACCATAAGTTTGAGTCCAACAACACGATCAACTTTTCCAGAGAAGATCTGGCAAAAATCGTAGGCACCTCAACCGAAAGCCTTATCAGGGCGCTTTCGGATATGAAACAGGAAAAGATCATTGAGATTAAAGGAAGAGGAGTTACCATACTGAATTTGCCGGGGCTGGAGAGCATTCGCAAGTTTTCCATAAACAGGGGTTAACGGCTTCATGCCGCAGGTTCTGTTGAAGCCGGAAATAAAAGAGATGGATTCTTCTGCTATTTTAGCGCCTGAATGCCTTAATGACCCTTATTCAGGATGCAAAAATCAAGTCTGCTATTAATCCTCACTGCCTGTCTTTTAATCCCATTTTTGGCGCTGTGTCTTTTTGCATATCCTTCAGCCGACGATTTCGGTTACACAGCCCAGGCCCCCTTCTGGCATTCGCAATGGAACCTGTTAAGGTTCTGGAACGGGCGTTACACAGCCAATTTTCTTGTACTCTGCAACCCATTTATTTACGGCTCTCTTTTAGGATACAGGCTTAGCGCCATGCTCCTACTCATTCTTGTTCCGGTTTCCATATATACACTGCTGCGTTCGGTTTGGGGCAAAGCCTTTACTGTAGTCCAAACACTTGTTTTTGCGATTATAATCAGCGCACTGATAATAGACCTGCTCCCTTCGCTGGCCGAAGGTATTTACTGGTACACCGGTTCGGTAACATATATGCTGGGCGCCATAGTTGCGTGTTTTTATACAGCATTGGTTGTACGGTATTACAAAGGTGAAATAATCATCGGCAGATTTATTCATCTTTTGCTTTGCATGCTGTTATTAATTATTTCCATTGGTTTCAATGAGGTGCAGATGCTTATACTGCTTGTGGCGCACCTCGCCGTTTGGCTTTGGGTGAAAAAGGGGAAGGCAGGCTGGTCTTTGGCGGCAGCCATACTGCCTGCAACATGTGTTGTGTTTTCTTTGCTTCTTATCCTGTCGCCTGGCAACCATGTGCGGGGGAGTTACTTTACGGGCAACTATCGTCCTTTTTATTCCCTAGGCATGACCTTGCTGCAAATGATAAGGTTCTGTTTCGGATTTGCCACTTTCGGACCCCTGCTGTTATCCGGAATTCTGTTCATACCCGTAAGCCGCATTCTTGAACGCCGAGTTCCGGTTTTCGGCATACTTGGCAGGATAAAGCCCCTCATCTGGTTTGCCACCCTGCTCATTATATTGTTCCTTTGTATCTATCCGGCTTACTGGGGCACCGGTATCCTCGGGCAGCACCGCACGGTTAATACCGCCTGTTATTTTTTTGTGCTTATGTGGTTCCTGCTCCTTCATTCGCTGTATGTAAGTTATAAGCCATTCGATAAATATGCCGCACTTTTAAGCCGGAAGGCCCGTTTATACCTAACCATAATGCTTGCAGCCATGCTCATGTTCAGCGGCAATTCCGGAACGGCAATTCAGGAAATTGCAACAGGTAAAATCAAGGGGTTCGACCGCGAAATGAAAAACCGTTTCAGTCTGATACAAGAAGGGGTACTCGGGCAGCGTAAGGAACTGATGGTGCCTGTATTGCAGAACAGGCCTCAAAGCCTGTTTGTTTTAGATCTTCAGCCCGACTGCAATCACTGGATCAACCAGATAGAAGCCCGCTTTTTCGGGTTGAATAATATATGCCTTGATACCAATGCGATACCGCATTAAACCACTCATGAATTAAGGCTTAGGGTCGATTTATAAAATATGTTCCCTATTTGCAATTAAATAATTAAATTTGCATGAATTAATGCTTGAACAATAAAACCTTCCCACAAGCTATGTCTGAGAAAGAAGCTATTAAATGTTCCTTTTGCGGTAAAGACAAAAAGGACGTATTCATGATGATAGGCGGCCTTAACGGGCATATATGCAACCAGTGCATAGAGCAAGCCCAGAAGATTGTAGATGAAGAATACAAACAGCGCCTGCAACCCAATAAAATACAACTGACGAAACCTGCCGAAATAAAGCGAAGGCTCGATGAATACATTATTGATCAGGACGAGGCAAAAAAGGTAATGTCGGTAGCCGTGTACAACCACTATAAAAGGATAATGCAAAAGAAATCAGACAAGAAGGGAGAAGACGATGAGGTGGAAATTGAAAAATCGAATATTATACTGATAGGGGAAACGGGTACCGGCAAAACACTGCTTGCGCAAACCATTGCACGCATATTAAATGTACCTTTCTGCATAGCCGATGCAACTGCTTTTACCGAAGCCGGCTATGTAGGCGAGGATGTTGAAAATGTACTTGTAAGGCTATTGCAGGCGGCAAATTATGATGTTGCCGCCGCCGAGAGAGGCATTGTATTTATTGATGAGATTGATAAAATATCGCGGAAAGAAGGCGACAGCCCTTCTATTACCAGAGATGTGGGCGGCGAGGGAGTGCAGCAGGCGCTGCTCAAAATGCTTGAAGGTTCCATTGTAAACGTACCCCCGCAGGGAGGGCGCAAACACCCGGAACAAAAGACGATTCCGGTGAATACAAAGGAAATACTTTTTGTGTGCGGCGGGGCATTCAACGGAATAGAAAAGAAAATAGCGCGGCGCGTGCAGTCACATGCCATAGGCTATTTTTCTGCTGCCGAAAAGCATGATATTGACCGCGGCAACATGCTGCAATACGTTTCGCCCGAAGACCTTAAAAGTTTTGGCCTTATACCCGAACTTATAGGCAGGCTGCCCGTTATAACCTACCTAAGCCCGCTAAGCAAGGAGAGCCTGAAACGTATCCTTACAGAGCCCAAAAACGCCCTGATAAAGCAATATACAAAGCTATTCGCCATAGACGGAATTAAATTAACGCTGGATAAAAGTGTTTACAACCTGATAGTGGAAAAAGCGCTGGAATACAAACTTGGAGCAAGAGGCTTACGCGCCATTTGTGAAGCCATACTTACCGATGCCATGTTTGAAACACCTTCAAAGGCCGATGTCAAGGAATTTCATGTAAGCCTGCGTTATGCAAAAGATAAAATTGACCGGTCGGCAGCCCTGAACAGGCTGAAAGCCGCGTAAGGCAAACATTATTACATTCGAAGATAATTGTAAACGTTAAACATTAAAAATTGAATTATGAAAAAGGGGTATATCGTTCTGCTTGTAATACTGGGGTTCTTCCTCATGATATTTTTATGGATTAAGAACGTGTACAACAATATTGTAACCATGGACGAAGGTGTAACAGCCCAGTGGCATCAGGTGGAAACCCAATACCAGAGGCGTATGGATCTTATCCCTAACCTGGTGAACACCGTAAAGGGATATGCCAACTTTGAAAAATCGACATTGACAGCGGTAATTGATGCAAGGGCAAATGCCTCCAAAGTTACCATTGACCCGAGCCACATCACGCCCGACCAGCTCCAGCAGTTTGAGGCGGCACAGGGGCAGTTAAGTTCATCCCTTTCGCGCCTGCTTGTTACAGTGGAGCGTTACCCCGATCTGAAAGCCGACCAGAACTTTTTGAGCTTGCAGGCACAGTTGGAAGGTACAGAAAACCGCATTGCCACAGAGCGCCGCCGCTTCAACGAAACCGCACAAGGCTTTAACACCTATATACGCCGTTTTCCGCAGAACATTTTTGCAGGCATGTTCAATTTCCAGACAAGGGCATACTTCAGCTCCGATGCGGGGGCCGACAAGGCGCCGCAGGTAAATTTTTAAAGGTTGGTTTTGAGTTAAGCCCCAATTGAGGAGGAAATTGCCCTACCGCTTAAGCGCAGGTTGTATCAGTTGAGCAGTTTGTGTATCGTTAAGCTTGAGCTCATCAGCAATATTTTCGGGTTGCCGTTGCGCCCGATGGCGTGGTAGGCTTTGCTCATCTCCTCGGCTATCAGGGCAGCACGGTCGAGGGGCAGGTAGGCGGCAAATTTTAGCAGAAATTCTTCTTCGTCTGGTCTTAATCGTACCTTACCGCCGGCAGCCACCAGCATGCTCTGCCGCAGCGCCTGCAAACAGTAGGCAATGAATTGTTTCTGGCGTTCCCTTCCTATTGCGGCTATTTCCGCAATCCATGCCATAATGTTTTCCGCATTCAGTTTCATGCATATCCTCATCCAGTCACGGTACTTTTGAAAGTGAAATTCGGAATGTTCTTCTTCGGTTGCCAGCAGCCTGGCGGTACGGAAATTTCCTTCCGATGCCTGGGCCATATACAAGGCAGCTTCGCTGGTAAGTCCGAAATTACCTACAAGGGCATTCACCATATCTGCTTCTTCAATGCGCGGCACCCTGATAAGCTGTGTTCTTGACAAAACGGTAACGGGCAATTGCGAATTTTCGGTAATAAGGATGAAAATTGTTTTGTCGGGCGGTTCCTCCAGCACTTTAAGTATTTTGTTGGCAGCCGTATTATTCATTTTTTCAGCCATCCAAACGATCATTACCTTGTACGAACCTTCAAATGAAGTGAGGCTTAACTGGTGGATGATATCTTTTGCCTCATCCACTCCTATCACCATCTGCTTGTTCTCCACTTCCAGGAACTCCATCCAGTCGGTGAGCGACAGATACGGGTTCTGCAGGTATGCCTCCCGCCATTGCTTGAACACGTCCATACTTTTATTCACCCCGCCCGATTTGGATTCGGCGCTTTTGGAGCTTTCCTTTGAACGGGAGAGCGACAAAGGGTAAACAAAATGCACATCGGGATGCGACAGTTTTGATATTTGCTGGCATTCGCGGCATACGCCGCAGGAATCGGTTGCACTCCTGTTTTTGCAAAAAAGATATTGAATATACGCAACTGCGAGCGGCAGGGCGCCGTTACCTTCCGGACCTGCAAACAGCAAGGCATGGCTTATGCGGCCGTCTTTAGCCGACTGAATGAGCGACTGCTTTACCTTGCTTTGTCCTGCTATGGCGGCAAACTGCATTTTTGTGTCCTGATACGGATTGAAAAATACTGGTGAGGCTGCCCGCGTTATTGCTTCGGCAGATAGGTATAACGGACCGTTATGAGGTCGGGCGTCTGGTAGTCGAGCACCAGCTTATCTGCTGCAATGCTTATAGCTTTAAACATCATTTTGGTATCGCTTGCTGCTCCTGCCGTCTTAGATGTGGTGTTGATGTAAACGCCGGCTGCCTTCCAGGTGCCGTTTGCGGCAACACCTTCCTTTGTAATTGAAAAGGAGCCATCGGTATTAAAGGTTACACCATCGCCTGATTCCTTTCCGTTTGACGCATGGGGCACGTCGAACATTTCTGTTGAATCCAATTTCCAGCTTTTGCAAATTATCTTAGTCTTTTCAGGTGTAAGGTTTATGCCATGCGAGACTCTCCATGAGGGTTGTGCCGCCGAGGGCATTGCCGCCAGTATACAGATGGCTGCAATAAGCATGAGTTTTTTCATAATTGCGGAGGTTATAGGTTATTATAATTTAATGGACATATACTTTTACATATTGGAATTTCTGGTACTTATCCTGGTCCTGGGCGTCTCCATTATAATCCGGGCCCTGAACTTCGGCATTCATCTCAAATTTCAGTTTGCTGATTTTTGCCTGCCTTTTTTTCAGGGCGTTCAGTATGGTTGTTTTTTCGGTCATGCCTCTTTTTTCGGCCAATACGTGGTTGCTGTTCTCAAACTGTGCGCGTGGGGGAACTTTTGAGGCGCTCGATTGAATGCTTACCGTAACCGAGTCGTGCATCAGTCTGGTTTTTATTTTGTTTATCAGCGCCAAAAAGTTGCTTGCCTTTTGTATGTTCTGGTCGGCGTTGTATTTAAAGTATTCAACAAAGTCGGCGTCTTCGGCGGCAATGCGGATAATTTTTGGAGGAATGGCGGCCACCCTCGATATTTCAGACAGTTCATCCAGATTGGCGGGCAGATCGTGGTAAAAATATTCATCTTCGGTGTTCTGGTCGAAATTGCGAACCACTTTGCCTTTGCTGTTGGCAAGCAGCAGTCTTTTCAGGTGTTTCAATTTGGTATCTTTAATATCAACTTTTAAAAGGTAACTTTTGTTAACAGGCAATTTATAGAAAGTAAAATGACCGTGTTTATCGGTAAAGGTGGTTTGAATTACGTTGCCTTTTTCATCTACAAGCTGAATTTGCATATTCGCCAAAGGTGTTAGAGGGGCATCGTTGAGCAAAATGGAACCTGCCATGGAATCAAGAGGTACTTTTGGCTTCGGAACAAATACATTGCTTGTATCGCCCAAAATAATTCCCGTTCGGAAGAATGCCCGTGAAAGGGAGAAGTAGGAACTGTCGGCAGGCAGGTAGAAGTTCTGGTTGAACACCTCTTTTCCCTGTGTTGAAATGGCCACATTGTATGTTTCATTGGGGCGCAGCACCTGCAAAAATTTTCCTGTTTTAGGGTTTACCTGTGTGCGTATTACAGCCTTCCCCTTGGCCAGGGTGGTTCGGATCAGAAGGTCATTCGGAATGGGTTTATTGTCGGGCGAACGTATGTAGCCTGTAAGCACCGCCACCCTTTTTACAGGCAATGGAGTGTTGAAAGTAACTTCGTAAATATCTTTTTCGCCTATGGCATCGTTTCTCACCGTACTGTAATAGGCCCTTCTTCCATCCGCCGATACGTTAAAATACAGATCGTCGTCGGTGGAGTTAATCGGAAAGCCCATATTTACAGCCTTCCCCCATATTGCGCCCGTGTCCATTTGAGCCATGAATACATCGTATCCGCCCATGGTATTATGACGCTGTGAGCTGAAGAATAGGGTGGAGTCATCGGCCTGAATGAAAGGTGAAGCCTCGTCGTATTCGGTGTTTATATTAGGTCCCAGATTTACGGGCTGGCTCCATTTGCCGCTGTCGGAAATGGTTATCCTGTATAGGTCGGTGCCGCCCATGCCTCCTGCTCTGCTGCTGGCGAAAATAAGGGTTTTGCCGTCGGAGCTCACACAGGCCCCCGGATTGGCGCTGCCGTTGTTTATTGTTCCGGGTGCTGCCGAATCAATAGAACGTCCGCCCCCCCAAAGCAGACCGTGCAGGTTGCTTACGTACAGGTTGCCTGTACCCTCGGCTTCGGTCTGGCAGTAAATTAACGACTGTCCGTCGAAAGAGATGGAAAGGCAGGAGTTGTTTCCTCCGGTATTTACGGCATTCCCGATGCTCTTTGCCCTGGTCCAAGCCCCGTCGGGTTTAATGTTGGAAATCCATACCTGTTCGTTGTAAAACCCGAGTGAATCTTTTTCGGAGGTAGAGTCGTTTTTACCGCCACGCGTTCGTGATGTAAAAATAATTTACTGCTGATGGGCGGTAACGGGGGGATTGTTATCGGGGTATTTACTGTTTATGATGTCGCCCATGTTTGTTATTTTGCAGTCAACAGGGTCTTTAAGCAGCTCTATTCCGTTGGTGCAGCAATTAATCCAGTAATCAATATCCTTCTGCCGTGCATCGGATTTCGACAGCATTTTTTTAAAAACATTGAAACTGTAAATGGCGTCGTTAAACTGATAATTTATGTGAAGCGCCCTTGCATAGTAGTAGTAAGCCGGCGCCGGCGCCCTTTTTTCATAAGGATCATCGGGGGTGTAATTGGACGAGATGTGTGCAACTGATTTTCGCAGATAGGCCAGGGCATTGGCTTTATGAGCCGGGGTTTTAAGGTAGAGCTGCCCAATGAAGTAACAAACATTGGCGTTTTGAGTATCGGCTTTATATAGCTGCAGGAATGTCCTTAACGAGGAGTCGTTCAGATGCTCATTCATCATCAGATTCCCCTGTGTGAACAGGTAGCGTATGTTCTCATTCCCGCCTCCTTTTTGTGCAGAAAGCTGCAGGGTGAGCAGCAGTGAAAATATAAGTGAAGTAACTTTATTCAAAGAAGGAAGGCGTTGAGTTGTTATTTGATATACACCTTAACATACTGATACCACTGATATTTCGATTCGTCAGAAGCATCATGCCTGTATGGAGGCCCCGAAACTTTGGCTTCGGTTCGTAAATTCAGGTTTTTCATTTCGGCATGCTTGTCATTCAATGCTTTCTTTATAACCTCTTCGGCAAGTTTCGCACGGTCCAGTGCCAGTCCTTTATTGCCTTTTGTAAAGATATGGGTAGGTACTTTTGATGCGCTTGCCACAATGGTTACATTTACTTTGTCTGTGGCAAGGGCTGCCGTAATTTTATCTATAAGGGCCGAGAACCCGTCATCCTGTTCCGAGATGGCATTGGTGTTGTAGCCAAAATATCTTATAAAATCGGGAGCGGAGGTAGCCAGGGTTTTCTTTGTACGGTTTTCTTTGCCGCCCGCTTTACCTTTAACGGTGGTTACAATAGTGTCGGGCGGAGCAGGAGCAGGGTTTACGGCTACCTCATTTTCTTCAGGAATTTCGGGCAGTTTGTTGAGATCGGCCGGAAGGCTGTGATAGCAGTATGTCCTTCTTTTAAGGCCGTCGAAATTACGCACTGTTTTGTTATTGGAATTCAGGAGCAGTAATTTTTTCGGACGCAGTTTGGATTCTTTTGCATCAAACTCCAGCAGATAGGTGCTGTCTGGGTTCAGGCCTGTGAAGGTGAAGGCGCCATTGGTGCCGGTAGCTGTTGTCTGAATTACCCTGCCGCCATTATCGGCAAGCAGCAGTTCCATTTCCGATAAGGGTTCAATGGGGCTGTTGTTTAGCAATATTTTCCCGGTCATATTCTCGGTCTTAACTTCCCTTGCTTTGGCAACAACTGCCTCGGCAGCCTTCTTTTTAGGAACAAAAACATTGGTGGTGTCACCGAGTATTATGCCGGAACGGAAGAAAGCCCTTGCAAGGCTGGAGTAAGAACTGTCGGAGGAAAGCAGGAATTTTTGATTGAATACGGTTTTACCT
>VFSW01006445.1_pt1 | contig 17251 bp, 43 predicted proteins | sample 5358111 | NCBI WGS metagenome assembly VFSW01 (sample SAMN11554181, study PRJNA540505) | mine drainage metagenome | isolation source: sediment from site ElyBrook_90M | place: USA: Ely Copper Mine, Vershire, VT | collected 2017
CGGCCCCCCGCCCCCGTCGCCACCGCCCCAGGCCCCGCCCCACGCGCCCCCGGCCGCCTCCCTCGCGCCCCGGCAATCCGGCGGGGGGGGGGGGGGGACGGTTGCCATGACTCACCTCCTCCACCACGAGGGCGGGCCCCTGTCGTAGGATCATCACTTGAGCCACCCTGAGGCGATCAGAGCCACGAGAAGAGCCATGACACCACCACCAATCCACTTGATGGTGCTCACCGCCTCCCGATTGAAGTTCTCTAAGAGGGTTAGCCTCTTGTCGTATTGAATCAGAAGAGCAGCAGTGTTCTCCGCTGTGGATGCGAGCTCGGCCCGGCGGTCGGCTTCGGTCATGCCTCAGCCCATCCATTCCCGAGAGCGAGAAGCCGCTGGGCTTGTTCGTGTTCCCTCTCTTCCTTGCGCTGCCGATACGAAGGCTGAGGCGGTGGCATGGAGGCAAGGCGATTCTCCTCTTGGACCCGGAGTTCCTCCGGCGTAGGTGCTCGGCTTGGATGCTCCCCCAAGTACGCCTCCGTCTCTTCGGTGGTTGCTCCTCCGGGTATGGGTGGGCTCACAGTGGTCCCGGCGGAGGCCTCAGTAACGGTAGAAGCGTTACTTGGCGGCTCCGGGAGAGGGTCCGTGACGGGGATGGTACCCGATCCTCCCCCCTCTCCCGGTTCGGTTTTTTGAGCCTCCCCCGGCCGCCCGGGGTCAATGACGGGAGGAGTGACAAGGACCGGAGCAGAAGCTACATCCGGAGTAGAAATGGCGTTTGAGGTTTCGATGGAGGTCTCAATGGCCGCAGCCTTGCGGACCTCTCCAATTTCGGATCGGGTGTATAATCAGGAATAAACCCAAGCCCACATTCGTCCAGCTCGCGCATTGGCTGCCAGGACAACCCGGGAGTGAATCTTTGGGTAGATGTTGTGATAGGCGAATCGCCCCGCCGCGCCGACAATCACCATTGCCAGCCCCGCCCCAAGTAGAAGCGGTCCCAGATCCTCGCAAATAGTGTGCCAAGTCCAAGTGACTCCGTAGCCCAGGGCGTCCCAGAAGATGAAGGGAGCATTGAGGATGAACCTTCCAAAGACGGCGATCCCGGTTCCGATGTCGCCGGCAATGGCAGAGAGGTCGCCGACAAAGGTCTTGATGTCTCCCGCAGCGGTGTTGACGAAGGTGGTTACATCTGTCTCTACCGTGCTTCCAATCGCGCCGAGATCCGCTGCGAAAACTCCGAGAGGTCCCCAGTTGTTGCTTGTTGGTGCCGGAGTTACATTCCACGGCTGAGATGCGTTGAGCCAAGCGCAGAGTCCATTGATGGTGGCTTTGAAGTTGAAGCTCGCCCCGCTGGTGGTCGAGACATCTGAGAGCTCCGCTTGTACTGTGCCCCACAGCGTTCCCGACTGTTGAAGGTGAAAGGGAGTCGTTAGTAGCTGCTGCGAGAGGGGTAAGAGAAAGTCATAGGAGTACACTGATTGATCGGGACATAGATTCTGGCCGTAGACATCTATCCCCTGCCAGTTTTCCCAGTTGTAATTTTGAAGGTGCTGGGGGTCACTACCCTCGAGTTGCATCATAATGTCGCAGCATTGGATGATGGCAATGGACAGTTGCGGTCCAAGCCCATTGGCGGGAGTAGTGAGTCCGAAGATCGTCGGCACATTTCCCGAACCTCCTACCGGCCTCTTGGTGGGGGTCATTACTGGAATTCCATTGATGTTTTGGGCGATAGGAGCATAGACGAGATTCGCAAGGTTCCAAAGATTTGTCAGGATGCCTTGAAAGTAGAGAAAGTTCTGCGCGGCGTCAACGCTACCTTGGAGGTTGATATCCCAAATGATGTCGTTGAGCCATTGAATCTGAATGGGCGGCGGAGGTGGAGGCGGCGGTGGTGCTGGCTTGGCTCCCTTTGGTGGGATTGGAGAGGTTGAAGGAGCCAGTCCAAGGCGGCCCTGAATGTCGTTAAGGAATCCCTGCTCCTGCCGGGCCAGAACGGGAGCGGCAAGCATCATAGTTCCGCCAATGATGGCGAAGATCGACCCTAGTTTGATGAGGGTATTCAGCGTCCATTCTACGGGGTCGGCGGCGATGTTCTGCCCTACCTCCCTGGCCTCGGCGCCGAGACGCTCCGTAATGGGGACAAGGGTGGCGGCCATCAGGGAGCCTCTGGCGTCTCCGCGAGTTGGATATCCTGAATGACGAATTGAGCAGCACCTCGGAATCGCTCCTTCATTTCCTCCGCCTGATCGGGGAGGCAGGGAGCGAGGATACTCTCCTTGACATGCCCCACATGGAGGCGGAAGTCGCAGCAGACCTTGAACCCTTGGGAAGTCGCGGTATCACAGAAAGTATTGTCCTCGCCGAGATTCCCATTGATGCAGTAGAGATTCAGCTTCTCATGATTGACATTGGTCATGCTGTCAATGGGCTTGAGACCCCTGAGAATCCTCGGGGAGAATGCTACCCAGCCGAAGGCTCCATGAACTATCGGATTCGGGCCGAAGCTGTGGGGCTTCGACTTGAAGCCCCACGTCATGGCCCGAGCATTGAAGGCAACGGTGGGTCCGATCACAATGTCGTAGCCGAGGGTGAAGTCCTCAAAGACCAGCTGGACCATTTCGTGCAATGGCTGTAGGAGTTTCACATCTGTATCTATCTGGATGTGGGTATCGGCCTGAACTTTCCGGCCCCACTCGAAGAGGTCGGAACGAGCGATATCGATTCGACCCGCCTGGGCGGCGAGCCTTGGAGTGGGGATGAAGTAGCGGTTATCGGACAGCCATTCGTCACGCTCGATGATGAATTGAGAGCGGAGCATACGGGCGGTCGGAGACCCCACGGCGATCACGGGGAGTTTGATCACAGCGGCACTCCGAATCGGAGTTTCACCATTGGATCATCGGTAGCAAAGACGATTCCCGCATCCTCGGCGGCCGCCCTAACGGCTCCGATGCCAGAATCGTCCACCGCTACAATACCGCCGGGAGATAGCATCGGAAGCGCGTTGGAGATGTCCCAAAAAGCGCCTTTGTAGGAGTGGTCTCCGTCGATATGAATCAATCGAAATCGAGCTTGCTCCTCGGCGAGAAGAGGTAGGGCCTCATGGGAGTTCATCTCAAACACCCGGGGGGAGAGGCCCATCCCGGCCATATTCAAATCGAACTCGGGGCGGGTGTATCGCTCGGATTCGGAGGGACCCCAAACGTCCGTGAAGGTGTCGATACAGGTAAGAGGTCCGGGCTGAGCAAGTGCGCACGCCGATAGTCCAGCGTAGGAGCCGATCTCAAGGCAGCCGCCGGGGACCCCGCGCTCCTGAAGGATGTACGCGGCGTTATTGAGCGCGATGAGTTCAACCGCCCACATGAACCCACGAATGGAGGTCGGGATGGGCTTGCCATGAGGCAACTCGACCGGCTCGGACCGGGTCATAGTCCAATGCGTCGGATCGAGACTTTCCATCACGCTTCGGACTTCACCGGAATTCCCTTGCCAGTAGCTACATTCTGCTGAGGCGGGTCTTGAATTGAGCCTATCGCCATCGGAGTTCCACCGATAGTTGCAACTACGCTGGCGGAGGTTACTACGGCGGTTTCGATTCCCGCTGGGACGCCGGATTGACCGAAGTCCGTTTTGACTGTGTTGGGGATCGTGGCGGTGACGGCTACCAGAGGGGCTTGAATCATCTCGGGGTAGTAGATCGCCAGACTAACCGTATCTCCAACGGTTCCTGAAATGGAGAATCCCGTTAGGAGTATTCCGGGAATGTTGGTTGGACTTCCGGCGGTGCAGGTGTAGTGGTCGGAATAGGGAGCGGCGATGAAGGTTGCCGTAAAGGAGGTCGGAGTTACCGAGACATTGGCCTTCACCGGCTCGTTGGCAGGGACCAGGGAGGTGAGGGAAGTAGTCCCGGAGGAGGGGATGGTAATGGTCCCCTTGAAGAGCTGCACGGGCGGTTACGGTGACCGGATATCAACGTGTAGAACGTTTCGGAAGTGGTCCTCAAGCGCTTTGAGTAGGTCCGCATGGGCGTTGATGCGGGACTCATGAACGGCGAGGGCGTCCCGGATCTCCAAGAGGAGCGCCGGGAGGTTCAACTTCACCTCCGACGGGATGGGTGGGAGAGGTTTCTCCACGGTGACTTGTGCGGCAACGGCGGCTTCCAAATCTGCGGTCGGCTGGTCCTCGGGCATAGGGACTTGAGAGGAGACTACCTACTTAGGCAATCTGTTCAATAGCGGCGATGGCCTTCCCGTCATTGTTGGTCGTGACCGTGCCAGTAACCGCAATCGCGGTGCCGGTGAGGGCGTTGATGAGCACCGAGTCTCCGAAAGCGCCTCCATTACCGAGGATCCCGGAGGAGATGGTGATGGTGGCCCCCGCCGATGTAGTCGCGTCTGTGTAGGTGATGGTGAAGGTGGTCGTTTGTGCTGCCGCTATCGCCGTTACTCCGACCGTCACCCTGTAGATCCCAGTCGCAAGCCCCGAGGCGAGGCTCAGTATCGCAGTCGAGGTGGTCTGTAGGGATACGGCAGAGGCGGTAGCGACGGCAGCGAGAATCGGAGCGATTCCTTGTCCGACGGTCGCCTGGCCTCCATAGTTCGTGAAGAGGGCTCCGGTAGTGATGCTGTCGGGGCTCGCTCCTCCGTCAATGACGGCGAAGATGGATTGGTTCGAATCGTTCTTTATGGTGAAGTTCCCCACGTCCGGGAGCTTGAAGTTGTGGTTCGTAGATCGTGAGTATCGGTGGTGGGCCCTATCGGAAGCGCCCCTCCGGCGGTAGGAGTAGTATAGTCAAGCCAGCCGGGATAACCCTGTCTCGTGGCCGGTGGGACCGCTTTGACTTTGAGAAGCGGCTCCATTCATGCGATCTGCTCGAGAAACGGGGTCCAGTAGTATGTCCCCGCCGTGTAGGTCCCCGCATTATCCTGAATGGCAATGGCTCCGCCCGAAGCATCTACGGAGAATGTGTATGGTATCATGGTGTATCGGTCCGCCGTATTAGCAGTCATGCCTCCCGCAATTACAGCCGCCGTGTTCTGTCGATAGAAAGCCGGGATGTCCGTTCGTGGGGTTCCGCCTGCATCCGTGTAGGTGATCTTTGCCTTGAATGTCATGGTCCCCGCCGTTAGGGCGTTCAAGTATCCATTGAGGCGGTACACCCCGGCAAAGAGTGGGGGCGTATAGGTCATGGTCGTCGGGGCGGCATTAGTATATAGAGTCTGAGCACCGGCGGCGTAGATGTGTGGGAAGCCGTAGCCCGCCAAATTGACGCCGTACGACTGGGCGAACTTCCCCGAAGTTGTCGGATGAGTTTGTCCGTTAGCGAAAAGGTAGATATTGGAATCAATACTGAGGTCGGGAGTACCGGCGTGGATATTCGAGACGGAGATACGGAGTGCCTGGGCTGCTCCGAGAGCAGCATCGGGTGGAGAGAAGAAGTAGTACACATTGGAAATCATGTCGAGGAAACGGGTCTTGGCATGTTGCCCGGATAGGAGGGGATCGCCGATGGCGATCAGATGTGCCGTGCCGGAGGCTTGAAGATCCACCTCTCCGCCCACCACCAGAGCTCCATCATTGGTGATGGAGTCCATGTAATAGATCTCGTTCCCAGCCGGGTCGATGAATACAAGATTGCCGCTGCCATCGTCCTTGACTTGCCACCCCGCCGGAGTGTTCGTCTGAGTCGAACTCGAACTAAGTGCGTAGGTCATGTCCTACACCTCGGCGATGGACTCGAGAACCCCGATGAGGAAGTGGATAGAGTCGGCCGCCGTCCCACTGACGCACAACTCCGAGGCGTCGAAGTAGTACCCGAGCGGTAGGTCGAAGGCTGCCGTCTCACCCTTTGCAAGGGGGTCGGAGGCGAGATTCCCCGCACCCCAATTGATGGAGGCTGCGTTCGCATCGTCGGCTCGAGCGATGAGGAATACCGCCGGGCAGAAGGACTGAGGTCCCTGAGACGAAGCCTTCGTCCCGGTGATGAGGCCGTTGGAGGCGACCTTCAGCTGAAAGGGGACGAGAGTCACCTTTCGGAGCGTTGTAGCTTGTCCGCCCGCCAAGGGGGCCTACCCCCTCAGTACACCCGCCCAGGGGGAGCGCGTCCGCCGAGAGGCGTCCGCGCCGACTGGACGACCGTGACATTGCCGGCAACCGCCTTCCCCGTCTGATTCGACGCCGGGGGAGCCGCCGTCGGTGCCGGAGGAGCGTGTGTCCCAACCGCCGGGCCACCGGAGATCTCCATACGCAGGATCTCAAGCGCACCCGCCGCTGCGAGGTTGGCAGAAGCCTTCCAAATCCCCTGCCGGCGGAGGTTGAATACCGTGCTGGCGGAGAGGTAGTTGGACTTCCCAACGTACTTCTGCAGCTGGGCGATGGAGCCTCCGGCGAGGTTCGAACTCCCATCGTTCATGTCCACGAGGAAGCTCCCATCCGCACCAGTGATGGAGAGGCCCGAGAGGGTTGCGGTTGCGCAGCCTACAAAGTCGAGCCAGTTGGCGGAGAGATTCGCATCGTTGAGGTAGGTTGTGATGTCAATCGCAGCTCCCGAGGCGAGGGAGTTGGTGAAGTCGTCCTTGAAGGTCACCACCGACGGGTTGAGACCCGACACCGCCCGAACCGTGAAGGTCGAGGCAACGGTCGCACTGGCTCCCGTGTAGGCCGCTGCGATGCTCCCCGTCTGGAAGGCGATAGCTGCTCCCTGCCCTCCCACGGGAACGAGGATGGAGTTGGTGTAGGAAACAGTCGTCACCGAGGCGATGGTGGCAACCGCCGTTCCAGGGTAGGCGATGCTCGAGTCGTCTATAGAGAAGGCGAGACGCTCGACCTCCTGGCAGGCGAGGCGGCTTGAGGTGTAGCTCCGAGGCGCTGTGTTGGCCTGAGGTGCGACGAAGATCTGCAGGAGCTGCGCGTCCAGCTGCACCGCATTCGCAACCGAGGCGTAGGTTGTGGCTCCTGTGGTGACCGAGGTCGTGATGGTGACGAAGGCTGCCTCGACCATTTCCCCCTGGATTCGGGGAACGAGTTGGAACCACTGGGTTCGGGTCGATTGACCCACGTTGACCTGTTGGCCCGAGGGACTGACTACCGCTGCGCCGATGTCCTCGAGAACATCATCACGATAGGCGGAGAATTCCGACATCTACAGACCTCCGTTGGCCGCGCCCTGCAAGCCCGTGGCGATCTTGTCGATGAGCCCATTGGGAGGCTGAGAGGGAGTGATGATCCCGGGAAGGCAGCCAAGAGCGCCTCCGATGAAGAAGCCCCCCACCGCTCCGCCGATTCCCTTGAGGATGATTCCACCGGCAGATCGCATGTGCCAGAAGGCAGCACCCACCGCTCCGTTGATGAGCGCCTGGATTCCCCAACCGATGCGGTTCGCATTGTCGCCCGAGCCGGAGTTGCCTCCGGTTTTGTAGAGTGCGTTGGAAACGGACTGGCCCCCTCCGAGTACGGAGGGCATGAAGAACCCGCCAACGGCCGCACCGACCGGAACGAGAACTCCAACGACGACTTCAATCGACTTGTCAAACGTTGCGCGGGCGGCGTGGGTTCCGCTCGCTACGGTCGTTTCAGTCATCAGAAGAATGGGATTAACAGGTTCGACATTTTGGAGTTAACATTCATGTAGGAGGAGACGTTAGCAGATTCGTGAAGAACCCGCTGGGGCATTGGGAGACTGAAAGACCTCCGGCGAAGTATCGAATGCGGCATCTGCTCGCGATATTTCAGAAGGGACGGTGTGCCATCTGTGCCAAAAATCTCAAACGAGACCTGCGTCCCGCCGTTGATCACGATCATGCTACCGGAGAGATTCGGGGCCTCCTTTGTCTGCGCTGCAATCAGACTCTAGGGCACGTCGAACGGTATCGCAAGGACCCTAAGCCATTCGATTTCTATCTCGACAACACCCCGGTCTCCCAGATGAAGGCAGGAGAAGATTACGTCGGCCCGTAGGTGCCATATGTGTGGAACCTACGTGGGTCCGCGTATGAAATGGTGTGATTATTGTATATGGTCGGCTCGGCGAGAGTACATGCGACTCTACATGGCGAAAAGGCGGGCTAAGGAGCGGCTTGCTCGGGCAATACCGTTTTCTTCGACCTGAGGTTCATGTAGGGCTTACGAGCCCGATTCGCATGTACGACGCGGCCCATCCGGGTCCGCTGCGCATCGTATCTCAACCTATCGGATCTCCGGTGCTGCTCGAGTCTCCACTCGGGGTAGTGCCTGGGACAGAAACCGGAGCGGCGGCGGTCGGGGATGGTTTTTCCGCAGCCGGGATACTGGCAGACTCGTCGGGCGAGGTTGCTTCCTCGCTTGGCTCGATAGGCTCCGACGGAGTTTGGTCCTCGGATGGGAGCTCTTCTTCCGCCTGCCAAGGTCTTACCTCAATGTGACCATTGACGACTTTAGCGAGGCCCTGGAGTTTCGGCGTTTGCTGCGGCGCGTAGATGAGGAAAACGTACTGTTGGAGGTTCGAGATGACGTGCTCCGCTTCCGGGACATCGCGCATGTAACGGCGAGCGTAGTCAAGGAGGTTGGGCTCGACAGTGCGTCCCATGAAAACGACATTCGAGTTGGAAATGAGGTCCTTTGAAATTGCCGAAGAACCCTGTGCCACGAAGACTTGGCTGAGCCCCGCCTCTCGGCCGAGCTTGACGATCTCGGAAAGCGGAGCCGAACCGTAAGTCCGTCCCGCCTGAGAGAAATAGAAATCCGAGTCGTCCAATGCGAACCCAATGTCGGCCCCTCCTTGGTCGTAAGGAGTGCTTGCTTCACGCCAAATTCTACCGAAGGTGGCGTCCTGGGCCTCGCGGTCGGTGACGGAAAGTTCAATGTGAGGGGCTCGGATGAGGTTGCTAAGGGTGGGCTTGGTGGGAGGAGCGACGGATCGTATGTTAGCCAGCGGCCATCGAAGGATATCACGGATGAAGTGACCTGCAAGAGTAGTCTTTCCCGAGCCGCTGGGTCCAAGGAAGAGAAATCGACCGATACGAACTCCTTCGGGCGACTCGGGGAGTTCAAGTTCCACGGCTCTCCCTGATGTGAACCGCCCACAAGCGGCCAGCCTCTTCCTGAAGTTCCTGCAACCTGCTCAGAACATAATCGATGTCGACGTTTCCGGTGATATACGTAGTCAGACTGATCGTGCTGATGCACGCCAAGTCACGTACGAATTCCCATAGCTCCTCGTCACCCTCCATCTCTTGCCTCCAATTCCTTCTCAAGTCCCGAGAGAGGCTCCCTGAACTTGACGCCGAAGTAGGTTAGGCCATCCTTCTCTAGATCTACCATCTCCTTCACAGCGGCAAAGACAACTCGGATGAGGTTTCCGTCGTCCAAAGCCCCCTGAAGCCGGGCTCGGTCGAATTGCTCGAAGGCCATGTAGCCGGGATAGGTCTCAATGGCGGCACCGGGATTGGCGGTGAGAAACGACGTGTAGAGCCGGCGGCGGAGTGGGTTCTGAATCCAGTCCAAGAGTGAGGACCAGCGGTCGTGGTCCCAGGTGACATCGCCGAGCATCGCTTGCTCAAAGATAGCTTCCATTCGGTCGCCCAACGTCCTCTCGAACGTGTCGAAGGCGTCTACCTTCTGCGCTGAGTCGAGGGTCATGCCGTCGCCCCCGTCCTACTGGTGTACACCGGCAGCCCTTCGGGAGTCATTCCCGTTGCGGTAGTAACTACCTGCCTCCCCTCCCGCTGCGCCTTGAGTGCCTCGGCTCGAAGCCGCTTCGCCTCGCGTTTAGCCTTCATCTTCGGGGAGTTCTTGTACACATGCTCGTAGTGGAAGATCACCGCTACGAAAATACCACCGAAGGCCTCGAAAAAGAGAATGGAGTCGATAGCCGCATGCGCCTGGGTAAGGGTCTTGGCGCCGCAGATGTGCTTGGTGAACCAAGTCGCAGCTCGGGAGTAGAGATTCCTCGGCGTAAGACTGATGGACATCTCCGCATTAGGCGTGAGTTGGAATTGCACCTTCGGAATGTGCTGGTGCCAGTCGAAAACCCACTCGTCGATCTTCACATGAACGAAGTAGAGGCCTCGAAAACCGAAGTTCCACAGCGCCTTGGTATGCTCCGCATCCACGACGTAATCGACCATCACCGGCTCGGGAGCCTTCCCCGAACCCTTGGTAACCGAGGCGGGGCCTCCGGTGACCTGAATGGTGCCTCCCGGAACCGGCGCCGCAGTTTTCTGTTGTGGCGGCGGAGCCTCGGCAGCTCGTGCCGGTTGAGCGGGAGTTCCGGGATGGCCCTTGGCCTTCATTCGACCGGGCCGACCCGGAGGCAGGTCGGCATTGTAGGTCTCGAATTGACACTCGTTTTGGAAGTAGTGCCACATCCGACCATCCTTGGCCTTGGGGTCTCGGCAGCCCCGAGTGCACTGGTAAGTCATCAGTCAAGCACCCTATACCCTATCAGATGATGGCGCGGGACGCATTCCCCACATCTCGCGCAAATGGGGTCCTCGTTCGTTTCGTTGAACGTATCCACGTCGATGATTACAACCTCGTGAGGGCACGCAAGCATCTGAAAGTGTTTGAGGCTCGCCATTACCGCACCTCACCCCGAGCCTTCGCTGCCTCGTAGAGCTTGACCTCGTTCTTGATGGCCCTCCGAATCGACCAAGCTAGAGCTACCTTGTCCCGAGGTTCAAGATCCGGCATGACGTCACCGATGGCGCTCGTCTTGCGGACCGTCACTCGAACTTTGTAGACCATCCAAAGGACGGCGAGTTCTACGGGCCAAAGAACGATGGCGGACGCGATGATTTGGTCGAGAACGATGGACCAATCGATGCTCAATCCTTCATCCCCTCCACTCGGGCGATCTCAGATTCGTACTCTTCGAGCAACTTGACAAGCATTTGCTGTAATGGTTTGTCCGTTACTAAGGAAACAATAGCCTGTGCCTGAATCACGCTTAACTTGAGACCGAGTATGGCAGACGCGTGCGCCCACCTCGGCACGAGGCTCATTTTCGCCGACCCTTCGCCGATTCTTGAGATTTGGGGGACTCGCGCATACTCACTTCGGCACCGGAACGGAGTGGGGCCTTCCTATTAGTCTTAGCCCTGAACCGGGTAAATTCTTCGCAGTCCACAACAGAACGAAGCGGCTACCACCCCTTGGCTACCATCTCCTCTCTGATCTCCTCCTTGGTCCGAATGACGTACTTGAGCATGGTCTCGGCGGTGACGCCGAGGAGCCGTTGGACGGTAGCTGCGTCCATCTTGAGGACGTGGTACAACAGGACCCCGCAGGTGTGACGGAAGCGGAGTGGGTTACAAGGGAATCCTGATTGACCCTCAACCTCCTCGAGAAGTTGCTCGTACCGCCTTGTCGATCTGGGTTTGGGCTGGTCGAAGAAGGGGCCAAGCCAAGGGTTCAAGTCCCGCTTGATCGGCATTGGGATCGGCTTCTCATTCTTCGGCCGTCTCCAATAGAGGAATCCACCCCGAATGGCGGAGGAATTGATGGGAGCGGAATACTCGTAGAAAGTCTCCTTGCTCTCGGGAATGTCCTTATCGGCTTGCAGCGTTCGAGCTCGGTAGCCACCGGATAAAACCGAGATGTGCATTCCTGTGTAGGCCAAGGTTCGAGAGAGGTGTCCCAAGAAGGCGGGGTCCTCAATCCACCCACCCCGCCGTGTTTGCAGGGTAACGGGGAGACTGTCCGAGACCCTATGCACCGTCTCGAGCTGCGCCAGGGTGAAACTGTCGGAGGCCTCGGGATCTCTCATTCGGGAGGAAGGAGTTTCAGAGCCTCCTTGACTTGGAAGGTGGCGGCAGCTACGTTGATCTGGACTTCCTCAAGGCAAGCAAGGGCGTTCTCGATTCGCTCTCGGGGAGTCATGCAAGTCCGTACCCATTGTTCCAAGTAGAATGACAGTCGCAGTTGCAAGGAGCGGTGGGTAGATACACGGTCAGCCCATCTTCCGAAACTCCGCACCCGCAAGCATTGCACCGCCTCACAGCTTGGGGTCCTTGACCCATTGGGCGATTTGCTCGGGCGTCGGGTCGGTCGCCTCGGCTTCTTTGGCCATCAGTATCTCGATAGCATCGTTGAGGATCTTCGAAAGGGCAAACCGCTTGTCCTTGAGGGCGCGCCGCCGCGCCCACTCGTACTTCTTCACGTCCACCCGCACCGTAGTGGTGTAGGTGGGTTTGGCGAACAGCCTTGGCCTACCCCTTGGTTTGTAGCCGATCTCAAACATCGTTAAAGATTAAGTCCATATTCTCTTAAATCTAATGGTGCTCCGGCACGGTGGCAATCAACTAACCTAAGACTACCTACTAACCATACTGCCGGTAGAGTCAATACAAAAAGAGAGTATAGGTATAATCTTCAATCACACCCTACAAGTCCCCAAGAACATGTGTGGACCAAGGTGCCGAGGTGGTCGGAGGCAGGAATGGCAGTCCGAATGGCCCACGGGGCGCTTTGGGCGACTGTCGCCAAGGCCGCAATGGGCTCCACAGCGCCTTCGCTTGGAGGTGCGGCTCAAGCGGCGATCCCGGTCCAGGGTAGATCCCCAGTGCCTCCCATGAAGGGGGCAGGGGTCAGTAGGAGGGCCTGTCACATCCGCACCGCCCCATAGTCGCGCATCCGCCAGTAAGGCGGGGAGGTCATGATCGCATCGACCGAGTTGTCGGCATCTGACAAGCCAAGGCTATTGCGTCCCCGCGATGAATCCGGGGGACCAGGTCGGTCGGAATCATACTGGGATCCCCAGGTCGTTGATGGCGATCTCTAGTGTGCGGAGGTCCTCTTCGGCCTGGGCAACCTGTGCATCAACCGTTTCGAGCGGGGTGGTGATGTCACCCCGGAGGACGTACTTGCTCCACTTGAGGAAGGCTTTCAGGCGGCCGACGCACAGGCGCATCTCGGCGGCCGTCTCCTTCCAGGCCACGGGGGGATCGGTCATCGATCACATCCGCACCGGACGGGGACGGAGGGCATGGAGGTGTAGTCGCGGGCGATAGTTCGTTCGCAAGGGCCTCGGTGGGGGTGATGGCAGATCGGGCAGGGAGGGCCCATCGTCAATCGACCTCGAAGGCGAGTTTGTTAGACAAATCGACCAGTTCCGAACGCATCTCCTGAGTCAACGTACATACCCCGGAGATGAGTGCCCACGCCCCAAATCCCTCAGTAAGCAAGTGCCCGTCCGCATCGACCCAGCGGGTCATGGGTAGCACGTCTCATGGAAGTACCGTTGAGGCCGGTATGGCTCTCCCATCGTGACCGCCTCAATACGGGTCTCTCCATCCCGAATCTTCTCTCCGCATCGGTCGCAGAAGCAGACCGCCTTTGAATCCCGGGGAACCGGGGTTTGGCACTTGGGGCAGACTACGCACCACGTCACGTCCCGCCCTCCTTAGCGGGCCGGCCTCTCCGATGCTTAAGTCTCAAGTGTAGTCTCTTGTGACATCGGTCACAGATCGGGTAGAGAAACTTCTTGGCGTCAACGGGGCGCCAGCACCGGATGCACTTCACGGCTTCTCCTTTCGGTGGAATAGCAATTCGTGCGTAAGGATGCTCGCTGTCCATGTCCAGAATCCCGTGACGAGTAACAGAGCGATTATGTCTTGGTCGCTCATCCCCCCTCCTTCGCCTCGCGGAGGGCGGCTGTTCCACCGAGGTCTTGCGGTAGGACGCTCAAAATACGGTTGAGATACCACCGGGGGACCTCTACCCAACCAACCACCGGGTTAGTTGGCTCTCGCCAATAGGGCTCGCCGATGGCCTTCTCCAACTCGCGGATTCGGGCGGCTTGCTGGGCGACGACTTTCCCAACGATGGCGTCCTTCTCCTCGCCGCAGACCTCGCAAAAACAGTCACAAGACCACCCGTAGCGATGCTGACACTCGCCGCTCGGCGGGGGGTCCGCCCGATTTGAGGCCGAAGGCGCAGGGGTGCTACCGCATTCCGCCCCCCTACGGTTTCGCGTGCGGCCGGCCACTTCGGCTGTCTCTCGGGCGGACTTTGAATCGGTCATGGTTCGGCCTCAGTAATCTTGTTGATGCGCTCTTGGTATTCTAATTCCGGTACTGACGGTATCAAGAACGCACAAGAGCACTGAACACACCCGAAATACGGGCCCTCCTCGTCCTCCCTTAGCCCATGCGTATCCAATCCGTGGCCGCATCGGCGACAGACCCATCGCGTCACCGCAGCACCTCGCGGAGACGGCGGGCGATATCGAGTTGGGCGGCTTTCAAACGGCCGCCGGTTTTCACCTTCTTCAACTCCTCCGCCAGCGCCTCGACTCGGGCGCGGAGGGTGAAGTCGGGGTCGCTCTCAAAGTTGTTGATTGCGATGAGACAACCTTGCTGTAGTTTAGGGGAAAGACCATCACCGCGTCTCAATTTCGCGGCGACCTTGGCGAGCGTCACGGCTTCGCCTCGCGGAGGGCGGCGCAGAGAAAACACTTGCAAGGCAACCCCGTGGCCTTCGAGTTACCGTGGTCGATTGTCTCCCGCTTAATCACATCCTCCAACTCCACGACCCGCTCCCGAAGCCGCTTCAACTCCGATAGGACCGCGTCTCGCTCGGCTTTGAATCGCACGGCGTCTTGGAGTGCGTCAATCGTTTTGTCCTGCGCCTTCGCCAACTCCTCGGCCTGCTGGGCGAGAAGGGCGTGGTGGTCCTCGTACTCGGTCTGGGCTGGGTCCGCCCGATTCTCGGCCACCACGGTTTCCCCCGAGTCTCCCGTGTGAGACACAGGTTTCTCAGGCCGAGTCGCGTTCGAGCGGGCGGACTTTGAATCGGTCACGGCTTCACCGTTGGGACCTCTGGCTTGGCCCCATAGTGACGGCGGGCGTTGAAGCAGTCCCCGTCACACCATACCACCGGCGGGCCTCCCCCGTCCTCGGGATAGACACCTACCTGACGACCGCACCAGAAGCAATAGAGAGAGAGATACGTCACGGCTTCGCCTCCTTCGATTCGCGGAGGGCGGCCGTGGCCTGTAGTCTCCATTGTCTTTGTCCGTTGGTGATTCCGAACGCAGGCCACGAATCCAGGCCGTCCTGAACCTGCGCCTCCAGCTCGCGGATTCGGGCGGCTTGCTGGGCGACTTTACCCTGAACGTCTGGGTAGTAAACTGTGGTCTCTCCGTTGACCGTGACGTAGAGGGCGAGAATCGGACCGCCATCGGGCGAATCACTCACCTTCGTTACTGTGATCGTCTCACCGCTCGGCGGGGATGGGTCGGTCACTTCAGCACCTCGCGGAGTCGGCGGGCGATGCGTCCAACCTCTTGAGAGGCGAACCACTGGCCCTGCTTGGAATGCAGGATTTCTACGTCGTTTTCAAGGTCCGCCGCCAGCGCCTCGACTCGGGAACGGAGGGTATGGTAATGCTCGTAGTACCATTCGTAGGTGTCGGGGTGACTTTCCTCGGTGGGCGTCACGGTTGCCCCTCCTCGGGGACAATCTTTAGCCGGCCCGCCCCGGTCTTGACGTAAACAACCTGAATGTCGGTCCGGGCTCGCACGTCTCGAACGAACTTGTCGAGCGCGCCGAGGGTGCCGCGCACCACGACGGCGGCGGTGGCCCGGATGCTTCCGATCTCGCTAAGCTCGTCCGACATGGTTTGTAGACTCCTTGGGCCGGCGTGCGGGCGAGCTCGGAAGATTCCTCACGTTCGGGCCCTCCGAGAAAGTCTGATGAGCGTCGGCACGCGCTCGAGGATCGCGGCTCGGCTGTCGGTCGGGAAGATCGTCTTCCCATTCCAGGGGCAGTTAGGACATTCCTTCGCATGGAGTTTCGCCACCGCCTCGTAGTACGCCTTCCGGGCCGAGGCCACCGCCTCGTTGTACGCCTTCCAGGCCGAGGCCACCGCCTCGTGGTACGCCTTCTGGGCCGAGGCCACCGCCTCGTTGTACGCCTTCCAGGCCGAGGCCACCGCCTTGTCGTACGCCTTCCGGGCCGGGGCCACCGCCTCGTCGAACGCCTTCTGGGCCGAGGCCACCGCCTCGTCGTTCGCCTTCCGGGCCGGGGCCACCGCCTCGTCGAACGCCTTCTGGGCCGAGGCCACCGCCTCGTTGTGCGCCTTCCAGGCCGAGGCCACCGCCTCGTCGTTCGCCTTCTGGGCCGAGGCCATCGCCTCGTCGTACGCCTTCCGGGACGGGACCACCGCCTCCTGATTCTCGACCCGCTTCATCAACCGAAGCCGGGTCTTGACCTCGTGCTTCGGCTTGTGGGCTTTGATGTAGGCGACCCGGGTCTTGAAAGACTCGGTGAGCCGTTCGACCAGCATGTCGTGGTGAATGTGCCACACGAAAGAGCCGATCTTCGGGGTGGGGGAGGTCTCAGCACTCATTGGAGGCCTCCGTGTCCTCGGCCTCGAGGTCGGGTCGGTGAACCATGTGCACAACTCGGTGAGTGACCGGATCCACTTGTCGCTCGAAGATCTGCACGACCACGGGCCCCGTCTCGGCCGCGTTGGCTTCCGCGACGGCGCGGGTGAGGTCAAGCAGGCTCACCATCCCCGCGCCTCTCGGATGGCTTTGAGCACTCCCTCGGTGCGGTCGATGGGGACCCAGGCGGCGATCTGGACGAAGTGGTCGGAGTCCTGCCGCCCAGCTGGGAGGGCTCCGAGCGGTGGGGTTGTGTCGGATAGCTTGGGGCAGGTCTCGTGCATCACATCCTTCGACCCGTGTTGTGGGAAGTAGATGAGAGAACCCACTACGACCTTGCCTCCGCACTTGGCGCAGGTGTTGTCATACTTGGACGGGAAGGAATTGCTCACAGCTTCACCATCTTGGCCCGAGTTGCCGAGTCGGAGAATATCTTCGCCACAACGAGGGCGCGTTCTTCCTTGTCCATGAAGGCTACGGACACCGCCTTGGCGATGACCTCGACCTCCGCTTCCGAGAACTCGACAGTCCACTTCATTGCGCACCCTCCTGGACCCACACGCGCACGGTTTCGGCCACGACCTGTCCCGTCGATTTCTTCTCCTTCTTGGCGACCTTGAGCACAGCCTCGTACTCTTGGTCGGTGAGGGAGACGCTCACACTCGGCATCGGCCGAGCCAGCAACTACTACAGTATAAACTTGGGGGAAGGGGTTACCGAACGTTACTGCGTTCGGGGCTACGAGGACTGGTACGCATGGTACCCCAACGCGGCTGCGGAGGCGATGACGCCGATTTCGGCCGCGCCCGTCAACGTCGTACCGGCGACCACGAGGGCACCGGCGAAGGCTCCGAGGAAGGAGACTCCGGCCGCCTCGATGGCTCCCAGGCTATACGG
>VFSW01006446.1_pt1 | contig 17247 bp, 18 predicted proteins | sample 5358111 | NCBI WGS metagenome assembly VFSW01 (sample SAMN11554181, study PRJNA540505) | mine drainage metagenome | isolation source: sediment from site ElyBrook_90M | place: USA: Ely Copper Mine, Vershire, VT | collected 2017
GAGAAGCTGTTTCAGACCGGCTGGTTCGTCGAGTCGCTCGCGACGCAAGTCCTAGTGATCTTCATTATCCGCACAGCTTATCCCTTGCGGGATCCGCCGCATCCGGCGCTTGTGGCAAGTACGCTGTTGGCCTTCACAGTGGCTGTGGCGCTGCCTTATTCGCCGCTGGCGCCGTGGCTCGGCTTCGTCCCTGTCCCCGCCCATCTGATGGGTGCGCTGGCGCTGGTGACCATCGCCTATCTGGTCCTCGTCTATTTGGTGAAACGCTGGTTCTTCGGACGCTATAAATTGGATTAGCCAGACTCTCGACCCACCGGGAAGCCGAGAGAATCCTGCGCGCCGCAACCGCACGGGGGCGGTACGCCGAGCTGTTCGCGTGTGACGACAGGAGCGGAATAATCTCGGTCGTCGCCAGCGCGGCATAGCGTTCATGAGTCAGCTTTGATCCAGATCAAGGTTCCGGCTATTGCGGCGCTACACTTTGATTTCATGGAGTGGAAGCCGATCTCTACCGCGCCATTCGACCGCGAGCTTGAGGTGGCCGTCATCGATAGCGACGGCCAGCATGTGCTTGCCTTCGCGTGCCGGCGCGTTGATAGCGGATGGATCGATGCGAAAACCAGGCTGGTGATCGAGGTGAATCCAACTCACTGGCGGGAATGGCATGGGAAGTCTTAGCGCTTCGGACCGGCGGTGGAACGCCGCACGCGTCGTTGTCGCCGTCGCATTGCTGGCGCCGACCTCACGGGCCGCGTTTGCACAGGAAAGGCTTAGTCCCCTGGAACGCCACGGCCGCGCGCTGGCCGAGCGAATGTGTTCACAGTGTCATGCCATCGGCAGGAGCGGATCAAGTCCGCATCGCCCGGCCCCTCCATTCCGCACGTTAGAGAACCGGGTCGATCTCGACCGTTTCACGGCCCGGCTGCGCGAAGGCCTCATCAGCGGCCACCCGGATATGCCGATGTTTCGCTTCACGCGCGAGGATGCGCAAGCGCTGACTGCGTATCTGCGGACGATCCAGGGGCTTTAGTTCCGCGCCTCTGCTTGATCGAGATCAAGCTCGATCGCGACGAATTGGTCTAAGCAGTCAAATGGATTCCTATAAGGCGCAGTGCCATGACTAAGCCAATTCCTGACAAGGCTGAAGTTGCAGTTGAATATCCGGACAAGTTTTATATTGGAACGTTCGAGCGGACGGCGCGTTTCGACGCCCATCTGGATGAAGCTGGAATTTCGCTCAGCCTGCATCGCGAGGGCCCGGCGGATACGCGCAAATCCGTTCGCATGCATTTCCACTATGCGCTGTTTGCCGAAATCCTGCGCGACCTGGCGAAGACCGTTGCTGCGGTGCCCCCGGCCGATGACGCGCACCGCGATGCGTTGCGCACCGCCGCCAAGGCTCTCTATCTCGCGCTTGGGACTGAAGCGCAGAAAAACAAAGATAAGGACGAAATCTCCAATATGACGCCGGATCAGGAAGTTCGCCTCCTGCATATCATGGAATAGGCATACCCCCCGGTCGTGGCAGCTTCGCGTCAGCGCGTTGATGCTGTTTCGATTCGCGGATAACGCCTACGAGGCTCGGCACGCTTCTCGGATCCTCTCCACGAGAGTGTTGCCGAGCAACGGCTTCTCTACAATGGCAACACCTGCCATCGCCGCGCGGGCGGTCAGCGCAGGATTGGCGTGGCTGATGAGCAGGATTGCGGGCGTCCGAACCTTCTGATCGCGCAATTTTCCAATCAATTCCATTCCGGTCATGCCCGGCATTCTTTGATCGACGACGAAGCAGTTGCAACTGCCAAAGTCGCCGGCATGAAGCAGCTCGGCGGCGCTGCCATAAGCCAGCACCACAAAGCCCTCCAACTCCAGCGAAAATTTAAGCGAGCTGCAAACGGCCGGATCGTCGTCAACGATTACCACTACAGGGGAGCGCCCCTGGATTTGAGACCATTGCGCCGTTTCTGTCGGTTGCACCTATAGCCTCGCCTTCTTCGTTCAATTTTTGAAGAATGCAAGAACACCGCCCAGGCTGCATTGATATGCCTCAATTCGCGACAGCCTATTCCGGTAGCGATGGTCACCACGGCCAGCCAAAGGGCCGGTCGCGGCTTCACTCGGAACCGACAATCCCGACGATCAGCGCCATGCGCACGAGATCGGACAGGCTGCCGGCCTGCATCTTATTCATCAGATTGGCCCGGTAGATCTCTACCGTGCGCGGGCTGATGCCGAGGTCGAAGGCGATCTGCTTATTGGCCCGGCCCGCCACCAGCCCGCCAAGCACGTCGCGTTCGCGATTGGAGAGGGCCGCAAGTTTGTTCTCAATTTCCGCTCGTTCGGTATGGCGTTTAGTTTCGCCGTCCTGCCTGGTAAGCGCCGAGCGGACGCTTTTCAGCAGGACGTCGTCGTCGAACGGCTTTTCCAGAAAATCCAAGGCACCGATCTTCATGGCTTCGACCGCCAGCGGAACATCGCCATGGCCGGTGATCACGATCACCGGCATGCCGATCTTGAGCTCCTGCAAACGCCGCAGCAAATCAATCCCGCTCATGCCTGGCATTCTCACATCGGTGATAACGCAACTTGCTCGCGCGTCGGGAAGCGCCTCGAGGAAGGCCACGGCCGAGGCGTAAGTTCGCACCTCGATCTGGGCCGCGCGCAACAGGAAAGCCAGCGATTCCCGAAGGGCCTCATCGTCATCGATGACATGCACTATGCCCTTTTCAAACGGCATCGCCGACCTCCTCCTCGGTCACGGCGGGCAGCGTAAAGCCAAACACCGTGCCGCCTTCGGGATTGGGCCGCGCGGTGATCGAGCCGCCGTGCGCCTCGACGATGGTGCGCGAAATGGACAGGCCTACGCCCATGCCCTGGCGTTTCGTGGTGATGAACGGCTGGAACAGTTGTGCGCTGACTTCGGGGGCAAGACCAGTCCCGGTGTCAGCGACGGCAATTTCTACCATATTGTCCGCAACGGCCGTCGCCGAGACGATGAGGTCGCGCCGCTCGGTGTCTTCCATCGCCTCGACGGCGTTGCGTATCAGATTGAGCAGGACTTGCTGGATCTGCACCTTGTCGGCAAGCACGGCATCGGCTCGCGGATCGAACTCGAAGCGCACCCGTACGCCCCTTATCTTTGGCTCCGACCAGCGCCAGCGCGCTGGCTTCCTCCACGAGCTTCTTTACGTCTTCGACCCGCCGCTCGCTTTCACCCCGGGCGACGAAGTCGCGTAGCCGGCGGATGACCTGCCCTGCCCGCATTGCCTGTTCGGCCGCCTTATCCATAGCCTCGCGCAGAATCGTTGCGCGCTCACCGGAACTATCTTCGAGCAGCCGGCGCGATCCCTTCATGTAGTTGGCAATCGCCGACAGCGGCTGGTTCAGCTCGTGGGCAAGCGCGGACGCCATCTCTCCCATGGCTGTCAGCCGCGAAACATGGACGAGTTCGGCCTGCAATTCCTGGAGCCGCGCCTCGGTCTTCTGGCTCTCGGTAAGGTCGCGTATGAAACCGGTAAAGAAGCGCTGGTTGCCGGTTTTCATCTCGCCGACGTTGAGCTCGACGGGAAACGTCGAGCCGTCCCGGCGTTCGCCGACGACAACCCGGCCGATGCCGATAATTCGCCGCTCGCCCGTCCTGATGTAGCGTTGCAAGTAGCCGTCGTGACTCTCCCGATACGGCGCCGGCATCAGCATTTTCACGTTTTTTCCGAGAACCTCGTCGGCGCTATAGCCGAACAGCCGCTCCGCCGCCGCGCTGAAAGATTGCATAGTGCCGCGGTCGTCAATGACGATCATGGCATCAGGGACGGTGTCGAGAATCGATTTGACATGGGCTTCCCGGGCGAACGCCTGCTCGGCGCTTGCCGCCGCCGCAAGACGCGAACGACGCAACAAATCGCCGCGCCACGACGCGCCGCCGCCGACCAGCGCGAATACGAAAGCATTGACAATGTCGGCGCTCACCAGTGTGCGATAATCGGCGACGAGAAACAGGCCGATCAGCAGGCCAAGAACAGTGGCGAAGGCGCCCGGGCCCCATCCGCCGAAGGCCGACGCGATCAGAACCGCCGGAACGAAGAACAGGTAAGACGCGGTTCCTTCGAGCACCGACTCCAGTGCGATGCGAACGACCAACGCCAGCGCAATCGCAAGGAACGCAATACTATATTGTTCAATGCTGCTGCGCGGAGCCGAGATGGTCAACGCCACCCTGGCGGCGTACGAACGTGGACGAGGAACGGCTTCAGTCATTACACTACCGCTGATCGCCGCATTTTCGGCCGCTTTTACGGCCCTGCAGGCGATTGCAGGCTGTTTTTGCCCTACGGGATATCCCTTATGGACAATATCTGAATTTCTCAACAGTAGCGCGCCGATTATCGATACCTCCACACGCTCACGGAGGAAAACGACCATGCTCGCGCCGGCCCCCATCCGAACCAGCCAATTCCGCCCGTTTGTGCCGTCGAGCCGAAATCCGGCACCCGCTGCAAGTGACACCCTCGACAGTCACGAGCCCCTCGCCCAGTCGATGCAGCTTATGGGGGCGGTGATGTCGTATCCGCGCAATACCGAAATTTTCGGCGAGAACGAGCCTGCCGACTACGTTTATAGAGTCATCAGCGGCGGCGTGCGCACTTACAAGATCCTCAGCGACGGTCGCCGTCAAATCGGCGGATTTTATTTGCCTGGCGATGTTTTTGGGCTCCAGTTTGCCGACGAGCACACCTTTTCGGCCGAGGCCATCAGCGATACCAAGGTGCAGGTGGTCAAGCGCAGTGCACTCACAGCGCTCGCCGGCCGCGATGCTGGCATCAGCCGCGAACTCTTCGACCTCACCAGCCGCGAGCTGCGGCGGATGCAAAACCGCGTGCTGCTGCTGGTCAAGAGCGCGCAGGAGCGCGTTGCGAGCTTCCTCCTGGAAATGGCGGAGCGCGCCGCCGCGGGTAATATCGTCGAACTGCCGATGTCGCGGCAGGACATCGCCGATTATCTCGGCCTGACCATCGAAACCGTCTCGCGCACGCTGACGGGTCTGGAAGTTGCCGCGGCGATTGAAGTGCCGACATCGCGGCGCATCGTGTTGCGCAATCGCTCGGCGCTAAACCGCCTGAACGGCTGAACGGTTTAAGGCTGGGCCGGCCCGATCATTGGACTTTGATGGGAAACGACCATGCAAGTTCGTGATGTCATGACGCGGAACGTCATTTCCATAGCGGCCGGTGAACCGGTCCTTAATGCGGTGAATACGATGCTGCAAAACAGGATCAGCGGCCTGCCGGTTGTAGACGCGCAAGGCAGCCTTGTCGGTATGGTCACGGAGGGTGACTTTTTGCGGCGCGGCGAGATCGGCACCCAACGCCGGCGGCCGAAATGGCTCGAATTTCTGGTCGGACCGGGACGCCTCGCCGATGAATACGTCCACGCCTCGGGCCGGAAGGTCGAAGAGGTGATGACCGCCGATCCCGTGACCGTCTCGGAGGACGATTCGCTCGAGACAGTGGTCGAGCTGATGGAGCGCCGCCGCATCAAACGGCTTCCCGTCCTGCGCGACGAAAAAATGGTTGGCATCGTCAGCCGCGCCAACCTCATGCACGCTCTGGCGAGCCTCGCACGCGATATGGAAACACCCGCCGGCGGCGACTCCGCGATCCGCGACCGCGTTCTGGCGGCGTTTGAGAAACAACGGTGGGCGCCCCAGGTCAATGTCGTCGTTAAAGACGGCGTCGCGGAATTGTGGGGCACGATCATGGATGAGCGCGAACGTCGCGCGTGCCTGATCACGGCGGAGAACGTCGCCGGCGTGAATCAGGTACACGATCATCTGGTTTGGGTCGAGCCGATGTCCGGCATGGCGTTTCCTTCGACCGAGGACGAAGCCAAGCTGCAGGCGGAAGCACAGAATGCCGTCCACTGAAGGCGCCGCCTTCAAAGCCATCTTTCGACCTCGCGGCAGGTTCATGTTTCTTACCTTGACCACCGTTCGCATGATCTGTTGGACGCTTGCGGCAGCGGTGCTGTCGATTGCGCTGCCGCAGTTCGCGATAAGCGCAGAAGCGCTCTCGCCGGCCGCACAAAGAGGCGAGGTCTTTGTGCTGACCCATTGTTCGCGCTGCCACTCCGTCGACAAAGTAACTGAAAGCCCGCTCAAGATTGCACCGCCGTTTCGCACGCTGCATCAGCGCTATCCGGTCGAAAGCCTGCAGGAATCGCTCGCCGAGGGCATCGTCACCGGGCATCCGACCATGCCCGAGTTCCGGCTCGATCCCGGGCAGATCGCAGACGTGATCGCCTATCTGAAATCGTTGGAGTGAGATGAGCCGGCGCTTTCGTCCGTCTTGCTCTCCCAATGTGCGCACGAACGCGGCGATGAACAGGTCAGCAAGAAACCGCAAGAACAGTTGACCTGACAGAAATGCCCGCCTTTCCACGAGCAGCCCCCGACATTGATCTGCATCAACGCGGCGCGTCGTTGCTCGTGTTCCTAAGCACGTTCAGCTCGTTGAAGCTTTGGGGTGACTTATGGCGCAATCGCACGCACAACCAACAAGATATATGAGCTTTGGCGAGGGCGGCACGGCCGCGGCCTTCGCGTTACTCGCGATTTACGCGATTGTGGTGGCGGCAAAGGCCTACACACCCGAATTTGCTTTCCACGCCTATCTGTTCGCCGCTGGAAGCGTGGCGGCTGTCTTTGCGATCCTTAATCGCTACTTCGACCCCAGTCACGCACCGGCGCCGCTTACGATCGATGGCAGACCCAACTACAATATGGGGCCGGTCAAGCTGGCTACTATCCTGGCGGTGTTCTGGGGCATTGCCGGATTTACCGCCGGCTTGTGGATCGCGCTCGAACTCGCCTTTCCGGCGCTCAATTTCGACCTCTCGTTCATCTCGTTCGGGCGGTTGCGGCCGTTGCACACCTCGGCGGTGATCTTCGCCTTCGGCGGCAACGTGCTGGTCGCTACGTCGTTGTACGTGGTGCAGCGCACCTGCCGTGCGCGACTGGTCGGCGATCTGGCGCCCTGGTTCGTCGTGCTTGGCTATAACTTCTTCATTGTCATCGCCGGCACCGGCTATCTCCTCGGTATCACCCAATCCAAGGAATATGCCGAGCCGGAATGGTACGCCGACCTTTGGCTCACCATCGTGTGGGTCGTGTATCTGCTGGTTTATCTCGGCACCCTGATGCGGCGCACCGAGCCGCACATCTACGTCGCCAACTGGTTCTATCTCGCCTTCATTCTCACCATCGCGGTGCTTCACCTCGGCAACAACGCCGCCGTGCCGGTGTCGATGTTCTCGCCGAAGTCGTACATCGTCTGGTCCGGCGTGCAGGACGCCATGGTGCAGTGGTGGTACGGCCACAACGCCGTGGGCTTTTTTCTCACCGCCGGCTTTCTCGGCATCATGTACTACTTCATTCCGAAGCGCGCCGAGCGGCCGATTTACAGCTATCGCCTCTCGATCATCCACTTCTGGGCGTTGATCTTCCTCTACATCTGGGCGGGACCGCATCACCTGCACTACACCGCGTTGCCGGACTGGACGCAGACGCTCGGCATGACCTTCTCGGTCATGCTCTGGATGCCGTCCTGGGGCGGCATGATCAACGGACTGATGACGCTCTCAGGCGCGTGGGACAAGCTGCGCACCGATCCCGTGCTGCGCATGATGGTGCTGTCGGTCGCCTTCTACGGCATGTCGACTTTCGAAGGCCCGGTGATGTCGGTGAAGGCGGTGAACTCGCTGTCGCACTACACCGACTGGACCATCGGCCACGTTCATTCCGGCGCGCTCGGCTGGGTCGGCTTCGTCTCCTTCGGCGCGATCTATTGCCTCGTGCCGTGGCTGTGGAACCGTCCGCTCTATTCGCTGCGGCTGGTCGGCTGGCATTTTTGGATCGCGACCATCGGCATCGTCGTCTACATCACGTCGATGTGGGTCGCGGGCATCCTCCAGGGATTGATGTGGCGGGCCTACACCCCACTCGGCTTTCTCGAATATTCCTTCATCGAGACCGTGGAAGCGATGCACCCATTCTACATCATCCGCGCAATCGGCGGCGCCTTGTTCCTGGTCGGCGCACTGATCATGGTCTTCAATCTGTGGCGCACGATCTATCCGCGTGAACAGCTCGCGCCGGCCGTGAGCATGGCCCCGGCGGAGTAGGAGATTCCCAATGGCAACGTACACCTCGCTGTGGCAGCGGCATTGGATCCTGGAGCGCAACTCCATCCTGCTCCTGCTCGGCATTCTCATCGTCATCGCGATCGGCGGGCTGGTAGAAGTCGTGCCGCTGTTCTATCTGAAGAGCACGATCGAAACCGCGCCCGGCATGCGGCCATACACGCCGCTCGAACTCTCTGGCCGCAACATTTACGTCCGCGAGGGCTGTTATCTTTGCCACTCGCAGATGATCCGCGCGTTGCGCGACGAGGTCGAGCGCTACGGTCATTACTCGCTTGCCGCCGAAAGTGAGTACGACCATCCGTTCCAGTGGGGCTCCAAACGCAACGGCCCCGATCTGGCGCGGGTCGGCGGCAAGTACTCCGACGACTGGCACCGTGACCATTTGCTGGACCCGCGTTCGGTGGTTCCGGAGTCGATCATGCCGGGCTATCCGTGGCTGTTCACGACCGATCTCGATTTCAGACATATCGCCGAGGACATGAAGGTCCAGGCGCTGCTCGGCGTGCCGTACACCGACGAGATGATCGCCAATGCCCTGGCAGACGTGCGCACGCAAGCAACAAACGACGCGCCTGAGGCCGCGGCGCTGACCAAGCGCTATCCGAAGGCGCAGGCGCGGAGCTTCTCCGGCATTGCCGGCCACGTGACCGAGGCCGATGCGCTGATCGCATATCTGCAAATGCTGGGGACGCTGGTCGACTTCAAGCTCTATGACGACAAAGCCAATATCCGCTGAGGAGAGAACCGTGTCGCCGACTTACCAATTCTTCTCAGAAATCGCCCAGACCTGGGGGCTCGTCTACTTTGTCATTCTCTTCATCATCGTGCTGATTTACGCGCTATGGCCCTCGCGCGCGCGCCAGCAGCAATTTGATGAATCGGCGCGCATCCCGCTGCGAGAGGACTGAACAATGGCTGATGCAAAAAAATCCGAGCACAACCCGGCGGCAAAAGTCGGCACCACCGGCCACGAATGGGACGGCATTCAGGAGCTGAACACGCCGCTGCCGCGCTGGTGGCTGTGGTTGTTCTACGCGACGATCGTGTGGTCGATCGGCTACTGGATCGTCTATCCGACGTGGCCGCTGGTCTCCTCGTACACCAACGGTGTGTTCAACTGGCACACCCGCAGCGCCGTCGCGGCCCAGCTTGCCGCCCTCCAGGAAGAGCGCGGCCCGATGATGGCGCGGCTCGGGGCGGCTTCGCTGCCGGAGATCGAGTCGACACCGGACTTGCTGGACTTTGCTCGTGCGCTTGGCCGCCGCGCTTTTGCCGACAATTGCGCGCCTTGCCACGGTGCCGGCGGCGCCGGCGCCAAAGGCTACCCGAACCTCGACGACAATAAGTGGCTCTGGGGCGGCAAGCTTGCCGACATCGCGCAGACGATCCGTCACGGCGCCCGTGCCGGCGACGACGAGGGCCATCAGGGTTCGATGCCGGCCTTTGGCCGCGACGGCATGCTCAAGCCGGCCGAAATCTCCACGGTCGCCGATTACGTCCGCTCGCTGTCCGACCTCAAGACCGAGCCCGGCGCCGATCTTGCGAGCGGCGCCAAAATATTCGCCGACAATTGCGCCGTGTGTCACGGCCCGCAGGGCAAGGGCAATCACGAACTCGGCGCGCCAAATCTTACCGACAATATCTGGCTCTATGCGCCGGACAAGAAGACCATCATGGAAGGAATTATCAACGGGCGCGGCGGCATCATGCCGGCCTGGGGTGGCAAGCTCGACGACGTTACCATCAAAGCGCTCGCCGTCTATGTGCACACCTTCGGCGGCGGGGAGCAGTAACGAATGTGCCCCGGTTCCGATATCGCGCTCGGAATGCAAGACCCGGCCGCGCAGCAGGGGCAACATCCGCTCGCGGCGCTGGTCGATGACGCCGCGCGCACGCCGCTCGTCCCGCACGTCGAACCGGAGCAGCCGGACGACGACGAGCCGCTCTACGCCGCCCGCCAGAAGATCTACCCGCAGCGCGTGACCGGCACGTTCCGGCGCGTGAAGTGGGCGGTGCTGTTCGCCACGCTCGGCGTCTATTACCTGCTGCCCTTTGTGCGTTGGGATCGCGGACCGAACGCGCCGAGCCAGGCGGTGCTGATCGATTTTCCCAACCGTCGCTTCTATTTCTTCTTCATCGAAATCTGGCCGCAGGAAATCTATTACCTTACCGGCTTGCTCATCCTTGCAGCGATGGCGCTGTTTCTGATGAACGCTGTCGCCGGACGCCTGTGGTGCGGGTATCTTTGTCCGCAGACGGTGTGGACTGATCTCTTCCAGACCATCGAGCGTTGGACGGAAGGCGACCGGCGCGAGCACCTGCAGCGCGACCGCCAGCCGTGGACGATGGAGCGGCTGGCACGCGCCGGCACCAAGCATTTTCTCTGGCTGATGGTCGCGTGGTGGACTGGCGGCGCCTGGGTTCTTTACTTTGCCGACGCGCCAAGTCTGGTGGAGGACTTGGCGACATTTCAGGCGCCGCTGATCGCTTACGTCTTCATCGGACTATTGACATTCACGACCTACGCGCTGGCCGGATGGATGCGCGAGCAGGTCTGCGTCTACATGTGCCCGTGGCCGCGCATTCAGGCGGCACTGACCGACGAATACGCGCTCAATGTCACTTACCGCTACGACCGCGGCGAGCCGCGCGCATCGGTGAAGAAGGCCGCGGCCTTGCACGAGCATGGCCTTCCTGCCGGCGATTGCATCGATTGCCTGCAATGCGTGCATGTTTGCCCGACCGGCGTCGATATCCGCGGCGGTCCCAATCTCGGCTGTATCCAATGCGGCCTGTGCATCGACGCCTGCGACGCGGTGATGGAGAAAATCGGTCGCCCGGCGCGGCTCATTGCGTTTGACACCGACATCAACATCAAACGCCGTCAGCAGGGAGAAAAGCCGCTTTACAACGTCGTGCGCACGCGCACGCTGCTCTATACCGCCATCATAGTCATCGTCGGTGCGGTGATGGCCTATGCGTTGGCGACGCGGCGCAACGACGCTATCAACGTCCTTCACGATCGCAACCCGCTGTTCGTACACCTGTCGGACGGATCGCTGCGCAACGCCTACACCGTGCGCATCCTCAACAAGAGCCTGGAGAGCAGAGCCTTTGTGCTCAAGGTCAGCGGCCTGCCGGATGCCGATGTCGACGTGATCGGCAGTTCGTCTTTCTTTGGAGCAGATCCGCTGATTGACGTCGGTCCCGATCAGTCGCGCGAAGCGCGCGTTTTGGTCACGGCGCGCGAGCGGGTGTCGGCGGGGACCTCGATCCCCATCACCTTCACGATCGTACCCAAAACCGGCGGAACGCCGGTTAGCGCGAACGATCATTTCTTCGGACCGTGAGGAAGCGATCATGGCCAGAACCGGGCCGCGGCAAGTTACGGGGCGAATGGTCCTCGCAATGATGGTCGCCTTCTTTGCGGTCGTCATTGGCGTCAATGGGTTCATGGCCCATGAAGCGCTGTCGACCTTCCGCGGCGTCGACGCCGACAGCGCCTACCGGGCCGGGCAGCTGTTTGAGCACGAAGTCGCCCTGGCCAGAGCGCAGGACGCGGAGCATTGGCAGGTCGACGCCAAGGTGACGCCTTCAGCCGACGGCACCGCCGTCCTCGACGTCATCGCCCACGATGCGTCGGGCGCAGCCCTTAGTGGCATGACCGCAACCGCCGTGTTCGCGCGTCCGACCGATCGGCGCCTCGATCGCACCATCAACGTCAACGAAGACCGGCCCGGCCACTACCAAGGCGCCGCGACCGTCGCCGCCGGCCAATGGGACCTCATTCTCGAATTGTCACGCCAAGGCGACCGGCTGTTCCGATCTAAGAATCGCGTCGTGATCAAGTGAGTATCGGCGATGGTCGAGACGGTTGACCTGTCGATGTTCGTTGAGCCGGGCGCTGCCGGCGCGTCGCATATGACGCTCGCCGTGGACGGGGTCGCCTGTGCCGGGTGTATCCGCAAAATCGAAAGTGGTCTGACGAAGTTGCCGGGCGTGATCGACGCCCGGCTTAACTTCACCCAGCGCCGGCTCGCCGTCGATTGGCGCAACGGCGAGATCGACGCCGCGCGGATCATCGCGGCGATCGAAGCGATCGGCTATCACGCGCATCCATTCGCGCCCGAACGCGTCGAAGCCGACGACGGCGCGCAGGCCAAGTGGCTGCTCAAATGCCTGGCGGTCGCCGGTTTCGCCGCGATGAACGTCATGTTGCTGTCGGTCTCGATCTGGGCCGGCAACGTTTCCGATATGACGCCGGAGACGCGCGATCTGTTCCATTGGCTTTCCGCCCTGATCGCACTCCCGGCGGCGGCTTATGCCGGCCAGCCGTTCTTTCAAAACGCACTCCGGGCACTGCGGGCGCGGCAGCTCAATATGGACGTGCCGATTTCGCTTGGCGTCACGCTGGCGCTGGGCCTGTCTTTGTTCGAGACCGCGACGCATGCAACGCACGCATATTTCGATTCCGCGATCATGCTGCTGTTCTTTCTGTTATGCGGCCGCTACCTCGATCTGGCAATGCGGCGCAGGACGCGCCTGTTTGCCGGCAACCTTGCCAGCCTAAAGGCTGAATTCGCGCACCGTCTCGACCCAAGTGGCGAACTCGTCCAGATACCGGCAGCTGCCTTGCACCCCGGCGACCGCATATTGGTGCGGCCCGGCGAACGCATTCCCGCCGACGGCACCGTCATCAATGGTGCCTCGGCTATCGACGAGAGTCTGGTTACCGGCGAGACCCTGCATCGCGCGGTGCGCGGCGGCATGACGATCTACGCCGGCAGCATCAATGTGTCCGGCGCACTGACCATGCGCGTCACTGCCTCCGGGACCGGCACGCTGGTCGACGAGGTCGAGCGGCTGCTCGACAAAGCGGTCGCGGCAAAATCGCGAACCGTGCGGCTCGCCGATCGCGCGGCGCAGCTTTATGCGCCGGTCGTGCACGCGACGGCGGCGCTTACGGCAATCGGCTGGCTCATGGCGGGAGCCTCGCTGCACGATTCGATTGTCATCGCCATCGCGGTGCTCATCATTACCTGTCCGTGCGCGATCGCGCTTGCCATCCCTGCCGTGCAGGTGGTCGCCGCTGGCTCGTTGTTCCGCAGCGGCGTCATTCTCAACGGCGGTGACGCGATCGAACGCCTCGCCGAAGCCGACACGGTCGTGTTCGACAAGACTGGCACGTTGACGCTGCCGGATCCGCGCGTCGATGACAGCGTTGCCATCGACCCCAATGTGCTCGAACGCGCGGCGCGGTTGGCGCTGTCGAGCCGCCATCCGCTCGCAGCGGCTCTGGCGCGGGCGGCCCGCAATCGCGGTCCCTATCCGGGCGCCGTCGAGGAGCCCGGGCAAGGCGTACGCGCGACCATCGACGGTCTGGAAGCGCGTCTCGGCAGCGCCACGTTCTGCAATGTCGTGGAGGATCATCGGCCCGCCGCGCGCGACGGCGACGCATCGTTCATTACCTTCACGCATGGTGACGCCGTTGCAACCATTCCGATTCATCAAGCGTTGCGGCTGGACGCGGTCGCGGTGACCACGGCGCTTCGCGCGCGCGGCCTCGATCTTGTCGTGCTGTCAGGCGACCGACCGGCCGCCGTGGCACCGGTGGCGCAGGAACTTGGCATTCAAGACTGGCGCACCGGCCTGACGCCGGCCGAAAAGATCGCAGCCATCGAGGTGATGCAGTCGCAGGGTCGCCGCGTCCTGATGGTCGGAGATGGATTAAACGACGCGCCGGCGCTTGCCGCCGCCCACGTCTCGTTGTCGCCGATCACCGCCGCCCACCTCACCCAGGCGCATGCCGACGCGCTGTTTCTCGGCGAGCGGCTGCGGCCGGTGCTGCGCGCCGTGGTCGTTTCGCGCAAGGCCCGTTCGCTGATGAAACAGAATCTCGCACTCGCCGCAATCTACAATGCGCTTGCAGTGCCGCTGGCTATTGCCGGCGTGGTCACGCCGCTGATCGCGGCAATTGCGATGTCCGGGTCGTCGCTGCTCGTCACCCTCAATGCATTACGCGGGCGCTTTCGCGCGGAGCCGGGCTCATGAACGTTTTGATGTACCTTGTTCCGATGGCCCTGCTGCTCGGCCTGACCGGGCTGGTCGCGTTCCTTTGGTCGCTCAAGAGCGGCCAATACGACGACCTTGACGGCGCCGCGCTCCGCATCCTGCCGGACGACGATATTGAAGGTTAGAGCGGCAGGGTGGCGACGACGCAGGACGGCTCCTGCGGGTCCGACGTGATCTGAAAGCCAAGCTCCCGGCACATATCCAGCATCGTCGTGTTCTCCTGCAGAACTTGACCGTGGATCGAGCGGATGCCTTCGGCGCGCGCATATTCGATGATCAATTGCATGAGCAGCCAGCCAAGGCCGCGTCCTTTCAGATCGGACCGGACGAGGATCGCGTATTCGCCGCCGGCATAGTCCGCGTCGGCGTGCAAGCGTACCACTCCCAGCATTGCGCCGGTCGCCTCTTCGATGGCGATGAATGCCATGGCGCGGGCGTAATCGATTTGGGTAAAGCGCGCGATGAAGGCGTGGCTGAACTCCTTCACCGGCGCGAAGAAACGCAGCCGCAAATCTGCCGGTGTCACGGCGGCAAAGAACGGCCCATATAACGGTTCATCTTCCGGCCGGACGGGGCGAACGAGAATTGCCGTTCCGTCCTGCAGCTTGTTATGCCTCTGCCATTCGGTTGGATACGGCCGGATGGCGAACCGCGGGTTGCCTCGAGATCCCCGCGCCAGCTTACCGACCGGAGCGACCGAGACCCGGGCGTCGACGGCAATCACGCCGGTCTCATCGGCAAGAACCGGATTGAGATCGATTTCACGAATCTCGGGAAAATCCGCCACGAGCTGCGCCAGCTTGACGAGCAGAAGCTCGATCGCGCGTTCGTCGGCGGCCGGCACGTTGCGGTAAGCCTTGAGGATACGCGAGACGCGGGTGCGGGCGATCAGGCTGCGGGCAAGGGCGAGATCGAGCGGCGGCAACGCCAGTGCCTTGTCGCTGATCACTGAGACCGCAGTACCGCCTTGGCCGAACGCAATCACCGGTCCGAACGTCGGATCGTCGGCTACGCCGACAATGAGTTCGCGTGCCTTCGGCCGAACGATCATTGGAAAGACCGTGACGCCCGAGATGCGCGCGTCCGGCTTGGCTGCGCGCGCCCGAGCCAGAATTTGCGTGGCGGCTTCGCGCACAGCATTCTCACTGGCGAGATTGAGCCGCACACCGCCGACTTCCGACTTGTGAACGATATCGGGCGATTGAATCTTCAGAACGACCGGGGTGCCGCCAGCCAGGTGCGGTCTTGCTGCCGCGACCGCTTCATCGGCATTGCGCGCCAGTGTAGCAGGCGTGATCGGGATGCCATAGCCGCAAAACAGCCGGGTCAGATCAACCGGATCGAGCCAAGTACGCCCTTCGCGCAACACGGCTTCAATAACCGGCCGGACCGCAGCGACATCCGGAGCAAAATCCTGCGGCAGACTCGGCGGGGTCGCCATCAGCAAGTCGCGCGATTCGCGATAGCGAACGAGATACGTGAAGCCGAAGATCGCGGTCGATTCCGTCGCGTAACTTGGAATGGCGGCCGCTTCGAACGCTTCTGCCGCGACATCGCTTTCGCCGATCCACATCGCAAATACCGGCTTGGCAGGAACGCGCTTCGTTCGATGCCGCTCGGTCACGGCAATGACCGATTTCGCCGCGTCGGCGGCTGACGCCAGCGCGGTCGGCACGTTCATGACCAGCACGGCGTCGTTGGCGTCATCATCGAGCAGCAGTTCGAGCGCGACGGCGTACCTTGCATCATCAGCATCGCCGGCGATGTCGACCGGATTGGCGCGCGACCAGATCGGCGGCAAAGCCGCGTCGAGTTTCTTCATCGTCGCCGGCGACATAGCGGCGAGTTCACCGCCGAGGTCGACGAGACGATCAACGGCAAGAACACCGACCCCGCCGCCGTTGGTCAGGATGGCGAGCCGTTTGCCGCCCAGCGCCGTCAAGCGTCCCAGTGTTTCAGCAGCAGCAAACAGCTCGTCGAGGTCGGTGACCCGCAAAAGGCCCGCACGGCGGAAGGCCGTGTCATAGACCGCGTCCGATCCGGCCAGCGCGCCGGTGTGCGTGAGTGCCGCCTTCGCGCCCTGGGCATGGCGCCCCGACTTGATGACGAGCACCGGCTTGATCCGCGCCGCCGCTCGCGCCGCCGACATGAACTTGCGCGCGTCGCGGACCGACTCGATGTAAAGCAGGATCGCCCGTGTCGCGCGGTCCACGGCAAAGTGGTCGAGCAGATCGGCGAAATCGACGTCGATGCTGTCGCCGATGGAGACGATGGCGGAAAATCCAACACCGCGGACCGCGGCCCACTCCACCAAGCCGGTCGCAATGGCGCCGGATTGTGAAATCAGCGCAAGGTCGCCCGCGGGCGGCGCCGATGCGGCAAAACTGGCGTTGAGCTTCGCGCGCGGCACCAGGACACCGAGGCAATTGGGGCCGACGAGGCGCATGCCCGCTGCGCGGGCGTTCTTCTCGGCGAGCTCCGCCAGCGAACCTGGCCCGTGACCGAGCCCGGCAGTGACGATGATGCCAGCCGCAGTGCCTTTTCGCGCCGCCGCGGCGACGGCATCCGGAACGGCCGCAGGCGGCACCGCAATCACCGCGACATCTGGCGTCTCCGGCAGAGCCTCATAAGATTTGACCGCCTGAACGCCTTCGATCGCATCATAGTGCGGGTTGACGACATGAATCGGGCCCGCGAAACCCGCACGAAGGAGATTTTCGACTACCGCGCGACCGGATGACGTCTTCCGCGGTGACGCACCGACCACGGCGATAGATCTTGGCGCGAACAGCTTGTCGAGATTGTAAGTTGACATCAATCGGCCAATCGCAAATCGCCGTAAGCGCTTCTCACTACTAAACCAGTGCGGTGAGAATCATTCGCCATCCGAACAGAAAAGTCGTTGAAAGGAAGATGCCTTACGGATTTAGACGTTGATATGACGGGCTGCGGCTGCTGCCCCGCGGCGTGAAATTCCCT
>VFSW01006447.1_pt1 | contig 17246 bp, 21 predicted proteins | sample 5358111 | NCBI WGS metagenome assembly VFSW01 (sample SAMN11554181, study PRJNA540505) | mine drainage metagenome | isolation source: sediment from site ElyBrook_90M | place: USA: Ely Copper Mine, Vershire, VT | collected 2017
ATGCGCCGGACTCGCGATGGAAGAAAACCACAGGAAGTGGTTTTCTTCACAAGCTCTGAGGGCTGGCGCTTGGCGGCCTCGACCGCGTCGGTCGGTTGATCCTGAAGATATTCATGCGGGCCGCGGCGCGGGGGCCACCACCGCCTCGATCGACATCAGCACGACGCCGCGCGCCAGCGCCTGCACCAGCGTCGGCGAGCGGTAGCCGGGGTCGGCCAGCCAGCGCTGCCAGACCGAGTCGTCCACCTTTTCGTTGACGCCGGTGCCGAGCGTGCGGTCCAACGGCGGCTTGAACAGCCGGTACAGGCCGCCCATGAACTCCGCATACGAATTGCGCGGCACACCGGTGTTGGCGTCGGCCGCCGGGACCACCTGCGCGCTGCAGCCCAGGCCCGCTGCGATCGCCTTGCGCTGCAGCCACGCCAGCGGCAGCTCGGGCAGCGGATCGGGCCGGCGCCCGGCGCCGTCGCGCAGGTAACCGCCGCCCACGTCGCCATGCGCGCCGATGAACCAGCGCTGCTCGATCTCCACCTGCTCGGACTTCTTCGCGGTGAGCGACTCGCCGGGTTTCAGCGTGTCCGGGTTGCGCGTCCACACGGTCGGCGCGAAATCGGCGCGGTGCTCGTCCAGTGCCAGTGCCTGATAGGCGTAGCGGACGATCTTGCTCAGCTCGGTGTCGTGAAACTGATAGCGCGCGCGGGCAAACGGAAACCACGAGGCGGTGTCGGGTATGCCCAGCGCGCCGACCGTATCCCACACGCCGATGAAGTGAATGGCGATCTCGATCGAGCGGCGTGCGCGCCAATCCACCGCCGCCGGATCACCCGGCTTGATCGCGCTGTCGCGATAGAAATCATAGGCGCCGGCGATCGCGGCGGCGGCGACCTTGCCGTCGGCGCCGCGCCGCAACAGGCCGCATTTGCGCAGCATGCCGCCGAGGCTGCGCGCGGTGTAGGCGCCGCGGCTGAAGCCGAACAGGTACAGCTGGTCGCCCGGCTGCCACGTCTCGCACAGCCAGCGGTAGCCGTCACGCACATTGCCCGACAGGCCATAGCCGAACGCGCCGCCCAGCACGTGGCTGAGCCCTGCCGACACGCCCACGCCGGCGATGTAGTTGACCAGCTGCGGGTTGCCGTCGGCGTCCTGCGCGGCGATCAGCCGGCGCAGGCGCTCCACGTTGGTGTTCGACTCCGGCTTGTTCCAGGTGCCGTCGAACAGCAGCACCAGTCGACGCGTGGCCATGGTGTCCTCCAGCGTGATGTGGCGAGACAGGCTGGCCGGGACTCTAGGACGGCGCCTGCGGCGAGGCCAGTGCCGAGCGTGTGGGGGCGGCTGCGGTCAGCCGGGCGGCAGCCGGCGCGCGGGCAGTGCGTCGATCAGCGCGGCCAGCTCGCGCGCGATCGCCGCGGGCGGCAGGCCGTGGGCGCGCAGCGTATGGTTGCCGGTGCCGTACGGCCCCCACTCGTCGGCCTGGGTGGTGGTAAAGATGGCCAGCGTGGGCGCGCCCGCGGCGCAGGCCAGGTGCATCACGCCGCAGTCCAGGCTGACGTGGGCGTCCAGACTGCCCAGCACGCTGGCCAGCTTGCGCAGGTCGCCGGTGTAGTAGGCGGGGTAGCGCGAGTCCAGCAACGAGCGGCCGAAGTGCGGAATGATCTCGACCAGCCAGGCGTCGGGCAGGGCGGCTTCGAGCGCCTGCAGCAGGGTGCTCCACCACGCTGCATCGAGCCACTTGGGCCCGGTGGCATTGGCGAAGATGCCGATGACCTTGCGGCCATCGCAGCTGTCCTGCGGCTGGCCCAGCACGCGCTGCAGGGTGCGCCGGCCCCACGCCAGCTCGGCTGCATCCAGCCGGATGTCGGGTACCGGATACGCGGCCGGCGTGGCCTGCGCCGGTGCGGCGTGGCCGAGCGCATGCCGCAGCAGATACACGGGGCGCTGGCCGGTGCTGCGCAGGTCGTCGGGTACTGCCGCCGCATGCGTCACGTGGCCGCTTTTCTTCGGCCCGTTGAAGCCCAGCTTGAAGCTGGCGCGTGCCAGCCGCAGCAACAGGCGTCCGGTCTGCGACTGCGGGTCGGGGTCGATCGCCAGGTCGTAATGCAGCTTGCGCATGTCGCGCAGCGTGCGCCACAGCTGCAGCGGGTGGCCGACGCCGCGCGCGGGCAGCTGGAACGCCCGGTTGAAACCACCGTAGTGGCCAAACAGCAGCCGCGCGATCCGGCTGCGGGTGACCACGTCGATCTCCGCGCCGGGCCAGGTCGCTTCCAGTTCCTGCAGCAGCGGCGTCAGCAGCAGCGCGTTGCCCAGGGTGAGGCTCATGTGGCAGATCAGGATGCGGTAGACGCCGCGGCGCGGCAGCGGCGGGGCCTGCCCCTGGGCCGGCGGACCCGGCAGCAGGCGGGTGAGGCGGCGCGCCAGGCGACGGCGCAGGTCGTTCATGCGGAGCGGAAGCGGCGGCTGAGTCGGCACGGGTATGACCTGCGGAGGGATGGGAAGGTGGGGCTGCGCCGATCCGGTCGGTGCTCAGACGGCGATGGCGGTGGCAGCGTCGAGGATCGGCCGGCGATGATCGAGCAGCCACTGCCGCGCGTCGCTGGCGTCGTGCTCGAACCAGGCCCGCGTCGAGCCGAGCCGGAAGGTGTAGCCCCATGCGTCCATGTCTGCCATCAGGCGGGCGCGACCGACGCCGGGCAGGTGATCGGCCAGCACGATCTGCAGATAGCAGGTGGCGTCCTCTTCCTCGATCGAATCGGTGGCGTTGGTGTGCACGGCGGCGCGGCGCTCCGGCGGCAGCACGATCAGATGGCCGGCCTCGTGCAGCAGCGAGTGCACCGGCGTGTCGTCGCGCGCATGCACGGTGTGGCCGATGATGCCGGCTTCCGCGTCACCCCAGTAGCTGCCGGGGATCGGTTCGCCATCGGCGACCCGCTGCAGTTTGAGGCCGAAGCGGGCGAGCAGCGCCTCGGCGGCGTGAAAGCCGAGCTGGCCCATGTGCATCACGCCATGAGCCGGGTCGCTGGCGTCGTGCAGGGGGGGGGTTTCAGTGGACATGCAACGATGGCCGGGCGGCGATGCGGAAAATGTTCGGCAGGCATGCCGGGCAGGCGGGATGCCGCGCGCCGGGGCATGGCGACCGATCGGCAGTCAGCCGGCCTTGGCTGCGGGCTTGCCGTCGGGCAGCGCCACCGACAGTTCGAGGATCTCGTGGCCGCTGTCCTGTTCGAGCTTGATGCTGATCGCCTCGATGTCGACGTGCACGTATTTCTTGATCACCTCGAGCAGTTCGCTGCGCATCATCGGCAGGTAGTCGGGCGCACCGCGGGTGGAGCGCTCCTGCGCCACGATGATGCGCAGGCGCTCCCTGGCCACGGTGGCGGTGGCTTCGGGCTTGCGCTTCAGGAAATCGAGGATGCCCATCGTGATCAACCTCCGAACACGCGCTGGAGAAAGCCTTTCTTCGGCACGTCGATGAAGCGCAGCGGGCGCTCTTCGCCGAGGATCCGCGCCACCGTGTCACTGTAGGCCTGGCCGGCCAGCGAGTTGGCGTCGACGATCACCGGGATGCCGTTGTTGGAGGCGGTCAGCACGTTCTCCGATTCGGGAATCACGCCGACCACGTTGATGCCGAGGATTTCCTCCACGTCTTTCACGCTGAGCATTTCGCCGATCGCCACACGGGCCGGGTTGTAGCGGGTCAGCAGCAGGTGCTGGGTGATCGGGGTGTCGCCGCGTTCGGCGCGGCGGGTCTTGCTGGCGAGCAGCCCCAGGATGCGGTCGGAGTCGCGCACCGAGGAGACTTCGGGGTTGACCACCACCACCGCGTGATCGGCAAAGTACATCGCCAGATGCGCGCCTTTCTCGATGCCGGCCGGGGAGTCGCACACGACGTAGTCGAAGCCGTCCGCGGACAGGCCGTCGAGCACCTTCTCGACGCCCTCCTGGGTCAGCGCATCCTTGTCGCGGGTCTGGCTGGCGGCCAGCACGTAGAGATTGTCGTGGCGCTTGTCCTTGATCAGCGACTGTTTCAGCGTGGCCTCGCCATGCACGACATTGACGAAGTCGTACACCACGCGCCGCTCGCAGCCCATGATCAGGTCGAGGTTGCGCAGGCCGACGTCGAAGTCGATCACGGCGACCTTCTTGCCGGCCATGGCCAGGCCGGTGGCGAGCGAGGCGCTGGTGGTGGTCTTGCCGACGCCGCCTTTGCCGGAGGTGACAACGATAATCTCAGCAGTCAAGGGCTCATCTCCGCGTGATTCTTTTTTTGATGGTTTGGATGGTGGGTGATCAGAGCTTGGCGATCAGCAGCTTCTCGCCATCGAGCCAGCATTGCACGGACTGGCCTTCGAGGTCGTCAGGAATTTGTTCGAATACGCGATAGTGGCCGGCGATTGCCACCAGCTCGGCGCGGAAGTCGGAGACGAAGATGCGCGCCTTGACGTCGCCCTGCGCACCGGCCATCGCGCGCCCGCGCAGGCCACCGTAAATGTGGATGTTGCCATCGGCGATCACCTCGGCGCCATTGGCGATGGCGCCGGTGACGATCAGGTCGCGCTCGCGCGCATACACCTGCTGGCCGGAGCGCACCGAGCCGGCATGGTGCTGTGCTCCGCTGGCTGCGCCGGGGGCGGGCGCGGACAGGATCGGTTCGCGCCGGTCGGGCTGCGACGCCGGCTCGGCGCGCCGCTCCGGTTCCGAATGAGCCGCCGCGACCGCGCCGCCGGCGGGTTCGTAGGCGGCGCGGAACTTGGCGATCAACGGTAGCCCCATGCGCTTGGCCAGCGCCTCGGTTTCGCTGGTGCCGTAGGCCAGCCCCACCGGCAGCATGCCGGCGCTGCGCACCGCTTCGAGCAGCGCGTCGACGGTGCCGTCGTCGGGCAGGTCGAGCAGATGGCTCAGGTCAAGCACCACGGCGGCGCGCGAGAACATCTGCGGTGCGGCGCGCACGCGGCGCTCCAGCTCGTCGCACAGCGCGGCCGCATCCACCCGGCGCACGCGCACGCAGGCGATGCCGACCTGGCCGAAGCGCAGGTCGCAGGTATCGGAGGTGTCCATGCGTGCGTTCATGGCTGCGCTTCCCCGGCCGCGCGCTTCGCGGCGGTATGCGCGCGCTCGCTCAGCCACGGCTGGTCGGGCAGGCCGCCGTGATCCAGCCAGGTGTCGCGCACGTAGGTGTAGCTGGGCAGGTCGCGCGCCAGCAGGCTCACCTGCGGGCCGTCCGCGCCCATCCGCTGCTGGCCGACTTCCTGGAAGCCGTAGGTGCCGTGGAACAGCACCACCACGTCGTCGCGCGGCTCCAGGAACACCTCGCAGGCGAGCAGCGGCACGCGCACCTCGGCGTAGCTGTGCACGTCGCTGTAGAACACGCGGCCGAGGCCATGCCGGCGGAAGGCGTTGGCGATCACGATGCGGTCGATGTACAGAAACTGCGGATAGCGCGCGGCGAACCAGCGGTAGTTGGGGCTCAGGTAATCGCCACCCTCGCGCAGCGCGATCAGGAAGCCGGCCAGCTGGCCATCGATTTCGGCCACGCGAAAATAGTCGGCGTGATCATGGAAGTAACGCAACTGGGCAGCGTCGAGGGCGAGGATGGAGCGGCCGGCGGTGTTGTTCAGCGCCAGCACCGCATCCAGGTCGTGCTCGCGCACGTCGCGGATGGCAAGGGCCATTCGTTGCTCCGCAAGGGTGGATTCGGAAACGAGGTCGAGCAGCCGCCCCGCACAATGGCGCATTATGCCATGCGGTCGATACCGGTACATCGGCCATCACGCTTGTAAAAGCTTCGTAAAGCGGCCGCTGTCGCCAGCCTGTGCAAGCCGTCACATGGCGGCATGACTTCTCGCGCATTGCGCGAATGGCCGGCACGGCCAATCATGCACGGCATGCGCTGGCCATTCTTCAACCATATCCGCCTGCTCCGCTACGCGGGCTTTTTCACCTACCTCTCGGTGGGTACGCCGCTGATCACCAACTGGGCGACCGAACGGCTCAACCAGTTGCAGCGTCCGAATTTCTCGCTGCTGCTGTGGACGCTGTGCTATCTCACCTTCGGCCTGATGTACTGGCTGCTGACCAGCAACCTCGGTTCGCGCCGCCATCCGGCGCTGAAGCTACTGGGGCTGACCCTGATGACGGCGGCCGCCGGTGCGGTGGGCTGGTACAGCCACAGCGGACTGTCCGCGATGCTGATGGTGGTGGCCTCGCTGGTGCTGCCGTGGCTGCTGCCGTTCTGGCTGGCGGTGTTCTGGCTGGTGCTGCAACACCTCAGCCTGGTGGCGATCTTTGCCACCTTCCCCGAATACGACCACAGCATCGCGCTGAGTTTCCTGCAGGCCAGCCTCTATCTGGGCATTTCGGTGCTGGTGTTCGTCACCTCGACCGTGGCCAGCCAGCAGACCGAGCAGCGCGAGGCGCAGCGGCGGCTCAACTCCGAACTGCGTGCCACCCGCGCGCTGCTGGCCGAGTCCAGTCGCATCGCCGAGCGCATGCGCATCGCGCGCGACCTGCACGATCTGATCGGCCACCACCTGACCGCGCTGAGCCTCAACTTGGAGGTGGCCAGCCATCTCACCAACGAGGCCGCCGGCGCACATGTGCGCAAGGCGCAAAGCACCGCCCGGCACCTGCTGGCCGATGTGCGCGAGGTGGTCAGCGAGCTGCGCCAGGACGATGCGATCGACCTGACCCAGGCGTTGCGCAGCCTGACCGAGGGCGTGCCCGGCCTGAGCGTGCACGTGGTCATGCCGCCGCGCTTCAGCGTGGAGGATCCGCGCCGCGCGCAGGTGCTGCTGCGCTGCGCGCAGGAGATCATTACCAACACCGCCAAGCACGCCGGTGCGCGCAACCTCTGGCTCAATTTCGCCTACGCCGAGGCCAGCCTGCTCGGTCTGCATGCACGCGACGACGGCCGCGGCGCGGAGCGAGTCGAGCCGGGCAACGGCCTGTCCGGCATGCGCGAACGGCTGGCCGAGTTCGGCGGCAGCGTGACGCTGGATACCGCCGTGAGCCAGGGCTTTGCGCTGACCGTGCGGCTGCCGCTGGGCGAACACGCCGCGCTGGCGCACGCGCCGAGCCGGTTCGAGCCGCCGGCGCTGAACGTGTCGTGATGTTGGTGGCGCGGCCGGTCGTGCAAGAATGCGCCGTTGCCGGCAGCCGCTGCCGACGATTTCCGGCGGCCGCTCATGAACCCCGTCCGTGCGAGGATTCGCGATGATCTCCGTTTGTCTCGTCGACGACCAGAACCTGGTGCGCCAGGGCGTCCGCTCGCTGCTGGACCTGGCCGAGGACATCCGCGTGGTGGCCGAATGCGCCGACGGCGCGCAAGCGGTGCAGGACATTCCGCGGATCAAGCCCGACGTGGTGCTGCTGGATCTGCGCATGCCCAACATGAGCGGGCTGGAGGTGCTGCAGGCGCTGTCGGTGCGCAACGAGCTGCCGCCCACGATCATCCTCACCACCTTCGACGATGACCAGCTGGTGCTGCAGGGCCTCAAGGCCGGCGCGCGCGGCTACCTGCTGAAGGACGTTTCGCTGGAGCAGCTGGTGGAGGCGGTGCGCACGGTGGCCGCCGGCGGCTCGCTGGTGGCGCCGATGGTCACCCAGCGCCTGATGGCGGGCGTGGCACGGATGCAGAACCATTTCACCAGCCTGGAGCAGCCCGATCCGCTGACCGAGCGCGAAACCGAGATCCTGCGGCTGCTCTCCGGCGGTTACAGCAACAAGGAAATCGCCAACTCGCTCAAGGTGGCCGAGGGCACGGTGAAGAACCACGTCTCCAATATCCTCTCCAAACTGGGCGTGCGCGACCGCACCCGCGCGGTGCTGAAGGCGCTGGAGCTGGGCATCGTCTGAGCGGCTGCCCGCGCGCCGGCCGCGGCCGCATTTCCTGCCGCGCGCGGCGGCTTTTCAGGCCATCCCGGCGGCCTCGGGGCGCATGCTGCGACTCGCTTGCGGCCCCTTCGGTGGCCCGCGCAGCGCGGCATGGCGTTCCGGCCCGCGAGCAGCTAACATCCGTAGCTTCGGCATTCGCCGACCCCTGCCATGACCCACGGGATGAGCCTTCGGGCAGGCCCGCGTGGCGGCTGGGGCAACACCCTTTCGGTATGGCGTAGAGACGCTCGGAGAACTCTGGAATGATGCGTGTCCTTGAATTTCTTGTTGCCCTGGTCATCGTGGCGGTACTCGGTGTGCTGGCGGCCGTGGTGATGCCTGGCAGCGGCCACGTGGAGCGTTCGCTGGTGATGGGCAAGGACATGCGTCAGGCCTACGACGTGCTCGACAACTTCCGCACGCTGCCGCAGTACACGGTGCTGCGTTCGTACGACCCGAAAGTGCAGTTCAGCTATGCGGGCAAGTCCTACGGCCCGGGTGCCGAGGTCAGCTGGACCAGCAGCGATCCCAAGGTCGGCAACGGCGACCTCACCATCGCCAGCGCCACCCCGGATTTCGACAAGATCGACAGCAACACCAAGAATGCCAGCATCGTCTGGAACCTGGACAACAGCTGGCGCGGCATGGACAAGCACTTCACGCTGGATCTGGAGCGCCAGGGCAGCCGCGGGCAGCTGACCAACGTCACCTGGTCGTATGACGTGTCCTACGGCTGGAATTTGGTCAACCGCTTCGCCAACCTGTACATCCACGGCGATCCCGACTCGTTCATCCAGTTCAGCCTGAACAACCTGCAGAACGTGCTGGCCGGCGTGGCGAACGTCGACTACAGCCAGCTGATTCCGTCCATCGCGCAGACGCAGCCGACGCCGATGCTGCTGGTGTCCAGCTCCAGCCCGCGCAAGGACGGCGTGGACGGGCTGGACAACGTGGTGGCCAAGACGGTGACCGAACTGCAGGCCGCGGCCAAGAAGCTGGGCGTGAATGTGACCGGACCGCAGACCCTGTTCATCACCAACTACGGCGACCAGACCTTCGACTTCGACGTGGCGCTGCCGATCGACTCCAGCACGCTCACCATTGGTGGCCAGAGCGTGCAGCTGACGGCCCCGACGCCGCCGGCGCTCGGCGCCGCCGCACCGGCGGACGCCAGCAGCAGCGCCGCTGCCGCCAGCAGCACGCTGAGCCCGGGCAGTCGCGACCGCTTCGGCCGCGTCTCGGTGGACGGCCAGGTGTTCGCCACGCTGGAATTCGGCGGTGCGGCCCTGAAGGGCGTGTGGAACGGCACCTTCGCCGGAGTGCCGCAGACGCGCGACATGCTCAAGGCTTACGCACAGACCCACGGTTACCAGTTCGATGACGTCAGCAACCCGCCCTACGACGTGTTGGTGACGCCGGAAGTCAAGGACGCCACCGGCAATATCACCGCCTATGCCAAGCACGTCGTCTACCTGCCGCTCAGCAGTGCGCCGCAGCAGACGCCCGAGCAGGAAGCCGGGCTGCTGCCGCCCGCTCCGGATACCGGTGCGCCGGCCGCCGCCAGCACGGCGCCCAGCCCGGCCAGCAGTACGGCCCCGGCGGCAGGCAGCAGCAGCGTTCACTGAATCTGCGGCAAGTCGCCACGACGAAAGGCCCTTCCCGCACGGAAGGGCCTTTTCGTTTCGGTGCTGCGGATCGCTGCAGCGCGCGTGCCGCGGCGAATTCCGGCGTGTTTTTGGGTTAGATTGCAGCACGCGCCGTGACGTGTGCGTCCGGCCCGACCGGGCACCGATGCGTCGCCCTGCAGCAGATCCCTACCGCCCATGATCGAAACCGACCAGCTCACCCGATGCTATGGCAGCCTAACTGCGGTGGATGCGCTGAGCATCCGCGTGGAGCCGGGCCAGGTGCTCGGTCTGCTCGGCCCCAACGGTGCCGGAAAATCCACCGCGATGCGCATGATCGCGGGGTTTCTGAGCCCCACCTCAGGCAGCGCGCGGGTCTGCGGTCACGACGTGGTGCGCGAACCGCTGAAAGCGAAGCGCGCGCTCGGCTATCTGCCGGAGGGCGCGCCGAGCTACGGCGAGATGACCGTGCGCGAATTCCTGCAGTTCATCGTGCGCGTGCGCGGGCTGAAGGCGGAGGACGGCTAGCGCCGTTGCGAGGACGGGGGGCAGCGGCTGCAGCTGGAGGATGGGCGGGGGCTGGGCATCGACACGCTGTCGAAGGGCCTGCGCCGGCGCGTCGGGCTGGCCCAGGCGATCCTGCACGATCCGCCGGTGCTGATGCTGGACGAGCCCACCGATGGCCTCGATCCGAACCAGAAACACGCGGTGCGCCAGCTGATCGACACGATGGCGCGCGAGCGCACCATCCTCATTTCCACCCACCTGCTGGAGGAGGTGCACGCGCTGTGCAACCGGGTGGTGATCATCGCCCGCGGCAAGCTGCTGGCGGACGCCACGCCGGCTGAGCTGGAGCGGCGCTCGCGCTATCACGGCGCGGTGTCGTTCAGCGCGCCGGGCAGCGGCATGTCGCAGGAGATGCTGGGGCGCCTGCCGCAGGTGGCCGCAGTCGAGGTCGATGCGCTGGATGGGCGCATCACAGTGTTTCCGAAACCGGGCGAGCGCATTCTGGAATCAGTCGAGCGGCTGCTGCGCGAGCAGGGTCTGCAGGTTTCGGAAATCCAGCTGGAACGGGGCCGCCTGGATGAGGTATTCCGCCAGATCACCACCGCCGACGTCGCCGCCGCCACGCAGGCCGCCGCATGAATCCGATCAATGCGGTGATGCGGCGCGAGCTGCGCAGCTATTTCGTGACGCCGGTGGCGTACGTGTTCCTGGTGATCTTCCTGGTGCTGGCCGGCATCCTCACGTTCTACGCGGGCGACTTCTACGAGCGCGAGCAGGCCGACCTGCAACCGTTCTTCGTGATGCATCCGTGGCTGTACCTGATCCTGGTGCCGGCGATCACCATGCGGATGTGGGCGGAGGAGGCCAAGGGCGGCACGCTGGAGCTGCTGCTGACGCTGCCGCTGACGCTGTGGCAGGCGATGCTGGGCAAGTTCCTCGGCGCGTGGCTGTTTGTCGGGCTGGCGCTGCTGCTGACGTTTCCGCTGTGGCTCACCGTCAACTACCTCGGCTCGCCCGACAACGGGGTGATCCTGGCCGGTTACCTCGGCAGCTGGCTGATGGCTGGCACCTTCATCGCGATCGGCGCCTGCCTGTCGGCGCTGACGCGCAGCCAGGTGGTGGCGTTCATCCTGACCGCGCTGGTGTGCGTGCTGCTGATACTCGCCGGGCAGGCGCAGGTGCTGGATTTTTTCCACGGCACGCTGTCGCGCCGGCTGATCAACCTGATCGGGCAGCTCTCGATGCTGCGCCATTTCGAGGCGATTGCGCGCGGTGTGCTGGATGTGCGCGACCTGCTGTATTTTGTGCTCAGCACGGCAGGCTGGCTGATCGCCGGCGTGCTGCTGCTCGACCTCAAGCGGACGCGCTGACGCGATGCCCCGCCTGCGCCTGCCCGCCGTGCTGCACACGCCGCTGACGCTGAGCCGTCGCGCGGCGCTATATGGCCGGCTGTTGCTGCTGGTGCTGATCTGCGTGCCGCTGATCGTGGCCAGCAGCCGCTGGTCGCATGCGCCGCGGATCGACCTCACCGCCGACCAGCTGTATACGCTGACGCCGGGCACGCTGCAGATTGTCGGCACGCTGCAGCGGCCGCTGCGCCTCACCCTGTATTTTTCCGATCATGCGGCCCGCGACCTGCCGCAGTTGCGCAGCTACGAGCAGCGTGTGCACGAGATGCTGCAGGAGATGGCAGCGCGTGCGCACGGCCGCATCCGCCTGCGGGTGATCGATCCGGTGCCGTACTCGGACGACGAGGCCAGCGCCGAGGGCAGCGGCCTGACCGCGGCCAATGGCGGCAGCAACGGCGAGCGGGTGTTTTTCGGCCTGGTCGGCAGCGCGCTGGCCGAGAATGCCGACGGCGATGCCGGCGAGGAGCACCTGCCCGAACGCACGCTGACGATTCCCTTCTTCGATCCGGCGCGCGAGGCGTTTCTCGAATACGACATCGCCAAGCTGCTGTTCGAGCTGAACCAAGCGAGCAAGCCGACCATCGGTGTGATCAGCTCGCTGCCGGTCAATGGCGATCCCGCGCTGGACCAGCCGCCGTGGGCGATCATGCGCCAGCTCGAGCAGCAGTTCGACGTGAAAATGCTCAACCCGGCCACCCTGCGTCAGGTGGATCCGGGGATCAAGGTGCTGCTGCTGATCCATCCCAAACAGCTGCCCCTCGATGCGCAGTACGCGCTCGACCAGTACGTGCTGCGCGGCGGTCATCTGGCGGTATTCGTCGATCCGGACGCGGAGCTCGACAGCACGCCGTTCGGCACCGCCAGCACCGACTTCTCCGACCACAGCTCGGATCTGCCGCGGCTGTTCGCGGACTGGGGCGTGCTGTACGACCCGCACAAGGTGGTGCTGGATCGCGCCCTCGCGCTGCCGATCGAGCTGGGCGGCAACAGCCTCAATCATCCGGCCATGCTTGCCCTGGGCCAGCAGCAGCTCAACCGCAATGATGTGATCACCGCCAGCCTGCAGCGTGTCAACGTCTCCAGCATCGGCTATTTCGACCTGGCGCCGAACGCCAGCACGCGGCTGATCCCGCTGCTGCAGAGCAGTGCCGAGGCCGAAGTGGTGTCGACCCGACGGGTACTGGAGGCGAGCAGCGACCCCACCACGCTGCTGCAGGGCTACAAGCCGGACAACGTGCACTACGTGCTGGCGGCGCGGCTGCACGGGCGCTTCATCAGTGCGTTCCCCGAGCGCGCCGCCGAGCCGGGGCATCTGACCGCGTCGGCGCCGAATGCGGAGGTGATCCTGGTCGCCGATACCGACCTGCTCAGCGACCGGCTGTGGGTGGAACCGCAGACCATCCTCGGCCAGAGCATGATGCGGGTGTTTGCCAACAACGGCGATTTCATCAGCAACATGGTCGACAACCTCAGCGGCTCCTCGGCGCTGCTGTCGATTCGTGGCCGCTCCACCTCGCAGCGCCCGTTCACCCGGGTGCAGGCGCTGCGGCATCTGGCTGACCAGAAATTTCTGCAGAAGGAGCACGAGCTGGAGCTGCAACTGGCCGACACGCGCCGGCGGCTGGACGAGCTGCAGCCGGCCAAGGGCAGCCAGACCAGCACGGCCACCGCCGAGCAGCGCCGCGAGATCGAGCAGTTTCGCCAGCGCCAGCTGGCGATCAACAAGGAGCTGCGCGAGGTGCAGCACCAGCTCAATGCCGAGATCGACGCGCTCGGCCTGCGCGTGAAGTTCATCAACATCGTGCTGGTGCCGGCGCTGGTGACGCTGTTCGGCTTGCTCTATGGCTGGCGGCGCACCCGCCGCAGCCGACAGCGCCGATGAAGATGGTCATCTGCCGCAACGGCGCCCGGCTGCCGGGCATTATGCTGGGCGTTCGCCGGCAGTCGCCGGCGTGGACGCAACCGCAGGTGCAGTAACCGGATGGCCAGCTTGCTGAAATGGATCGTGCCGTGGGAATTTTCGTGGACGTTCCTCACGATCTTCCTGCTCACCTGCGTGCTGTATCTGCGCGGCTGCCGCCGGCTGCAGGTGAGCCTCGGCCGCCGGCTGCTGTTCTGGCTCGGCATGGCGATCATCTATCTGTCGCTGCACACCTATCTGGATTTCTACGCCGAGCACGAATTCTTCGTGCACCGGTTGCAGCAGCTGCTGCTGCATCACCTGACGCCGCTGCTGATCGTCGCCACCTATCCGGCCAGCGTGCTGCGTGCCGGCGTGCCGCTGCGCTGGCGCGTGCGCGTGCTGCGGCCGCTGCAGCGCTCGTGGCCGTGGCGGCTGATCAGTGGCGTGCTGCTGAATCCGCTGGTGGCGACGGTGCTGTTCACCGGCTTCGTACTGATATGGTTGATCCCGTCGTGGCAGACGCTGGCGATGCTGGACTGGCGCGTCTACCGCTTCATGAACTGGACGATGCTGATCAGCGGCTTTGCCTACTGGTCGCTGGTGCTCGATCACAGGCCGCACCCGCCGGGGCGGATGGTGGCGGGCATGCGCGTGCTGTCGCCGGCGATCACCATGACGCCGCAGATCGTGGCCGGTGCGATCGTGACCTTCTCGCGCACCGACCTCTATCCGATCTTCGAGATCTGCGGCCGCGCCTTCACCTTCAACGTGATGACCGGCCAGCTGGTCGGCGGCGCGATCACCTGGGTGCCGGCCGCGATGATCGAGTCAGTCGGTGGCCTGCTGGCGCTGCGCCAGTGGCTGCGGCTGTCACGCAGCGGCCGCCTGCCCAAGCGGCCGCCGCGAGCACCGCGCACGCGCCCAGCCGCTGGCGCCGATGCGCTGGCGCGGCGCTGATATCTGGCCCTCCGATCAGCTCAGTGGCCGGCGTCCAGCGCATCGGCGGGGCGCGCGATGAAGTCGGTCGGCAGCGTGCTGCCATCGGCGAACTGCAGCTGCAGCCGCACCGTGTCGCCCGGCTGCACCGGCCGCTGCGCCTGCGTCAGCATCAGGTGGTAGCCCCCCGGTGCCAGCGTGGCGGTGCCGTGCGCAGGCACGACCAGCGCATCGACCATCCGCATCCGGCTCATGCCGCCTGCGCTGGAACTCTGGTGCAGCATCACCCCGGCGTAGACCGTGCTGCGCGCGCCGCGCAGCACGGCGGGCCGATTGCCGTCGTTGTGCAGCGTCACATAGGCACCGGCCGGAAGCGTGCCGGGCAGCACGCGGATCCACGCGCCGCTGGCACGCACCTGCGCCGCCTCGGTGGCGCGCGCCGCGGTGCACGCCAGCAGGGCGGTGAGCAACAGCAGCGCCAGCCGCTTCATGATCTCGCCCTGGCGCCAAGCAGCAGCTTCAGATCGTGCACCAGGTCATCCTGCGAATCCGACGGGGTGGCCAGCACGCGGGCATTGCCGTCGCGATCGAACAGGTAGATCGCCGAACTGTGGCTGACCTCGTAGTTGCCGTCGGCGCTGCCCGGCTCACGGCTGAACGAGCCCCGGTAGCGCTTCACCAGCGCCTCGATCTCGTCCGGCGTGCCGGTCAGGCCCACCGCGCGGGGGTCGAACACCTTGACATAGGCGTGCATCAGCGCCGGCGTGTCGCGGGCCGGGTCCACGCTCACAAACAGGATCCGCGCGCCGTCGGCCAGTGGCCCCAGTCGTTGCATCACCACGTGCAGGTGCGCCAGCGTCAGCGGGCAGACATCGGGACAATGGGTGTAGCCGAAAAACAGCAGCACCACCTTGCCACGGTAGTCGGCGCCGGTCACCGGCTTGCCGTGATCGTCGACCAGCTTGAAGTTGAGCGCTGGCATGTGACCGGTGATGTTGGTGAGCCGCAGCGGCAGCGGCGCCACCCGCTGGCAGCCGCCCAGCAGCAGGCCGGCTAACAGCAGCATTGGCAACAGAGCGAGCCACCGCGTACGGCCGGGCATCATGCGAGAATCGAAGGTATTCATCGGGACAAGCATACGACACCGCTTGCACCGCCGGGTTCGCCTGTCCAAGGAATCGCGTGATGTTGCGACAAACTGTCAACGCCCGCGCCGGTCTGCTGGTGGGTGCCGCCGGTGCCAGCGCGGTGCTGCTGGGCGCGTTGGGCGCGCATGCGCTGCGCACGGTGCTGGATGCGCGCAGCCTCGAGCTGTGGCACACCGCGGTGGACTATCACGTCTGGCATGCGCTGGCGCTGGTGCTGGTGGTCGGGCTTGGCCGCGGCCGCAGCGGTCGACTGGCGGTGCGCGCCTTCGCCATCGGCATCGTGCTGTTCAGCGGCAGCCTGTACGCGCTGGCGCTCGGCGCGCCGCGCTGGGTCGGCATCATCACGCCGTTCGGCGGCCTCGAGTTGGTCTGTGGCTGGATCGCGCTGGGCCTCTCGCTGGGCCAGCGCGAGGGCTGACCAACGCCGCCGGCGTCATCCCGTTGTCATGCCGCGGCGTCAGCATGTGGGCATGAACCCCGCCGCGCCCATGCGATTGCCGTCCTGGCTGCCCGCCGCCGGGCTGCTGCTGGCGCTGGTGGTGCTGGTGTGGGTCAGCCTCGCGGCGATCCGCGCGCCGCGGCTCACCGCCAGCATGCAGCCGGCCTTCAATCCGCTGGTGCACTGGCGCGAGGCCGGTCGCGAGTGGCTGCTGGTCGCCGACGGTGAGGCCGACCAGCTCACCGTCTACAGCGCCGTCGACGGACGCCGCGTGCGCCGGGTGAGGGTCGAGCGCGGGCTGCGTGACTCCGCTCCGCTGACCCGGCGTGACGGCCGTCTGTTCGTCGTCGACGACGCCGGCGAGCTGGACGAAGTGAGGCTGTCGTCGCGGCCGCAGGTCGCCGCCAACCTCCGCTGACGCGCGGGAAGCGACGCGCACCACCGCGTGCTCCACGCGTGCCTCAGCGCAGCCGCTTCAGGTACAGCATCAGCGGCTGCGAGATGCCGGGGCAGACCGCGTTGACCAGCTCCCAGCCGAGCGCGCCCTCGCGGTTGAGTGCGGCCGTCGCCTCATCGTCCGTGGGCGTCTGCGTCTGGGTGAACGCGCCGCCGGCGTGTTTCAGAGTCAGCACCTTGTATTCCCATGTGGCAGCCATCGGGTTCTCCTGCGGGTGAAATCAGCGGGCGCCGTCATCCGACGCTGGTTTGGCGCTGCCGGGCTTGCGACATCACGTGGCGGTCGGCGGCTGGCTGGCAATCCATGCGGTGATGTCGTGCAGCACTGTGGCATCCACATGGCCCGGCTTGGCGTAGTCGGCGGGTCCCGGTGGCGTGCCGGCAGGCATGAACAGGTGACTGAGCCCGGGATAGTCGTGCATCTGCACGCGCGCAGCATGCGCAAAGGCGGCCTTCCAGTGCGCGTAGTCGCCGTTCACCGTGACCTGGTAGTCCGCATCGCCCTGCAGGATCAGCATGGGCGTGTGCAGCGTGGCTGCCACGGCCACCGGATCGTAGTGGCGAAAGCTCAGCCAGTAGCTCATCGGTGCACCAAGCAGCGTGCCAGCCGGCGGATGCGCAGGATCTGCGTGGGCGAGCGTGTCGCGTGCGGCCACGATCGGTGCCAGTTGCTTGTCGATGGCCGGTGCCGGCATGCCTTGCAGCTGGTCGAGGTAGCGGCTCTGGCGCAGCAGGGTGTCCACGCCAAACTTCGCCGGCGCGGCAAGCAGGATGGCGCCGGCCAGATGGGCATAGCGCCGGGCAATGCGCGGCACCATCAGACCGCCAAGGCTGTGGCCGAGGACGAACAGCCGATGCGGGTCGATCTCCGGCTGCTGCCGCATCAGCCGCAGCGCCGTCACCGCATCGTCGGTCACTTCGTCATCGACCGTGATGGGCTTGCCCGCCATCTGCGCG
>VFSW01006448.1_pt1 | contig 17246 bp, 21 predicted proteins | sample 5358111 | NCBI WGS metagenome assembly VFSW01 (sample SAMN11554181, study PRJNA540505) | mine drainage metagenome | isolation source: sediment from site ElyBrook_90M | place: USA: Ely Copper Mine, Vershire, VT | collected 2017
GCGCGCAGCCGCGCCCTGGCGAGCGGCCGACGCGCGAGCGTGTGGCCAATGACATCGCCGCGTCCGACCAGTTCGCCAAGCGGTTCCCCGCCGTCGCCGCCGTGCGCCGCGTTTAACAGGAGTCAGCAACCATGCCGTTTCAGACCGCCGTCGGCATCATGCCGGCTCCCGCTGTCGCGGGCGATTTCGCCGACAGCAACCCTCGCTACACCTATGATGCCGGCCCCGGCGGACTCGTTGCCGGGCCGAGCGGCGTCACGGTGGGGCGCTTCGCGTGGACCACTTCGCCGCTGGATGCGGACAATGCCGCCGCCATCGCGAACAACTACGGCACTGGGCAGGTTGCCGGCTTCGTGCATCGCGCGCAGCAGGGCCTGTTCACTCAATACCTCCAGGAAGCCACGCTGATCGTGCCTGCCGGGTTCCCGATCACGCTGTTCACCGGCGGCGGCTTCTGGGTGACGAACGCGGGCGCTGGCGAGGCACTCGTGGGCATGAAGGCGTATGCCAGCCTCGCCACTGGCGCCGTGACGTTTGCCGCCAGCGGGGCGCCGACCACGAACGCTTCCGGTTCCGCTTCCTCGGTGGCTGCGGAAACGTCGGCGTTCACCGGTTCGATCAATGACAACCTGCTGACGGTGAGTGCCGTGAGCAGCGGCACGATCTACCCCGGCACGACGATTTCCGGGACGAATGTGGCGAGCGGGACGCAGATCGTCTCGCAGGCGAGCGGCACCACGGGCGGCGTCGGCACCTACTATGTCAACATCCCGGATCAGACTGTGGCCGGCGGAACGTCGATTTCCGGCACGTATGGGCTGCTGACGGTCGGCGGCACTGTCACCGGCGCGTTCATCGTCGGCGGCGTCATCAGCGGCACGGGCGTTACTACCGGCACCGAACTGACGGCTTTTGTTTCCGGTTCTGGCGGTGCCGGCACCTACGTCGTGAACAACAATACCGTCGTCAGCAGCACGGCGATTTCCCAGCAGGGGAACGTCGAGACGAAGTGGTACGCGATGAGCGCCGGCCCGGCAGGCGCGATCGTCAAAATCTCTGACAAGTCCGTGGGCTAAGGAGCAACCCCCAATGCACATCTCTCCCGCTGACCGGGCGCGCTTCGAGGCCGCCGGGCTGCATCTTGGCGGCAACGCGGTTTTTTCGGAACCGGGCTGGGCCAATGACTTCAGCATGGCGATGGACGCGCAGCCCGCGCTGTCCACGACCAGCAACGCCGGCATTCCGATGTGGCTCACGACCATCGTGGACCCGGACCTGATCGAAGTGCTGTTCTCGCCGAACAAGGCTGCCAAGATTTTTGGCGAAGTCCAGCGCGGCGATTGGCTGATGGAAACGGCGATGTTCCCGATGGTGGAATATACCGGTGAAGTCAGCAGCTACGGCGACTTCAACAACAACGGTCGCACCGGCCTGAACACCGATTTTCCGCAGCGGCAGGCATACCGCTACCAGATCATCATGGAATACGGTGAACTGGAAATGGAGCGCGCCGGCCTCGCGCGCATCCAGTGGGCGGGCGAGTTGCAGAAGGCCGCCATCAATATTCTGAACAAGTATCAGAATTTCTACTACTTCTTCGGCGTCAATGGCCTGGAGAATTACGGCCTTCTGAACGACCCGCATCTGTCGGCGGCGCTGACGCCTGCGCCGAAGGCGGCCGGCGGCGTCACGTGGTTCACCAGTTCGGGCGCGCCGAATGCGACGGCGAACGAGGTCTATAACGACATCGTATCTCTGTTCCGCCAGTTGGTGACGCAGGCCGGCGGCAATGTCGAAATCGACGCTGAAACCGACATGATCCTGGCGATGGACCCGTCCACGCAGGTTGCGCTGACGTTCACCAATACCTACGGCATCTCGGCTGAGGATATGATCCGCAAGGCGTATCCGAAGATCAAGTTCGAGACCGCCGTCCAGTATGCGGTGCAGGGCACGTTCCCCGGCGCCGGTGTCGGCCAGTATAACCAGGGCATCGCGGCCGGCAATCTGGTGCAACTGATCGCGCGGCGTGTGGAAGGCCAGGAAACCGGCTACTGCGCGTTTGGCGAAAAGCTGCGCATGCATCGCATCGTCATGGATATGTCCAGCTACAAGCAGAAGGGCAGCCAGAACGTGTGGGGTGCCGTGATTCGGATGCCGTTCGCGATTGCGTCTCTCATCGGCGTCTAGGCAGCAGAGGAACAAGTCTAATGGCCGGAACTGTGACTGTTGCCTGTCGTATTCCGATGGGGATCATTCTGCGCGAATTCCGCGTTGCGGATGAGCGTGAGCAGACGCCCAATGGAGTGCGGGAGATCAAGGTCGGCCGCGCGACCGGCAAGAGCGTGGTCATCAACGGCGTTGCGACCGAGCCGCGGAAGCAGCGGTTCGATCGCTTCGGCGTGCCCGTGACGATGACGCGCGGCTATGCGTTGACGCCGAACGTCGATGCCGACTTGTGGGAGAATTGGCTGTCCTACCACAAGGATCATCCGATGGTGGTCAACCGCATGATCTTCGCCACGGCCAAGCCGGCGGATGCGGATGCCATTGCGCGCGAGAACGAAGCGCGAGCGAGCGGCCTGGAGCCGATGTTGCCGGACAATGACCCGCGCGCGCCGGCTCGCCGCACGACGCTGGCGAGTGGCCGGTCGCTTTCCAGCGTGGTGACGGCCTCGCGCGAAGCGGCGTAGCATCATGTCCGGAACTCAGGGCGTCGTCACGTTCGATTATCTGAACTGGATCGCGCTCTTCCCGGAACTGGTGAACACATGCACGGCGACACAGGCGCAACTGTATTTCAACACTGCCTGTTCGTATATCAATAACACGCCGATCAGTGTCATTCCGCTGTTGGATCGCTTCGGGAATGCGGTGCGACAGCCGATCATGTGGCTGGCGACGGCGCACATTGCGAAACTGCTGAGTAGCCGATCGACGGATGAGGTCGGTCGCATCGCAAGCGCCGGCCAGGGGTCGGTGAATGTGGCGCTGGAAATGGGCACCACGTCGCCGAATGCCGCGTGGTGGCAGCAGACGCAGTATGGTGCGATGGCGTGGGAGGCTACCAAGCCATACCGCACCGGGCCGCGATTCTTCGCTGCGCCACGGCCGTATCTTGGCGTCAATTCGTGGCTCAATTGGAATAGCGGATCGGGATTGGCCTGAGCGGAGGTCGTCATGCCGCAGTCGGGGGATGCGCTTCGCGGCGGCGAAAAAATGACGCGGGTTCTGGACGATATCGGCGCGAAGTTGGGCGACGCGCCGGAGTTGCGCGTCGGATTTCTGGCGGATGCCAAATACCCGGACGGAACGCCGATTGCCTACATCGCGGCTATCAACGAGTTCGGTGGTTCGTGGTCAATGCCGCCGCGCGAGATCACGGTCTATAGGAAGATCAGCGCGCGGACTGGCGACTTTCTGCGGGGCGGCAAGTTCGTCAAGAAGAAGGCTTCCAATTTCGCGACCGCGCATCAGGCCGCAGGCTACACGCATACGCAGCCAGCGCGGCCGTTCTTCCGGCGCATGATCGCGGCGCACAAGGGCGAGTGGGGCGGGCAGATTGCCGCCCTGATGAAGCAGTGTCGCTACGATGCGAGACTGGCGCTGAATCGGATGGGGTTCGAGATTGAAGGTCAGTTGCAGGATTCGATCAAGAAGTTGGTCGACCCGCCGCTCGCGCAATCTACGATTCGGAAGAAAAAATTCGACAAGCCGCTGATCGGCGGGAAATCCGATAGCGGCGGCGGCGGCCTGATGTGGCAATCCACGGGCCACGAAGTAACAGACAAGACTTAGGAGGCGATCATGGCCGTTGGCTTGCAGATTTCCAATCTGACTGCCGGGCAGGCGATTACCCTGGAAACGTCGAATCTTCCGGGCGGAGCGCTTCGCTTTGTGGCAGTCGGGCCGGCGCGTTATCTGCGCCTGACCGATGCCAAGGCGGACACCGGCGTTCCGCTCACGGCGACGGCTGGCTCTGGTGTGATGGGCGTTTCGCGCACTGCTGGCACGAGCCTGCAACTGGCGGGCGAGGCAACGTCGGCAAGCGCCGTGACGGACAAGGCGATGTGGGAGTTCGATCTGCCGGACACCTACACGGCCGGAGCGGCGATCCCGATCAGCGTCAACTGCGCGATTTCCGGCTCCGGAACGCTGACGGCGGCAAGCTGCACAATGGCGCTGGCGGCCTATTCTGAGGCGAATGGCGTCGAGTCCGCGCTGGCGGTGACGGGTGGCGCGCAGCAGATCGTGGCGGCCGGTGGCACGCTGTCCTGGACGATTGCCGGCGCCGGGCTTGTGCCGGGCGCGCATGTCGCCGTCGAGTTGACGCAGGTCATCACCAGTTCGCTGGGCGCCAATACCGGTGAGGTCAACGCCGTCTGGTATGTGGCGTGAACCTCCAAGCCCTGACAGCCAACGTCATCGCGGCGGTTAATCCGCCTATCGTCTGCACGTGGCAGGTTTCGGACGGTTATACGGTCGGCCCGGACGGGACGCAGCAGCCAGCCTATGCGTTTTCGGCCACTGTCGCGTGTCAGGTGCAATCACTGACATCTCAAGACCTGCGCAAGATCGACGGCCTGAATCTGCAAGCCACGATGCGCGCCATCTACCTGAGTGGCAACGTCGAAGGTGTGGACCGGGCGGCGATCAAGGGCGGCGACTTGTTTACGATGCCGGACATGCCGAGCTTTCCAGGGCCGACTGTATGGCTTGTGACGCAAGTGCTAGAGCATTGGGACGGCGCGACAGGGTGGACTAAGTTTGCGGTTGTGCTTCAAAATGGCAAGTGAACGCACTGAGGCGTTGCGTGATCTTGCCGAGCGTCTGGCGGAGTGCAACGGCGCTATTCGGCTTGTCTCTACTGTCATGTCATCTGCCGCATCTGCCGCGATGGATATTTGCGACATGCCGGAGGATGAGTTGCCGGCGGCTCCGGCTGTGCCGGTTCGTCCGGCTGCCGTTCCGCGTCGCTACGGCGTGCGCGTCGAGTCTGGCGCCTTCCTGGTGGCGGCGGGGCAGGCTGCGCCGATCGCGTTCGCCGAAACCAAGGATGCTGCGGAGCATGTTGCCGCCGCGTTGAATCTGGCGGCGGCAATCGAGGAACAGGATGCGGCATGATCTGGATAATCCCAGGCATCAGCGCGATTTTTGTATGGCTCTTCTGGTGTTGGATGGCCGGCCCGCGACCGCTTTCTGGCAGAGGCACGCGGCCAATCTCCCCAAAACCAAGGCCGAACGGGGGACCCCATGCCGCTGCTCAAGGGTAAGGCCGAGATCGGGCATAACGTCCGGGAAATGGAATCTGCGGGGCATCCCCGCAATCAAGCCGTTGCCGCCGCGCTGCGCGAGGCTGGCGTTCCGAAAGCGCGCGACATGACCGCAACGGCGCCGAACGCGGGCATCCCGCAGGGCGGCTTGCTGCGGGCTGCGGACTTCGCGCCGCGGGCATGGTCCGGCAGCGCCGCATGGAACGGGCGGCGCATCTGATTCCGCATGTCCGTCACCATCAGCCTGACCGAGACGGCCATCTTCACGGCCGCGGTCTCTGTGCTGGGCACATTCGGACTGGTCGGCAGCGCGGGAACTGCGATCCCGATCATCCGGGGCCAGGTCAATCGCACACCGGCGCCGCAGGCGACTGACTACGCGGTCCTGTGGCCTCTCTGGCGGCAGCGCATCAGCTTCAATGTCGATGGCTTCACAGACAACATCATCGTCGGTTCGATCACAAGCAACGTCCTGACCGTGACGGCGATCACGCAAGGATCGGTCCCGGTCGGCCAGCCGCTCTATGGTAACGGCGTCGCAACGGGCTGCGTGATCCTTTCGCAGACCAGTGGGACATCCGGCGGTATCGGAACATATGCCGTCAGCACCACGCCGAACGTGTCGAGTGGGACGCTTTACTGCGGCGCGAACTCGCTGTGGCAGCCTATCGAAATGGTAATTCAGTGCGATGTGCATGGCGCTGTGAGCGGCGATAATGCGCAACGCATCAGCACGCTATGGTTCGATCAGTTCGCGGTGAATGCCTTTGCGGCGACTGGTGCCGACATTGCGCCGCTCTATGCCAGCGATCCCCGGCAAATCCCGTTCGTGAACGATCAGGATCAATGGGAAGAACGCTGGGCGATTGAACTGCACATGCAGGCCAATCCGGTTCTGACGGTGACGCAGCAGTTTGCGGCTGCGCTTCAGATGACGGTCGAATCGGTTGAGGCGACTTTCGGCTGACCGTTTCTGCGCCGGACTTCCCCTTTCCACAGAACGCAATTCCTAACCCAGCCACCGGCTTTGCCGGCGGCTCCCCGTGGAGTCTCTGATGAGCGCAACCCTCAACACGATCCCGGCGTCGGAGATTGTTTCCGTCGTTCCTGGCGTCATCGCTGCCGGCGGCTCCGCGCTGAACCTCAATGAACTCGCCTTGAGCAGCGGCACTCGCGTTCCGATCGGCAGTGTGGTTTCGTTCCCGTCAGCCGCGGCAGTGACATCGTATTTCGGTGCAAACTCGGTGGAATCGGCCGCGGGCACGGTCTATTTCAACGGTTTCAACGGCGCCACTACGCTCCCGGCCGCGATGCTGTTTGCGCAGTATCCGACCGCGAACGTCGGCGCGTATCTGCGCGGCGGCAATGTTTCGTCTCTCACGCTGGCGCAGTTGCAGGCGATATCTGGTGTGTTGACCGTCACAATCGACGGCACAGTTGACACCAGTTCCACAATCAGCCTGACCGGGGCCACCAGTTTCTCGAATGCCGCGGAAATCATCACGACAGCCCTCGGCACGACCGGCCCAACGCAAGCGGTTGTTACGGGGGCGATCAGCGGCACTACGATGACGGTGACGGCCGTCACCAGCGGGACGCTGGCGATCGGGCAGCAGATCACCGGCGCCGGCATCACGGGCACGACCTACATTTCCGCATTTGGGACCGGAACCGGTGGCGACGGCACATACACGCTGACGAACTCGCAGACGGCATCGAGTGAGACGTTGACTGCGCTGCTGCCTACCGTCACGTTCGACACGATTTCCGGCGGGTTCCTGGTCGTCAGTGGCACGACGGGAAGCGCGTCCACCATCAGCTACGGATCGGGCACGATTGCCGCGCCTCTGATGCTGACGCAGGCGACGGGCGCCGTGACGAGCCAGGGCGCGGCTGCGGCGGTTCCTGGCACGTTCATGACCAGCATCGTCGCGCTGACGCAGAATTGGGCGACTTTCCAAACGCTGTTCGATCCTGACAACGGCTCCGGCAATACGCAGAAGCAGGCATTCGCGGCGTGGGTGAACGGCCAGAACAACCGATATGCCTATCTCTGCACGGATACGGACATCACGCCGACCGAATCGACGGATGCGCCGGCTTGCCTTGGGCAAATCCTGAAGGCGGCCGATTCGTCCGGCACGGCGATCTCCTATGAGCCTGTCGGGGCCAGCCTGCATCTGTCCACATTCCTCGGCAGCATTGCGGCGAGCACGAACTTCAACGCGACGAACGGCCGCACCACGGCGGCGTTCCGCAGTCAGTCTGGCTTGGCGCCGAGCGTCACGAATGGAACCGTCGCGACGAATCTGATCGCCAACGGCTACAACTTCTATGGCGCCTATGCGACCGCATCGCAGGGCTTCGACTTCTTCTATCCGGGGCAGATTTCCGGGCCGTATCTCTGGTTCGACAGCTACATCAACCAGATTTGGCTCAATGCGCAGTGCCAGCAAGCGATGCTGACGCTGCTGACGCAGATCGGATCGATCCCCTACAACCCCGTCGGCTACGGCTACATTCGCAATGCGCTGACGGCTGGCGCCACGGCCTCGCCGATTTCGTTGCCGCCGCAGTCTCCGGTTGCTGCCGCGATCAACAATGGCGTCATCCGGCAGAATGTGCCGCTGTCGTCCACCGAAGTGCAGGCGGTCAACGCACTCGCCGGAACCGCAATCGACGGCACGCTTTCGACGGTCGGATGGTATCTGGTGATCCAGCCGGCGACGGCGCAGGTCCGCGCTGCGCGGCAGTCGCCAACGATCATCTTGCTCTACATGGACGGGCAGAGCGTGCAAAGGCTTAATCTTTCGTCTGTCCTGGTGCAGTAGGAGCATCAACCAATGGCCGATATTACGAGCGCAAATGCGGTCCTGCTTTTGTCGGTTCCGCTGTTGCTGCCGGTTCCGCAGCAAATCCAGGGTTTTTCGACGGATGACATCTTCGAGACCGAGGATGTCACGCCCGTCGAAACGCTGATGGGAATCGACGGCACGTTGTCCGGCGGTTTCGTCTTTACTGACAAGCCGATGGTCATCACGCTACAGGCGTCGTCTGCGAGCAACACGTTTTTTGACGCATGGCAGCAGGCCCAGCAAGCGGTCCCGATGGCGGCGCCGGCTGAAGGCTCCATCACGTTGACCAGCGTCGGCCGAACATATGTCTTGACGACTGGGTATCTGACGCGGTTCCGGCCGATCTTCGACGCCAAGAAGGTGCTTCAGGCGCGGCGCTTCCGGATCACGTGGCAGAATATCTCACCGGTTCCGATCGGGGCGGCCGGCTGATGGCGCGGCGCGAAGAAACGGTCACGATCACTCGCGAGGGACGCGACCAGGGCAAGACGTTCACCCTCCGCGAAATGCCGGCTGCGCAGGCGGAAGAGTGGTTCATGCGCGCGATGATGCTGCTGGCGCGCAGCGGGGCAGAAGTGCCCGCAGACCTGTTCCAACAGGGGGCAATGGGGTTCGCGGCGATCGGTATCGGCGCCGCGCTCACGGGGCTGGGCAAAGCGCCGTGGGCAGAGGTCAAACCGCTGCTTGACGAAATGATGCGGTGCGTGGTGGCGATCCAGTCGCCGGCCGGCGTGCCGATCATGGCTCACGCGCAGGTCATGGCGCAGATCGAGGAAGTGGCGACGCTGATTCAGTTGCGCGAGGATGTTCTGTCTCTCCATCTGGGTTTTTCGCTGGCCGCTCGCCTGTCATCCTATCGGGACATGGCGGCGGCGATGATGGCAGTGAGTGGGCAGAATACGTCAACGTCCCCCGAAGCATCGGAATCGTTATCGGCAGCCGCCTAGCGACGCTGCACGAGTTGCAAACCGTCTATGGCCTGCCGGATGTTTATGATCTGCTAGAGATCGTCGCGGTGGATCGACATAACGAGCGCATTGCAGCGCAGCGCCCGGAGGACTGAGGCGTGGCAACTGTAATCGACGCGCTTGTTATCACGCTGGGCATTGATAATAAAGGGTTCCAGAAGGGACAGGAAGATACCCGCAAGGGCCTGCGGCTCAGTGCGGAAGAGGCGCGCAAGGCTGCGTCGGAAATGTCTGCCAGCGGCAAGCGTGCCGCGGAGTCGTTTGCCTCGATCAAGACGGAGGTTCTGGGTTTAGTCGGCGCGTTGCTTGGCGTCGGCGGCATGAGCATGCTGGTCAAGAAGACCACGGACGACCTCGCTGCGCTGGGCCGTGAGGCGCACAATATCGGCATGGCAGCGCCGGACTTGGCGGCGTTCCGCAATATGATCGAACGTAACGGCGGCTCCGCAGACGCCGCCGTGCAGTCCTTCCGAAGCCTGACCGATGAGATGGAGCGGTTCAAGGTTTTCGGGCAATCGTCCATCATCCAATACCTTGCACCGATCGGCGCGCAGCGCGGCGACTCGGCGATGGAGGTTTACCAGAAGTTCGTTCGGTTCGCGGAAGCGCACAAGAATGACGCGCCACTGATTAACCTTGTCGGGCGCGGCCTTGGCCTGGATCAAGGGTCTATCAACGAGGCGATGAAGGGCATCGCGCAGGTCCAGAAGGACTTGGCGGAATCCTACAACCTCGGCGTTCCGAATGACGAACAGATCAAGCGCGCCACCGAATTGCAGCACGATTGGGTTGCGTTGCGGCAGGCGGCGGAAAATCTCGCCAACACGATCATAACGAACCTTGAGCCTTCGTTCCACAAACTGCTGACGGCAACCACGCATCTGATCGAAAAGCAGCCTGCGATTGCCGAGATCATCGCGGGGTTGACGGCTCTCTCCGGGATACGGATCGTCGCGAGCAAACTGGGCCTGACGGGCGTTGCCGAGGCGATTGCCACCATTGAGGCGGCGCTAGGGCGCGTCCTGCCGCTGCTTGCGGTACTAGGCCTGAGCGGCGACACGCCGGGCGGCGGAGACGAAAAGAAGGTTTCCGGCAACGAATATCTGGACTATCTGCGCGCGCATCACGATCAGGACCATCCGGCGGCCGATTGGATGCGGTTCCACATGCCGTCATGGCTTGGCGGTGCGCCGCCCGTCAGTGCGGACGCGGACGAAACGCAGTCGCGGTTTCTGCAAGTTCTGAGCGACCCGGAATCTGGTGGCTCATATACGCTCAAGAATGGCGGCTCGCACTTCACTGACCTGTCTCACTTCCCGGAAGGCGTCGGGCCGGGCGGCACGTCCACGGCATCCGGTCGCTACCAGTTCACGGCAGAGCCGTGGGGGGAGGCGCAGAAGGCGCTGGGGCTGACGGACTTTTCGCCAGCATCGCAGGATCGCGCGGCGTGGTGGCTGGCCGACCGTGAGTATCGCCAGCGCACCGGCCGCGTGTTGGAAGCCGATCTTGCGGCAGGCGGCCATGAGGCGGAAATTGCCGCCGCGCTCAATAAGCGTTGGCCTTCGCTGCCGGGCGGGTCTGAGGAACGCGAGAGCCTGACGCAGTTTCGCTCGCGGCTGGGGCGCGAGCCTCCGCCGCCGCCGATGAACCCGTTTGCGCCTGGCTATATGTCGCCGGCCGAGCGCGCGGGAGACGTGACGCCTCCACGTGCCCCATGGGTGCCTGGGCGGCTGTCAAGCGAGCGCGCCCTGTTGCCGCCCGCAGGCGCGCGCCAGTCGGCCATTCCGGCGCCGCAGCCCCAGCAGGCCGTGCGCCCGGCCGCCAGCGCCCCCGGCGCAACATCGGGGCATGGGAGCACGTCCGTTACGGTGGGGAGCATCACTGTGCATAGTCAAGCCACCGATGCCGCTGGCATCGCGCGCGATCTGCGCCATGCACTCGTCCAGCAGCTTGTGACGCAGGCCAATCGGGGCCTCGCATAGTGGCTCTCACGCCCATCCCGCGTTCTCCGTATCCGTCCGTCCCGAATGTGTCGGGCGTGCCGGCGGTGCTGCGGCAGGTCGCGTCCGTGCAGAACACGGCGGTGCTGCTGGTCGCTGATGCTGCGCAGGTCGCCAGCCTGTTTAGCGGGCCGCAATGGGGGCTGTTTTTGTCGGACGGCACGCCGGCATTCCAGTCGGCAAGCCTCGGATCGGTGATCGCGACCGTTGTTTCCGCAGTCGGCCTCGGCGGCGAATCCGTGATCGATCTTTCATTCGAGATGGATCACATCATCACAAGCGCACCGCAGGAAGAAGGCGCGTTCGTCAGTTACAACAAGGTTGCAAACCCGTTTGTTGGGCGCGTCACCTATGCCGTGGATGGCGTGACCGCAATCCGAAGCATGTTCCTCAATCAGGTAGTCGCGCTTCAGGAATCGCTTACGCTGGTCAATCTGGTGATGCCGGAGATTACCTATCCGTCCTGCAACGTGATGCACCACGATTTCCGCCGCGTCACGCGCAATGGGGGGACCCCGATGATTCTGGTCAATGTGTGGGTTGAACAGATTCGGGTTAGCGGCACGACGGCATACACCAACCCGGCGCACCCGGACGGCGCGAACCCGGTGAATGGTGGGGCCGTGCAGCCGAGTGCATCGACCTCGCCACCCTATGGGCCGACGTGATGCAAACGATTCCTCTTCAGCCGGTGCCATCGCAGACGGTTTGGGTGCTACTCAATCAGCAGCCGTGCCAGATCAACGTCTATTCCAAGGGTGGTTATCTGTTCTGCGATCTTTACGTCAACGATGTCCTGATTATCGGTGGCGTGATCTGCTGGAATGACAACGTGATCGTGCGGGATGCCTATCTAGGGTTCATCGGCGATCTGGCATTCAACGATACGCAGGGCAACACCGATCCGGTTTATACTAGGCTGGGATCGCGCTACGTGCTTACCTATCTGGCGCCGGCTGATTTGCCAGTAGGTCTGGCATGAGCGGTTCCTATGTCACCCGTGAGCTTTCGGTCACTGTGCAACTGGGGAAGGGCACGTTCGGCGCTTCGGGGTTTAACACTGTCACTGTGTCGGACTTGAGGATGGCGGCGACTGTCTCAAAGATGGGATCGCCCGGCTTTGACAGCGCCGAAATCCGCATCTTCGGGATGACGCCAGACCTGATGAACCAGCTTACGACGCTGCGGGTTCCTCTCCCGATGGCGCGTGAGAACACGGTGATCTTGCAGGCAGGCGATGCCGTCTCCGGAATGGCGACGATCTACAAGGGCACGCTGCAAAATGCGTGGCAGAATCTTGACGGAACGCCGGAGACGTTCCTTCAGATCGTTGGGTATTCCGGCTATTACAGCGCAATGGCGATCGTGCCGCCGACCAGCTTTCAGGGCAGCGCGGATGTTGCCACTCTGATGCAGGGGTTCGCTACGCTGATGGGGCGCGCCTTTGAGAATGGCGGCGTGAATGTGCGTTTGTCGAACCCCTATTATCCAGGGACAGCGATACAACAGGCGCATGCATGTGCAAAGGCCGCCAACATCGAAGTGTATGACGACGGAACGACGCTGGCGATCTGGCCCAAGAGCGGCACAAGGAAGGGGCAAATCCCGGTTATCTCCCCCGCAACCGGACTGGTGAATTACCCCAGATACACATCACAGGGTATGGAGTTTCGGTGCATCTTCAACCCGAATATCCAGATCGGCGGGAAGATCGAGATGCAGTCCAGCATCCAGCCTGCTTGCGGGCAGTGGTATGTGAATCGCCTGTCTTATGACCTGTCCTCGCGTATGCCCGGCGGCCCTTGGTTCTGCGATGTTGGGTGTGTGCTTCAGCCGAATCAGCCGGCGCCATGAGCGGCCAAGGGTCTTTCCCGCAAGGCGCAGGCTATCGCGGCGCCGAATGGTTCCTGACGGCCGGCTCGCCGTTCAATGCGATTGCGTTTCTGTGTGACCAGTTAGCGGCCGGGCGCGCGCATGTGGCGATGGTGAAAGTCGAGGCAGTATATGGCGGAGGCACGGGAACGCCGCCAACGGTGGACGTGCAGCCGCTTGTCTCTCAGATCGACGGCTTTGGCAATCAAACGCCGCATGGTGTCGTGCATGGGATGCCGTGCTTCCGGCTGCAAGGCGGCGCGGGCGCGGTTATCCTTGATCCTGTTGTCGGGGACATTGGCATCGCGGTCATCTGCGACCGGGACATATCGAACGTCAAGGCGACCGCAGCCGCAGCGCCGCCGGGATCGTGGCGGCAGAACGATTGGGCGGACGGGTGCTATTTCGGCGGCTTCCTCAATGCCGGGCCGACGCATTACGTCCAGATCAGCAGCGCGGGGATTGTGGTGAACACGACCGCAACCCTGACGATCAACTCCGCCAATGTGACGCTGGACAGCAGCGGCAACCTCGCGGCGAAAGGCGAAGTGACTGCGTTCGCGGGAAGCGCAAATAGCGTTGGCGCATCCACTCATACGCACAAGCAGGGCAACGATAGCGCGAACGACATTGAGCAGCCTACCGATGCGCCGACGCCGGGAACCTGACGATGGACACGCTGCTTCTGGATACCGTACTGTGGGATTTGGTGGTTGACGCGAACGGGAACATTGCCGTCGCGACCGCGCCTTACTCGATCGCGCAGGACGTGGCATCGGCTGTGCGGACGTTCATCGGCGAATGCTGGTATGATACCACGATCGGCGTTCCATATTTCGCGCAGGTTCTCGGGCAGTTCCCGCCGCTGGCGCAACTCAAGTCGCTGCTGACGACTGTGGCGTCCACTGTGCCGGGCTGCTTCAACCCGGTTTGCTATATCTCAGGCGTATCGGGGCGGACTGTGACGGGGCAAATCCAGTTCACCGATAGCGCGGGCCAGAGTCAGGTGGTGGCGTTCTGATGAGCAACACGACCTCTGTTCCCAACATAACCTTTGGCGCCACGGGTTTCATCGCTCCGGCGGAATCGGCGATTCTCACGGGCGTCCAGACGGACGTAAATGCGGCATTCGGCGGCAATCTCAACCCGGCGCCGAATACGCCACAAGGGCAATATGCCGCATCTACAACCGCGATGGTGGGGAACGGCTATACCCAACAGGTAACGCTGTTCAACTCCGTCGATCCCGCTTACGCCTTCGGCCGGATGCAGGATGCGATCGGCCGCATCTACTTCATGACGCGCATAGCCGCCGCCTCCACCACGTTGCAGGTGGCGTGCGGCGGCCAGGGCGGCGTGGCGATTCGGCTCGGGGCGCTGATAAAAGACCCGTCCGGAAACCTGTATGCGGCGACAAGCGGCGGCACGATCGGAACGAATGGCACGGTCACGCTGTCTTTTGCATGCACCACAGCGGGTCCGATCGCTGTTCCCGCCAGCGTGTCTCTGGCGCAGACAGTCCCGCAATGGGACAGTGTAACGCTGGTGTCTGGATCGGTCGGCCAGGACGTTGAAAGCCGTGCTGCGTTCGAGGCTCGCCGTCAGCAAAGCGTTGCGGCTAATGGTCAGGGATACAACTCCGCCATCCGCGGCGCGGTGCTGGCGCTGGCGAACGTCACCGATGCCTATGTGATCGACAACTCCACGTCCTCGCCGGTCACGACGGGCGGCGTCACGATCGCGGCGAATTCGATTTATGTGTGCGTGGCCGGCGGTGACGCGCAAACGATCTGCAACACGATATGGACCAAAAAGCCGCCCGGTTGCGGTATGGCGGGGAATACGACGGAAACTGTCTATGACAGCAGTTCCGGATATTCGACGCCTTACCCATCCTATCAGATCACGTTTCAAACTCCGACGAACGCGGCGATCTGCATGAACGTGACAATCGCGAACAGCGCGCAGGTTCCGAGCAATGGCGCGGCGCTGATTCAGGCTGCGGTGCAATCGGCATTTCTCGGAGAAGATGGCGGGCTGCGGGCGCGTATCGGATCGATCATATATGCCAGCCGCTATTATGCGGGCATCGCCTCGCTTGGCACATGGGCGCAGATCGTGAACGTCCAGATCGGATGCGTGCTGCTGTCGCCCGCGGCTTCGTTCACGGCGTCGATTGCGGGCACGACGCTGACCGTTTCGGCGGTCGCATCCGGCACGTTGGCTGTTGGCCAGTTTCTTTACGGCACGGGCGTCGCGAGTGGCACGGTGATTACCGCGCTAGGATCGGGATCGGGCGGCACTGGCACCTATACGGTTGCTGTCAGTCAGACCGTTGCCAGCGAGGCCATGACCTCCGTCGCCGCCATCCAAAACGACTTGACGATGCAAATTGACTGGCTGCCGACACTGGCGAGCGCGGACATTAACGTGATCCTGCAATGAGCGGAAGTCTCTGGTATAATAGCAGTTTCGGGTCATTCGCATTTGGGCTGAGTGGATTTGGCGCGACCAATCCGCCCCCGCTGTGGCAGCAGACGTTGCTGTCGCAATATGCGAACTCGCCGACGCTGGTGCAGTTGATCGCCAACATGGCGGGATATATCAATCCGTCCACCAACATCGACACATTCTATAACGATGTTTGGAACATCGCGACCGCGCAGGGATATGGCCTAGACGTATGGGGGCGCATCGTTGGCGTTTCGCGCGTGCTGGAAATCTCCACGGTTAACTACTTCGGATTTACGGGGCCGGCCGGCGCTTCCGGGCTGCCGTGGAATCAGGCGCCGTTCCATAACGGCGAGTCGTTGACTTCCAACTATGCGCTACAGGATGATCCATTCCGCGCGCTGATCCTTGCAAAGGCTTACCTGAATATCTGCGATGGCTCGATCCCTGCGATCAATCAAATCCTGATTGCGCTGTTCGGGCCGAGCGGTTCCCTGCCGGTTTCCGGAAACTCGTATTGCACGGACGGCGGCAACATGACCATTACTTACACCTTCAGCGGCGCGCTTGATCCTGTGCAGACGGCCATCATCTACCAGTCCGGGGTTCTCCCGCGGCCGAGTGGCGTATCGACAACTGTTGTCGCCCCGTAGGACATCCCAATGCTTTCCTCGCAAATTCCCTACAAGTTCGCGACGCCGTGGGCGCAGGATGCCACAGCTGGATATGTTACGGCCACGATCCCCGCGACTGCCACGGGGGCAACGGCATCGCAGCAGGCCGGGTTCCCGCCGCTCACCGCAACGCCCATCGGATCGGGCGGATCGCCGCCGAACGTCGCGGACTTCAACGGCCTCGGCCTTTACGTCACGCTTTGGGCGCAGTGGCTTCAGGCGGGCGGCCCGGTCGGCTATGACGCGACATTCGCGGCGGCGATCGGCGGATACCCGAATGGAGCGATCATCGCAGCCGCAACGGTGGGGAACTCGTGGCTTTGCACGACGGACAATAATACGAGCAATCCGGATACGGGTGGCGCCGGCTGGCAGTTGATCGGGCGGTCGGTTGTATCGCTGCCTGCCAATGCAAGCGCGAACACGACATGGACGATCAGCGCCAATGGCACTTTCGCCTATGTCTCCGCCACCTCGACGCAGACATTGCCTGCGCCGGCATCCGTGCCGGGGATGACGATCGGATTTACGCCCGGCAGTGGCGCGGTCGCAACGATAACGACCAGCGCGGGGACGTTCATCGGCGGAAAACTGGCGGGCATTTCGTCGTTTGAATTGCTGCCGACGCAAATCTGGATTGGTGTTTCTGACGGCACGAACTGGCGCACCGTGTCGGCGTCGCCGGATGTCATGGGCGCGGCGTATAGCCTGCAATTGAACGCATTGGTCAACGCGGTAACTGTGACCAGCGCCTATTTCGGGGCCATGCTGCGCGCCACGCTGACGGGCACGACTTTCACGGTTCCGAACACACTCGGCATCACGGGCGGTCCGTCGCCTGTTGTCAGTTTCACCGGCTATTCGGACGGCACGACTGTTGTAGCGTGCTCCGGCGGCAATACGTTTATCGGGGGCACCTATAGCGGCCTCACGTCGGTTACGCTGGCAGCGAACGAAGTTCTCACGGTGTCGATCGGGCCTGCCGGGAATCTGGTGGTTGTCTCTGATGTTGGGGCGCCCGGCGCGCTGCTGGCCATTCAGCGGTTCCCGGCCAGCGGCACCTACACGCCGACGACGGGGACTCGGCATAGCTTCGTGCGCGGCGTTGGCGGCGGCGGCGGCGCGGTGGGTTCCCCAATCACCACGTCGGGCG
>VFSW01006449.1_pt1 | contig 17244 bp, 21 predicted proteins | sample 5358111 | NCBI WGS metagenome assembly VFSW01 (sample SAMN11554181, study PRJNA540505) | mine drainage metagenome | isolation source: sediment from site ElyBrook_90M | place: USA: Ely Copper Mine, Vershire, VT | collected 2017
CCGGGCCCGAAGGCCCGGAAGATCATTGCTGCCGCGTTATCGCGGGCGGTGGATGCCGCTCCGCGATGGCTTCGAGGATCTCCGCCGCTTCCGTAGCGAATGGACCTTGATACGCAACTGTCCTGGCGCGTTGGTACCAGGACCACGACACGAATATCTGTCGATATTCCATGCTCTTGAAGCGATCGCGAATGAGCTCCTTGTATTCGCTCGCGCTGCCTTGCCATTGGGCAGGCGGAGAAAATGGGTGACCGGCTCCCTTGCCCGCGTCAGTTTCGACGCAGGCAAGGTCGTATCGTGTCACGCCACCCTCCCGATGAGGCGCCGCCACCAGCTTTCCGTGAATCCTTCTCGTCCGTGCTCTACCCACACGTCCGCCCAGTCGACACTTTTTTTGCCGTCCGGGATCGGGCCTGCCGGAATCATTAAACGCACCGGACGCTCCAGCTTCTTCAGCCTGCGGTACAGGATTTCACCCCAATGCTGGCCAGCCCCTGCCCGGTCGAGCTCGGCCCAAATGACGATGGGCACGTTGCTCGGCGGGATGAACTTGCCCAGCATGTTCGCGCTGACGCACGGCCATACCGGCATGCCGGTGGCAAGCATGACGGACATCGCCGTTTCGATCCCTTCCGCGGTGCCCAGCCTCTTTACCGCGGGAGACAGCCGTATGGCCGAACCCGACAAGGCTGTGCCTGGCATCAGGGGATAGAGTTTTCTCGGACTCGGCACGTCAGCTTTGCCCGATCCGTCCTTGCGCAGGTACGTGCGATGGACAGTGACGGGACGACCGTCGTGCGATGTGACGAGCGCGATGAGAGCTGGGAACTCGTCCAGAACTTTCATCCTTGGCTTGCCTCCCTCCATAACTTCCTCGAAATACGGAAGGTTTGGATGGAACCGCAGGGTGGAGTGATGTTCTGGCATCATCGCCAGCACATCGTCGATAGGCAGCATCCGCGACGACAGATAGTCGTGCAGCGGCTGCGCATCGTGATGCGAAATAGGCACCGTCTCGACCCACAGAGCATGCAGCTTTGCCTGCACATCCTGAGTCCGTTCCGGAGATTTCGTGGCCGAAACCGGCCGCGGTCGACTCCGCGCTGGCGGCGCCGAGCTGTTTCCCTCTGTCATACCGAGGGTATCCGCCACCGCATTGGCAGTTTGACTGAAAGTCCAGCCATGAACATGCCCGAGCAGCGTGAGCCCGTCGCCACTCAGCGCATCGCCCCCGCCTTGCGAGCAGAAGAATCTGCCCTCTTCCCGGTCGTCGAACCGGAATCGATCCGTCCCGCCACAACCCGGACACGGACCATGGCGATTACGTAGATATTCGGCTGGGATGCCCAGCCGCATCAGGATGTCTGGCCATTGGCCGCGTGCGGCATCCTTGATGTCCGACAAGCTTGGGTGCCGCCGCCCCGTTTTGCACGGCATAGGAACCTCCTTACGCGCTAAACGCGATGTGAACTCGTTGGTACCAACTCCCGCCCCACTTCTTCGTGAATTTCGGAAAGAGATTCGAAGATGGGCTCAAAGAAACCCCGATCTTCGTGCCCGCTCTGGTTGTGGCGATAGTGGTGGTGCTTCGGAAACTCCCGTTTCCGTGCCATATGCAGCACGCGCTCGCGAATCTCCGCAGGGCTCACACTTGCCTGGTCGCAGCAGACCACAAAAGAAAACGGACGTATCTCGTCGGACAACATCCATTCCTTGGCCTCATCAAACGAGGATTCCCCTTTGCGTCCATCCACGAATGCCCGCAGCGCATCCTGCAGGACGAAGAAGTGAATCTTCGTGATTTCCTCATCCGTCCACTTCATGGGCGACGGCGCCTGATCGGCGCCAAACATGTTGCGCTGCATCCCGCGAACAGCAATCTGCGGGATGTCTTTTTGTTTGTTTTGTAGCATTGTTGCTGTTGCTCCTCTTGCCAATAATTCCCGGCCGTCGCGCGTACTGGCCGAACGAGCTGGAAATTGGGCGGCATGAAGCCGCCATGGGAATTTTCGGCGGATGAAGAATCCGCCGCTGAAGGGGCCACCGTTGAATGGGTGACGCCCGGTTTCTCCAAAACCTGTCGCCGTACAGGCAAAGGGTTTTGGAGAAACCCCAGGGGTTGATGCGTCTTTCCGCCCTGGAAAGGTTATCCGCGGCGATGACGCTCCTGGAATAAAGATGCGCAAGAAGACCGAGACCGGATGAGCAACGGTATGGCGCGAGACAGAGAAAAACCCAGAACGCCCCCATTGAAGAGGGCGCTCTGGTATGGCTTGAATATCAGAGAGGCATTACTCTGACTTTTTGCTGCTGCGGCTGACCCCAGCCCCCACCAGAGGTGGAGTAGATAACCTGAACTTTCTGGTCCAGGTGCAGGTCCTGCCCGCGCTCCACCACGGCGATGATCTGCCCGGTGCTAAGCTGGACAGTCACCTGCGTTGCAGGCGCCGTTTCCGCGCTATTTTCAACATGCGAACCTACCAGTCCGCCAAGAATGCCGCCGACCGCGGTTGCGATCGTGCGGCCCGCTCCATGGCCAGCCTGGTTTCCGAGGGCCGCGCCGGCAATCATGCCGACGATGCCTCCTGCATTGGCGTGCCCATTGGGCTGCCCCTGCACGGTCTGCATGGAAATCACCCGCCCCAGAATCACATTCTCCTGAGACAAGCCGTTGTTGTACTGGTTTGAACCGAACCCATTGGCAAAAACCAGACCCGACGCCATCATCAGCGCCACTGCTACGATAATTTTCTTCATTTTGGAGGCCTCCGTTATGAAGACGATTTTTGATCCCGGATTGGGATCCTGTTTTGATGGGTAGTAACGCGTCCCATCTTCGCGGCTCCGTTTCACGGGAGCACAAGACCCGAGGGTCTTTGCGTCAGGCCGCGATGACGGGCTGACGGAAAGATCCTTGAGGACAGGGTGACTTTTGTGGTGCGTGGCTGATTTAGGTCAGGCGAGCTTGTGAGAAAAAGGGTGCCTCAATGAGGCACCCTTTTTCTGCCGGCTACGCGCGGATGATGCCAGCGCGCTTCAAAGCCCTGCTGACTGGAATATTCATCACCAACCCAGTCACAACGCACGCAACGATTACGAGAATCATTGGTTTTCTCCATTCACATACCCCCGCCCGGGGCATGTCGTGGATTACTTAACCCTCCGGGCGGCGGAGGGTAAATTTGCATCCCGGTGCGCACGGCCGCAGGATGGTGCTTCGCATTTCAGGCTTTTTCGTTCACCAGAATCCCCAGCATCCCCAGACCAAGGTTGCTGAGCAGTAACGCCCATACCCTGACCTGCTGTTGGGTTGTGCCCATGAACCCAGCATGCATAGGCATACTGACGACCAGAGTCAGCGCTTGCATAACGCAAGCAGCCATCCCGACCAGAAACAACAACATCAAGAGGTTTTTCATGAATGACTCCACGAACCGTGCGATCTCGGAAAAGACCATGAAGAAAGAAAGACCACGAAGAAACTCGTGGTCTTTGAAGTGCCTACACAGCATCCCTTTCAGCGAGAAAAGCCAGGCGCTCGGGACTTTCTTTCCAAGCATCCCACTCCATCTCGAGACGAGTCTGCTCGTCATCGTAACGGTCCCGCTCTTCGGGCGTCATCTGTGCCAGCTTCTGCTGGAATTCCCGCTCTAAGCGGGCTGCCTTGATTTTCTTCATTACTGCTACGATGATTTTCTTCATTTTGGAGGCCTCCGTTATGAAGACGATTTCGATCCCGGATTGGGATCCTGTTTTGATGGGTAGTAGCGCGTCCCGTCTTCGCGGCTCCGTTTCAAGGGAGCACAAGACCCGAGGGTCTTTGCGTCAGGCCGCGATGACGGGCTGACGGAAAGATCCTTCCGGTCGGGAAATTCAACGCAGATTGTGCGAGGGGGGTTTGTCTGAAGACGAACGACGACGCGGTCGCGTTCGCGTCGGATACTTAGTGAAAGCGGAGACGGGCTGCCTTGAATGGCGGGATGCGTCGGCTGACGCCGCGATGTAACGGCGGGCCGGAATTGCGCCGCGGAGCGGCTTGGGTTCGCCCGATTCGGCGTGGTTTTACGGCGATTGGCCGTGTTTTGGGGCATCCAGCCCCTTACATCTGTTCCTGATCCTATAGCAGGCACCGAACGCCAACGCAACCCACGATCGGTGCCGAAAAGCGGCGGGCTTAAGGGCCCGCCGCCTATCTTCTACAGCCGTTTTCGGAACACCCTATTCAGGTACTCATCGCGCTGAAGTCGGTACAGCTCGTCCCCGAGCGTGCTGAACATGCCGCTCAGCGTTGTGCCGATGAACGCGGCCGCAACCGCTGCCGGTACCCAGACAACTCGCGCCAGCCATCCCTGATGCAGTGACGACCACAGAAGGACGCCGATGACGGTCAAAATGACTATGCCCTGCATGCAGAGCAGGCCGAGCATAGCCACCACAATGGCGGTCTTTCTTTTCCGCATCTCACTCTCCTGGGAGTTCCCGGTAGCTGAAGGATCTACCGGGGTTTGAGTTTGTTTACATCTTTCGATGAGGTATTCTAAAATGGGATGTCATCATCGAAATCGTCCGGCGCAGTGGCCGCCGTTTTCGCTTGCGCCGCAGCGGCCGGCTTCGCCGTCCCGCCGTTTTGCGCGGGCGCAGAGCTCCGGGTGTTGGCGCTGGCATTGCCGCTGGCCGCGTTTCCTTCGCGCGATCCAAGCATCTGCATTTCGCCGGCGACGATTTCTGTCGTGTAGCGATCTTTCCCCTCCTTGTCCTGCCACTTGCGCGTCTGAAGACGGCCTTCGACGTAAATCTGTGCGCCCTTCTTCAGGTATTCACCGGCGATTTCGGCCAGACGGCCGAAGAATACGACCCGGTGCCATTCAGTCCGCTCCTGCTTTTCACCGCTGGTCTTGTCCTTCCAAGACTCGGATGTGGCCAGGGTGATGTTGGCCACGGCGCCTCCGTCGGGAGAATAGCGGACCTCCGGGTCCTTTCCGAGATGCCCTACAAGGATGACCTTATTGATGCCGCGTGCCATGGGTTACTCCTTCTTTTGTCTGCATTGGTGTTGCCTCGTTGTACCGGGTGATCCACAGGCCAGATAGACTGAGCCTGCCGCCTCGGCGTTAGTGAAAAACCAGAACCGCCATGGGTTCTCCGTCCGAATAAGCGATTGAATTCTGGCCAGGCTGCCCGCTGTTTTGTGGGCAACCTGGCACTCATTACGAGCGAAGACCCGCTCTATACCGCCAAGCCTGCCCCGGCGATGCGCTTGGAGCCCGCTGCGGGTGACGGATATGATGGCGTTTTATGCTGTTGAGTTACATCGCCAGCTGCGATGGCCCGTTGGGGCTGAAAAACCTGTCCGCGCGCCGCGCGAAGACGCGGTGCCCGGGCAGGGCTCTCTTGTGCCCTTTCTGTCTGAACGGACACGGCGGCCACGCGCGAACAAGATGTCGCCGCGCGAGACCGCCATGCCCGCCAGGAATCCCCTACAACCAAAGCTGCTCCGGTGGCACGTTGGAACGAACCGCCGCTTGCGCTGCCTTCAGAGAACCGAAGGTGCCCAGGTCGATTTCATCAAACCCGTCATCCGGGTTGTGTACCGTTGGCACACAGGCCCTGAATCCGGATGCTCCGTGCTTCGGCTCAGCGCAGACCCATCCGGCCAGCTTGCCGTCGCGATCCGCTTCATCGGCGCTGTATTCCAGAAACCACCTGGCGCCATCCGTTCGCCACATCAACCTTGGCTTGGGGAAAAAAATGACTTCCCCCGTCTTTGTCATGATTTCCTCCATTAATTCGCGTTCAGGCCACTTCTCGTGTTGCCGGATAGGGCGCAATCATCCAGGCGCCCTTTCTCACATGCAACGGATAGAACTCGGCCAACGTATTGAACGTGTGTCTGGCCGCCGCGGAAAATCCTTCCACCGCAGACTTCAGCTTCTTGAGAGCGGAGATTTCCTCCAGCGCGAGCTGGGCCTGGTGGGGCGGTCCTCCATGGATGCTGCGTTTCGACACATCGATGGCCAGTTTCCTGATTTCAGCCTGAATGGATTTGCTATCCCTGTCCGAATCGGCTCTGTCCTGAACAACGTCCGGGCGAATCCGCAGATGCAATCCGAACATGACCTCTTCGCCCGTCATAAGCACCTGATACAAACTCGATTCAGCGATGATCCAACCTTTGAGACTCATGTCCCATGTTCCGTGCCGTACTGATCTGAACTTGCCGGACAGTAGATTCTGGATGTCTTCCTCGAAGACCCGACGACAAAAATCGTAGTCACCGTTTTCCACGTTGGTATGCCGGTCTTCCCTATGAAGATACTTTCCATAGACGACATCGTTAAATATGAAGACGGTCTCGCAGCCCTCGTAACTCGCCACACCGCGTCCCATGTTCTACCCCTTCCCGTTGTCCGGTATTGCCCGCGTTGCTGACGAGTCAACATTGATGGCAAGCGATGCAAGGCGTTTGCACACCACGTAGCTCTCGATGAAGCTGCGCCGGTATTCAGGCAGCGATGCGTGGTGCCGGCGGGGATGTCTCTTCGCAAGAACCGCTTTGCGGTAGGTCCGCAAGGTACGCAGAGCAAAGACGACTGCCGCATCGCGACCATCGCGTTGCTCGATGAAATCGAGCCGGTTTTGTTCATTGCTCATGCCCGACTCCTGTTGTAATCAAGGTTCGCCCCAGCCCGCAAACGGATTGGAGGCGATGGCCTTGCATGGTTTTGGTATCCCGCCGTCTGGCTGGGTATCCGGATTTTTGTTTGTTTTGCGTCGTCAACTGCGACGGCCGTTACCGGCGCGAAAATTCTTTCCGCGCGCGCGTCATTGAAGGCGCGCGCCTGGAAAAAGTTTCGGCGGGGAAGGCCACAGAAAGAAAAGTCAATTGTCGGCGGCTCGATCCGGATTAGATCGTAGCCCAGCCGATTGGTATGTATGCGGAGAGATTAAACCGGATGACGGTGTGGTATATGTACTGTAAACGTCGCGCGTTAAGAGCGGCCAAGGGTTCCTTGGCCGCTCTGCGCGATTCGCGGTATATCAGCAATGCTTGCCGCGTTCTTTGTCTTCTTGCATCTTGGACCAGACAGCAAACGCGGTAACGGCTACGCCGAACAGCGCCCCAATCAACATGGCCCACAGGATTCCAGCCGTAAGACTCATATTCAAAGATTCCATTTTACGGACCTCTTTAAGTATATCACGTTCGATTTCCGGATTACTGCAATGGCTCGATCCTTAAGGAGTGTCCTCGATGGCTATCAGCAAATGCGCCAGAAACTGGAACAACACCCACCATGAAACCGCGACGATCATGATGATTGCGCTTTTGCTTATCCAGTTTATGGCAAGCGCTACACCCGACCCTCGCCAAGAGGCGAGCTTTAGTTCCTGCGCCAGGCTCTTCCTCACGGCTTTGTCGAACCGTATTTTCATGATTTCTCCTTATGTTTGCCGTTTGTTTTACCAGGACTGGCTCCTGGGCACTTGCGTGCTACGAAGTTATCTCCGCGCGGTCTTCATCGAAAGCCGCGCGGGTACGAAATCCGAGATAAAGGGCTCAGCAAGATCATCTAGTCGGCCAGGTTCTGGCTGACACTGTTCTCTTTGGATAGCCGACCCCGGCTTGCAAAAAGGGATGTTTTCGCTATTGTGTAACCGCACGAATGCGGAGAAATCCTTCGATGAAGGTAGTCAATGACGCGAAGGCCGTGGCTGAAGAACGATTTCAGCAGTTGCTGTCTTCTCCCCAGGCTTTCTGCCAGAAAGAGCTCGAACACCTGGTGGAGACGTTCCGCCCGCGGCTTACCATCGATGACCTCATGGCGCTTACCGCAAGGCGCATCCGAAACCGCGAAGGGGACTCGCTTGAGAAGCGAGCATTGCTCGCGATTATCGAGGGACGGTTCGGCGAGGCTGAACATCTGTTCGGCGTCATCGACCGCCGCAAGAACCTCGGCCTGAGCGTTGTTACATCGACCGCGCCAGTAATTCATGTTCGATCTTCTTGAGCAAATACTTGGCGTCGGCGATCACGCTCTCTTCGGTCAGTTTATGCTGAATGGCGTGAGCAAGCAGGCCCCGGTTTCTGCACCAATTCCTTCTCGCTTGCGTTATCCAGCCATCTGAAAAACGCGTTCATGTTGTACAAAGCGCCCATAGGCGCCTCCCATAAGGAAATCCGCCGGAGGCGCTTGCCCGCTACTAGGGCTTGCGCCCTTAGCGGGATGGTTTGAATGCTGTTTGTTTCCGCGCGCAGCTTGTACACCCGCTGCGCAAACCGGGTTATTGTGACTGAAGAGAGCGCTTCGGATCCGTGGATCCGAAGCGCTCAGAAAGGTCATCTAGTCGGTCAGGGTTCTGACTGACGCTGTCCTCCGCGCTGGCATACGGCGTTGTTTGCCGCTGCTATCAGCGTGGTATATGGGCTTCGATGACCACTGCCCGTGAGTTTTCCTGGCGGACCAGGGATTTTGGCAAACCAAGGCTGAACGGCCCGGCTGCGATTTTGGCCAGCGCGAGCGAAGTCGCCGTGCCTCCAGTGTGCTGAATGATGCTTTTCGTCGCCAGCTACGACGCGTCCTTCGGACGGTTGAACCTTTCCGCGTGGATCTCCAAAAGGAGATGTACACGGAAAAGCTCATCCGGTTTTCTGCAAGGAGGTTTTGCCGAACATCGATGCTGGATGGGGAGGTTCGTGACCGCTACGGGCCACGCAAACCGGAGCATCGCGACTCAAGGGCGCAACGATGCCGCGCCCGGTACGATCCGGTCTTTCGGTTCCCCAAAAAGGGAGTGGCTTGAAGTAGCGTTTTGCCGTGTCCCGGGTGGGGCCACGATCCGCCCTGAAGGCGGGGTTTTGACGGCGCGAAGCCGTATCGTTAGGAGGCAAGACCTCCGCGTATCTCCTAATTCTATAGCACAAGCTCGCCGCCCACGCAAATCTTCGGGGAACCACCCGGAGGAACCTCTTCGCAGGACAAACCAGAGGCGCCGAAACGCTTCGTGCCCCTGGTTTGTTTTTCCTGGAATTACCTGTATTTACGAAGACTCCTCGCAGTCGTCATACTCGTAACAGCTCCGCGCCCTCACAGGCTTCGTCAGGCAATGTAAGCGTTACCGCCTCCCGGCTGCCCGTAATGGCGTACAGCAGCCCGCGGTCAGCGGCAATCTCTCCGATCGTCTTGCCCATTGGGCCGATTTTCTGCGCGGCTTCCGCCGCATACTTTGCCCATCCCGGACTTGCCTTCACTGGGTCGATTTGCACGATCGTCGAGAACGGCAGGATGGGTAACGCTTCGATGTGCGCTTTGAGCCCACGATAATACCGGGCGAAATATCCCGGATGCGACCGTTCCAGGGGCGCATAGCTCTCCACGCAATCTCCCATCAGTCTGTACTCCGGCTCACCAATCATAAGCCTCCCATCGCGCATAACCACGATTTCCTCGATCCCCGTTCGCTGAGACTCGGTCTGGAGCCGAAAAACGCCCGGATAACTGACGCTGGGGGCGACGGCCGACCGCTCCGGTCGATATCCCAGAGAAGCTGCTGCCGGTTCACGACTGGGATCGAATACGTGGCCTATGAAGCGCCAGGAAGCCACTATCGTGGCGATGACCAGCAGCGCTTCCGCGTCCTCAACAAACGACAGGTCCACCCGCTTGCCGGTGGATAGCCGTGTCGCCACGTCTCCGTGCCCGGACTGCGTCATCGCCGACAGAACGGCCTCTGCCTTGTCGGCGGGGATGGTCCCGGCCAATCCGCGTTCGCGTACCTCCAGGCTGGCGCTCCCGCACCGGAAGACGTGCGGCACAGCTAGCGCATCCAGCCAGCCCCGCACATAACTGGTGGGTTGGATTCTTCCGCCCGGCCCCTGCAGCATGCCGCCGCAGGTTTCGGAGGCGAGACCAAAGATGCGATCGATGACCGTGGTTGCCCGGCCAAAACCCACCGCACTCCAACGCGGGGTATGTGGGTAGCAGTTCTTTTCATACGTGCTTTCGAGAAGCACGTAGATGGGCCGCCCCGCCCGATCGGCGTAAGCGGCTACTTTTTTAGCGATTGAAACTGTGGATCCCATGGGGACCTCCTCTGTATGGGTGACCCTTCTCCGGTGGCGATGTGGCGAATTGGCCCCGCAGAAAGGCTTTTTTGTTCGTCGACAATCCGTGCTGTTTCGGCAACGCAGATGTTCGTGCGACTATCCGGACACACTTCAGGCCAGATTGATCCGCTCGCACAAATCGTCGATCTCTCCCGCGTTCAGCTGTCGGTGGCGCGACTCTGCGCCACGCTGCTGTATTTTCTTCTGAAAGATTCTCAGCGATGCGAGTACGGTATTGACCTCCCTCTTGTCGAGCGAGATATCGAATGAATCAACGTTCAATATCCCCATTTTGCCCTTGAATTCCGCAATCCCGTCGCTGTCCAGCGGGTCCACCCCGCCATCGCAGGCGATGGTGTCGTACACTTCAGCGAAGTGCTTGGACCACACTTCCTTGCTCTCCGTATCGAACACGCCGAGGGCATCCAGGATGGTTTCAAGCTCATCCTTGTGCAGACGTATCGTGGTTTTTTGGTCTCGTTTCGGTTTCATATTGAATATCCGGATTGGATTTGTCCGGAGCTTGCCTCCGGCGACGGCGCTTGGCGCCCATAAAAGGATTGTCGAATATCGACAGTCCATGTTTAGTGCTGTTGATTCACATCGCCAGCTACGATGGCCCTTTCGGGCAAATGGAACCCTTTCCGCCGAACCCTCGATGAAGGTCGAAGGGAAAAGGCCCGGAGAATCTCTTCTCCGGGCAACGTGTCGCTCAGCATGCGAGCTTGAGCGAGTCCTTTTCCAGAAACTTTTCGACCTCCTCGAGCGCGCGCGTGGCGCGCTCGAGATCGAACCTGTCATTTCCATCGCGCAGCCGACTCTCCATATCGACCCAGAACAAACCGCCGGCGGACGCCTGGTCGATACGCGGCAGCTCAGTGCCTAGAGAATCCGGGCCTAGTCCGCCGGCGAATCCGCACTGGACGCCAGGGATCGTCCGCGGCCACTGCGCCGGCGCCAGTCCGCGTCCACCGGACGCATCGAACAGGAACGCACGGTTCGGTGCCGTAAGCTGTGCCGCCACCGATGCGTTGGCGTCGTGGTGCTGTATGATGACGCTTCCTTGGAAGCGGCGGATAGCCGCATCCAGCATGGGCGGCGTAATATCCGGCCGCTTGAGGAGGTTCACGTTGATCTGCAATCTTCCCCGTCGATTTTCCACGGCTTCCGCAAGGAAGCGGGCATCGTTCTTTCCGGCAATGAAGTCATCCACGGCGTTCCCGCATAGATGCAGTGCCACCTTGGCTGACCACGGAATGGTCACAAGAGCCCGATTGATGAAATCGACGGATGGATAACGCCTGTCTGTTCCCTGTCGGGACGGAGAGAACAGGAAACCCCATTCGGCGAACGGGAAACAGACTGACAGTGCCGCGATCCGGTTCAAATCGGTTGCCTCATCGACACCGGTCAACGTGCACAACAAAAGTGTGGCTTGAGGCATGGGGCCTCCCATTTTAGTTCGTGGTTTTGGAAAGCAACCTTTTCCCGGGATTGCGAATGCTGGTTTGTTTGCGTCCTCAGCTGGGACGGTCCTTTCGGACAATGAATCTTTCCATAAACGTCTTCAAGGAGACGACTATGGAAAAACCCGCGATGAAGCTAGGCAGCCCCGGGTCTTTCCCCGGGGCTGCCTCTCTGTTGCCGTTTACTGAAGAATTTCAGCCGCGATGTCTTCCGGTTCGCGGTAGCTCAGGGCATCGAGACGCTCGTTCAGCCCTTCCGGGCTGGTCTCGGTCACTTCGCACCACTTGCCTACCTGCTCGGCCAGCGTGTTCGCCCTCAATATTCCCTCGGCGCGTGAGCGCACCTTGGGAATGATTCGCCCTTCCAGGTGGACTTCCGCGGCGGCCCCTAGCAGGGACTCGATAGCCCCCCGGTCAACCGCATCGCGCTGCTCCTCGGAAACCTCCCACCGGACGCGCACGTATGCGCCGTTGGCCGCTGTGGCGGCTTTCCTGATGGCCTCGATGTCAGGGAGGCCCGCAAAGTCCAGATGCACCATGCGGCGCGCCGGCGTTTCCACAAACTGCGCTTGCGCACCATCGACTCCTACATCCCAGAGCAAGAACCCTTTCGGGCCTTCTTCCCCATAGTGAAGCCTGCCGATGGACCCCGCGTAAGAAACGAGACGTCCGTCCCGCTCCCACTGTTGTTGTTTGTGGATATGCCCCAGCATGAAGGCGCTGGTTTCCGCCGTAAAGAGCGTTCCCGACGTAAACTCGTGGTCGAGCCCTGCCATAGGCACGTCGTGCTCGGTCAGACAGCCCGAGACAGTGCCGTGGCTCACGCCTGCGGTGGGAATGCCCGCTGCTCGGGCAAGCTTATTGACGACTCCCCACCCGGCCAGCACGTCAGTGATTGCCGCTCCGACGGCTTGCGCCGCGTCGGCCACACCGGCTACCCCCGCCAGAACGCCCTTGTTTACCGTGGGCAGTCCGCTGACGAGAAGCCGGGTGTTTTCCGGCAAGGATTCGAAGATCCAGGACGGTGAGCTTACCCAGCGGTTTCCCGCCAGCGCCACCTGGCCAATCTGGTCGACGATCTGTATGGGGAACCGCCCGCCCAGCAACCGGAAAACATCGAGCGTGCCCGGAGGCTCATGCGAGAACGTCCCTTGCAACATAAGCACCGGGCAGTGATCCGCCAGCCGGTGAATCTGGCCAGCCAGGGCGCTCACCGCCGGGGCATGCAGGCCGAGCTCGTGATCTGTGGAGTCGCCCGAAATGATGGCGGCGTCCACGCCAGCCTCGATCGCGCGGTCCACCGCGAAGCCGAAGCATTTGTCGACCTCCTTCAGCGTGCTCGACGCATAATGAAGGTCGCTCATGTGCGCTATGCGCATAGTCTATGCTCCTGGCGCCCCGCCATAACGGCGGGGCGCATGGATGGTTGTCCGGCATGCGCCGGGTATCGCGTCAGTCGTCGCCCTCAGCTTCGTGGACAGGCGCGCCTTCTCGCTCCGACATGGTCGGTACGACAGACCCGGTCAGCAATGCTGCGGCATATTGCCCGCGTGGCAGCGCCAGGCGGCGCTCCTCGAAGGCGGTGCAGGCATCGATCTTCGCGTCAAGAGCGATTTCCCACTGCTCGACCTGTTTCGGACGTCCGGTTTCCTCGTCGATCATCTTCACCTTCTTCAATTGCTTCGTGAACCAGAAGAAAGGTTGACCGTTCTGCAGTCCGGTAATGGTGCCGCGAATCTGCGCGATCTGCTGCAGGACGCTCTCGACATCCCGCATCCCGTAGAAACCCCGCGATGACATTTTCATCGGCAACGCCGTTCTGATTCCGGCGACATAGAAGAGAATCTTCCAGTGTTCCGTGCAATCTCTGGACTGATATTCCGGGCATTTCTCCGGAACGCACCGTCCAGCGCTGTCGACGTCTGCGCGCAATTTTGTGGGGTTCCCCCCATAATGCCGAACCACCCGTTTCGCGCCGTCCGGCTTTTCGGCCTGTGCGTACTGCTTGCAGTACCGGACGCCATTTTCGGTCTCCGCCCAGAACTTCTTTCCGCTTGCGCCGTAGCATTTGAGTTCGCTGCTCAGCGCCACGTCGGATTCCGCGAAAAACATGACCGGAATCCTGTACAGTCGCCGCACGCCATTTTTTCCTTCGCGGTCGTCTTCTCCGTAGAGCCGCATGATTTCCAATGCGGTCTGCGGGTCTTGAAAATCCGCCTGGTCTACCCGGAAGTACGGCGTGTTTTTCGGGGAAAAGATCCGGCCCTTGAAGTCCGGCCGAGTCTCATGAATTTCCTTCTCGATCTGACTCCAGGTTTTCCCCGCTTGCCGGCCCTCCCGGATTGCATTCATGATTTGTTCATCGGCTTTCGCCGCCTTGGTCGGGATCTTTGTACCCGGCCGGATTACCCCTCCGATGGGGATGTGGACGTTCATTTTGCACCTCGTATCGTTGCGTCAATTAACGTGAGTTGTCCTCGCGAAAAAAGCGCTCCTTGCGGAAGCGCGCCTTGCGCGCAGACTAAGCGCTGTCAGCTTTCCGTCGCCAGCTGCGACGAGCCTTGCGGCCACAAAACCCTTTTCGTGCACGCCTCGCTGAGGCCTGCTGGAAAAAAGCTCCGGGGAGTTACCTTCCCGGGTTGTCGCTGATATGGAATCGTCCGGTGGCAACCGGGTCGAGCATCTGGGGCAGGGGCGACGTGGGTTGTCTTGCAAAAGAAAGAAGACCCGCCCGCCTCCCAAAAAATGGGGGGCAGAACGGGTCTCGAAAATGAACCGCTGAATTTAGGCTATGGCGCCGAGGTCAATCACCGTGTCCGCCATCGCCCACAATTCCGGGGTCTGGCTGACAAAGAACTCCTGCTCGTACCCCCCCAGTTCCAGTACACGGCGTTTCATTGCCATGAACTGGCGTTTGTGTGCCAGGTCGAGCGCACCGTCCGCTTCATCAGAGAATAGCGTCCGATATTGACGGCCCGAGGTTCTCGCGAGGTATAGGGCGATTGCCCGGGTGATGGCCTCATTGAGCCATACCTGCTCACCCCCGCTCTTTCGAGCAATGGGTGTCGATGTGCCATCGGCCGCGTCATGAACCAGAATTTCGAACCCCTCGCGGAGCTCGCCCTTGGCGGTTCGGACCTGCGTCTGAATGCTGATCGTGAACCGCGGCCCATAACAGGACGCGAGCAACTCATTGGTAAGCTGGGAGAGCTCAGGGCCGGCATCGTCGATCGACAGCGCAATGATGCCGTCATTGCCTAAAGCTTTAGCCAGCAGGCTCCAATAACCAATTTCGGTTTCGATGCGCACGGCTCGTTCCCGGGTTTGCGCGCCTGCTGAGATTTCGGCGCGAGCCGAATCCAGGGCGGCTTGCCGCCCCGCGGCCGCCTTGTGGGCGGTCTCTAGCTCGGCGCCGCACTGCAGCAGATCTTTCCTTGCCTTGGCCACGGAGGCTTCCGCTGCGGCAATCGCCGCGGCGCCGCTCGCTTCCGGCAATCCGGCAATTTCTGATTGCAGCAGCGTTTCCTGGTTGCGCCAATCCGCCTCGATGGCGGTCTTACGCTCCCCCAGCTCCAGCAGCACCTGCTCGGTTCCTTCAATCTCGGCCTGTATCGCATTACGCCGGCCCTGCGCGGCTTTTTTCAGTGATTCCCACTGGGCTCGCGCCGATTGCAGCGCGGACTCGGCCACCTCGAGGGCGCCCGACAGCGATGCAACCTGCTCGACTTGGCGGATCTTCATCGAAACCTGCGCAAGCGCCTGCGCGGCGCCACTGGTGGCCTGGGCCTCCAGTGTCGCAAGCTCGACGTCGATTTGCTGTGCTTCGGCTTTCTGCTCTAAAGACTGCATGTCGAGTTTCTGTAGCGCTATCTCAATCGTCCCGACGGCCTTCCCTGCCTGAACCGCTTCCCGCAAGAGCGGACAAGTGCCTTGCAGTGGGGTGTCCCGGCAAGGAACATCCTGGACCAGACCGGCTTGCTGCGCCAACGTGTCCCGGTGTCGGCATTGACCGTCCCGTTCCCGGGCCAGCCCCTGCAGGGCGTTCTGCAGCGTGGTTTTGCGATGCCGGAGCTGTTGAATCTGGTCGGACAAAGCCCGCTCGGATTCCGCTTTCGCGGTCAACTCCTGCTCCTGCGCCCGCAGCTGGCCCAGCTCAATTATCGCCGCGGCGATTTCGTCGCGACGATCAAGCAGTCCTTGCTGTTTCTTGCCCTCAGCCTCGATGCGTTGCCGCTCCGAAAGCGTCTGGCTGGTTTCGCTGGCCAGCTGGTCGCGGGCACGCTGCAGCCGATTTTGCGCTTCCTGATGGTCCCGGACCACTGAATTGATGGCCGTTGCGGCGCGGGTTTTTGCGTCCTGCATCTGCGCCTGCAACTGCTTTCTATGGGCCTCCACACCTGCCTGGGCCGCAGCTTCGGATTGCGCCGAAGTCAGAGCCGCCTGCGCCTGAATCAATGCTTCCTGCGCCGCCTGATGCCGTTTTTCAGCCTCTTGCGCTGCAGACTGAGCCGTCTTCGACCGTGCCTCCAGGTCCGGCAGCCCATCCTCCAAGGCGGTCAGCGCACCCAGCGTATTCCGCAAGGTATCGAGGCCTGCCTTGAGCAGCTTTGCAACCTGGCCGGCGCGCAAGCCAAGATTCCGTATGGAATCGAGGCGCAGCATGCCCGACATCAGTGTTTTGATTTCACCATTGGTATAGGCCGCAAGCGATCGGGCGTTCTGCGAGCGAAACTGCGAGGCGCAGAACACTTCGGGCTCTCCAAGCAGGCCCACAACCAGCGCGTCGTAGGTGTCCGTCTTGCCGTCCGACTTGACACCATCTACCTCGGCCGGAACCCAAACACCATTTTCCCGGACATGCAGGAAAGCCTCCTGCTTGCGTGTGCGCCCGGTCATCTTCAGCACGATGGACGTGCGGTACCGGTTGCCTTCATATTCCCACTCGAGCTCCTTGAGTGCCGTGGACCCACTCATGTTGTCGTAATACGAAAAGCCCTCCGGGGTAAGCGAACCCGCCCTGGATGGCATCAGCCGGTAAGGGGTGAGATTGTCCATGATGGTTGTTTTCCCGGCCCCATTGGGACCGGCGATTGCAACCAGCGCCGCGTCGCCCGCAAGTTCTTCGAAATCGAGCTCGATTTCGTCGCGACCCTGGCCGGCACGGACCCCGGAGAATCCCACCAACTTCAGTTTTCTGACTCTCATTGTTCCTCCAGAAGAGGGGTTGTCCTCACCTATGAGCATGCCTCCCGCGCGGGAAAACCCCGCTGCAGGGGAGGTGATGGTTTTTCCCGGCATGAACTGCTGGGTCGGTATGCAAAAGATATTGCGTGGTTTGCGCTGGCGTTGACGACAGCGCGTACAGCAGGTAAACCTTTTCCTTCCGGCTCTCTGATTGAAAGCCGCCAGGGAAAGGTCCGGAGCACCCCAGACCAAATCGCTACTGCTCGTTTTTCACCCGGCACTGCAGCTGTATGAGTTCGCTGTGCTCGGTGCTCGAAAGACGGTCCCCCGCATGGCTCGTGGTGGCCACGGTGACCGCCCGAATGAGCAAACGTCTCTCTTTTTCATTGAGTTCCCTTTCGGGTTCCTTGCGTGGAGCGGGTTGGGGTGCGGGGAGCGCTCGGGGGCGCTCAGATCTGCCGGTTTGGTGGTATTTTCCGAGGAAAGGGG
>VFSW01006450.1_pt1 | contig 17244 bp, 29 predicted proteins | sample 5358111 | NCBI WGS metagenome assembly VFSW01 (sample SAMN11554181, study PRJNA540505) | mine drainage metagenome | isolation source: sediment from site ElyBrook_90M | place: USA: Ely Copper Mine, Vershire, VT | collected 2017
CCCGGCGGTGGTGCTGCCGCCCTCGCCCCCTCCGCCCCTTGGAGGCCTCGTCGCCGGCGTCGACTTCGGCCAGGACATCCTCTGCGGTCTGACCCCGTCGGGCGCCGTCGACCTGGACCCGAACTTCTCCATGGTGAGCGGACTCAACTGCCTCGCGCAGTCGCTCTGCAACCGCTTCCAGACGGCGCACGGCTCGCTCGCCTACGACACCGACTTCGGCCGGGATCTGCGGCGCCTCGTCAACGCCGGCCTCACGCCGGCGCAGATCGCCGCCGAGCAGTCGGGCTGCGAGGCGGAGGCCGAGAAGGACCCGAGGGTCAACCAGGCCACTGCGAAGCTCGTCTTCAGCGGGACCGCCTTCCAGGGCAACTTCCAGCTCTCGCTGCAGGTGCTCACCGACGCGGGTCCGTTCGAGCTCGTGCTCTCGGTGACGAAGGTCTCGGTCACCATCCTCGCCGTCAATACGCAGCCCTCCGCCTGAACCGCCGATGCCCATCTCTCTTGCCGAGCTGATCGAGCCGCAGACGCCCGACCAGGTGAAGGCGATCTTCCTCGCGACCCTCGCGGGGATTGGTCCCGTCGTCCAGGTCGGCGAGGGCGCGGGTACGCTCACGGTCGCCGGCCAGCCCACGAACAACTTCGACGCGCTCATTCAGATCGTCGCCGGCGGCGCGCCGGGCACGGCCACCTTCCAGTTCAGCTTCGACGACGGCAACACCTGGGCGGGCCCCTACGCCGTCCCGGCGAACGGCGTCTACACGCCCGGGGGCGCGGGAATCTCCTTCACCTTCGCGGGCACCTTCGTCGCCGGCGACGTCTACCAGTTCCAGACGATCTACCCGCCCTTCCCGACGACCGACTGGAACCCGGGCAACCCCGGCCGCCAGTTCACCGAGGCCGAGAGCCAGGTCATCGCCGACCAGGTGAGCTCGACGCTGCCGGGAATCGCTGGCTCCGGCTTCCTCGCCTACGCCTCCGACAAGGGGGCGCCGAACTCCTGGTTCGACCTGCTCGCCGACCAGATGTACGAGGTCGAGCGGGCAGCGCCGACCTACGCCCAGTACCTCGTCGTCCTCACGAACGCCACGAGCGCGCCGATCTCGCTCCCCGCGGTGGGCAAGCTCATCGTCGCGAACGGGCTCGGCGCCGGGGCGCTCCAGTTCTTGAACCAGGCCACCGGCAGCGTCCCCGCGAACAGCTCGCTCACGGTCCTCTTCCAGGCCGCGCAGCCCGGTGCCGCCTACAACGGCCAGAACCTCCTCCTCACCTGGATCCAGACGCCCATCCCAGGCCTCTCGGCGAGCAACCCGGCGCCGGGCATTGGCGCCGTGAGCGGCAGCTCGGGAGCTGGAGGCACGGTCGCCGTCACCGGCGCGCCCACGGGCTACTACGCGCTCGAGGTCCTCCTCGTCACGGGCGGCGCAACCGGTACCGCGACCTTCCAGTACTCGATCGACGGCGGTCAGACCTTCAGCGCCCCGCTGAACACGGGCGCGCTCGTGGCGCTCCCGGGCACCGGCCTCTCGCTCGAGTTCTCCGGCAGCTTCAATGCCGCCGACGAGTTCACCTGCACGGCCTCGAATACTTCCCAGGTCCAGCAGGGGACCGACCTGCAGTCCACGAGCTCGATGCAGGAGCTCTGCGAGGCCCGCTGGGCCACCATCGGCGGCGGCGAGCCCGAGGCGGCGTTCCTCTACTGGGCGCAGCAGGCCTCGACCGAGGTGGCGAAGGTCGCAGTGGGGCCGGACCTGGTCGTGGCGGGGCAGGTCGACGTCGTCGTCTCGGGCCCGAGCGGCCCGGTGAGCGGCAACGCCCTGAGCGCGGTCCGCAACGCGCTGAAGCCGCTCGTGATGCTCCCGGCGTCCCTCCAAGTCAGCAACTCCACGCAGGTCAACGTGACCGTCACCGGGACGGTCTACGTGGTGACCTCGATGCTCGCCTCGGTGCAGGCCGCGGTCGCGGCCGCGCTCGCCGAGTACTTCAACGGGCTGCCGCTCGAGCCGACGCTCGAGCTCGCCGACATCCAGGGCATCCTGCGGCCGCAAGCGGTGGGCGGGATTCCCGGCATCCTGAACTACTCGCAGATCGCGTTGAACGGAGGAGGCGACCTGGTGCTTTCCGGCGCGGCCACGGTCGCCGCCCTCGTGAACAGCCTGACCTACGTGCTGCAGTAGCCCATGCCGACCTACCGTACCTACGAGGACCAGTCCGCGCCCGGCTGGCTGCGGCAGCCGTACGGGCAGGCCTTCCTGCGCGCCCAGGGCATCGTCCACGACTACAACAAGCAACTCGCGAAGCTCGCGGTCCGCGCGCGCCTGCCGAGCTACGGGCCGTCGGACGCCGTTGGCGCTCTGGGCGACGAGCGCGGGCTGCCCCAGGGCGCGAGCGAGAGCAACTCGGCCTACGCGGCTCGCGTCAAGAATGCCTGGGGCTACTGGGCGATCGCCGGCCGCGCCTGGGGCATCCTCGCGGCCCTCGCGGGGATGGGCTACACGACGGCCTACGTCGTCACCGCGAACGGTCAGATCTGGGGCCCCTCGAGCGGGGTGACGCCCCCGGTCCCCGCGGTGGGCACGCGGCTCGTCTCCGGGGGTTCGCCCTGGGCCACGATGCCCAAGCCGAACCCGACGCCAGGCAATCCTCCCGCGCTCCTGCAGGAGGGGCCCTGGTGCTTCTCCGGCGTCGACGGCCAGACCTGGTTGCTCGACGAGCTGCCGGGAGCCCCTGACCCGCTCGGAAAGTTCTGGTCGCGCTTCGCCGTGCTTTTCTCGCCGGCGCCGGCGAGCTGGGGCTCCATCGCGAACCCGCCCACGACGAGCAGCTCGCCCAGCAAGGACGAGGTGAACCGCATCCGCCAGGTCGTCACCTCCTTCAAGTCCGCGATGGGGGCGTGCATGGGCCTCATCGTCGACCTGACCGGGGGCGGCGCCGCCGGCGCGCGCGCGATGTGGGGATGGCCCGTGCGCACCTGGGGCAGCCAGGGCGGCAACTGGGGTCAGTACACCGGCGTCACCGTCTTCCAGTTCCAGGAGCAATAATGCCCTCCGCCTACCCCGGAAACCCGACGCCGGCGACGGCCACGCTGCGCGCGAACTCGACCGTCTACGCGCTCAACGCGCTCGCCCATCCCAATCCCCCGACCGGCCTGTACTACAAGGCGACGACCGGCGGAACCTCGGGCGCGGCTCCTCCCACCTGGTCGACCGCCGAGCTGATCGGCCAGACGGTGACCGACGGCACCGTCGTCTGGACCTGCATGGGTTCGTGTGTCGGCCCCGGCGTCGCCCCGATCCTGCAGGAGCCCGTCGATTCCGACGCGCCGACGTCGTCGACGGTCGACATTCCCTTCTCGACCCTCGCCGACTTCATCGCCTTCCTGCAGAAGTGGGCCGCGCTCGTCAACGAGAGCAACGAGTTCACGGTTCCGCAGATCTTTGACTTCCAGAGCGTCACCGACACCACCTTCGGGCTCGAATCCGCTCCGGCGGGCGTCACCGTGAGGAAAGGCCTCTGGTCCGGCGTCATCAGTGGCACCGGAAGCGCCTTCATGGCCTGGTACGCCGACGGCGCGCCGCCGGCGCCGAACCACCTCGCGATCACCCTCGCGCTCAACGTCCTCTGGAACGGGACCAACTGGGCAATCCAGGCGTCAGGGGACGACTGCCTCAAGGTGGTCTTCGGCGACGAGGGCATCTCGGTCTGGTGGCACACCGGAACCGGCCCGAGCACCTTCGCCGACAGCGCCTGGACGCAGCTCCTCGTCGTCGGGCCGCCGACCGCGACGGGCGCCGGCCTCACCATCCTGAACGCGCTCGCCGCGACCCAGGGCACGCTCGGGGGCCCGACTGCGGTGGGGACGCCGACCTTGCCGAACTTCAGCAGCGCCACCGTCGAAGCGGGAGCGAGCGACACGGCCGGCACGGTCGACATCGTGACGACGACGTCGACCCCCGGGGCCGGCCAGTACAGCATCGCGATCATTGAAACGGTGAACGGGAAGAACCCCAACTCCGTCGTCCTCACGCCCGCCAACTCCACCGCGGCCGCGTTCATCCAGGGCGCCGGCCAGGTCTACGCCGAGAAGAGCCACGCCACGGGAGAGTGGGCGATTTGGGTGAACGCAGGTGCCGGCTCCTTCGGCGGGGGCACGATGAAGTTCAACTACGTCGCGATCTTCTAGGAGGGCCTCATGCACCGCATCCTCGCAGTCCTCATCTGCCTCGCCGCCTGCGCGACCCCGCCCCCCGCGGCCTACTCCAACTGGGGCGCCGGCGCCCGCCCCTGCGGGGGCACCGACGATACCGGCCCGCCGCGCACGGGGCGGGTCGCCGGCGCGGGCGAGGTCTTCGAGCTGCCGGCGCCGCCGGCGACCGCCCTGCACTGCGTCGTTCCGGCTAGCTCGACGGCGAACGCGCTCTGCGCGGCCGCGCCCGACGCGGGAAGCCTCTACGTGACCGACGTCGAGTTCACGGCGGGGGCCTCGGCGCTGTCGCTCAGCCTCGAGTACGGCGCGTCGACCAACTGCGACGCCGGCGTGCCCGACGGCGCGCCGACTGCGCTCACCGTCGCGGCGGCGGTGGGCGCGAACAGCAGCTTCGCGCGCTCGCTCGACGTCCCGCTGCAGGTGCCCGCCGGCAACTCCCTCTGCTGCTTCACGAGCGGCTCGATGGCCTACGGCTGCGAAGTCGATGGCTACGTGAAGTAGCTCGCCCCTCGCGTGTGGATACCGACCCGGCAGAGCGCATCCGAGCGCTGGAGGTCGACATGAGGCACGTGCGCGCCGAGCTCGGGACGACCGCCAAGGGGCTGAGCGCCCTCCACCGCCGCCTCGACGAGCCGCTGCTCATGCTCGACCGGCACGACCAGGTCCTGAAGAGGATCGTGGCGCGCTCGAGCGGCTGGGCCATCTGGCTCGGCGTCACCGCGGCCATCGTGACCGCGCTCGCGAGCATCTGGCTCGCGGCGGCCGCGGCCCGCTCGCAGCCCTCGGCCGACGAGATCGCGGCCGCCGTGGCCGCGAAGGTCGTCGCCGCCCGCCGCTGATCGCTTCACGCAGTTCCGCAGCTTTCACCCTCACAACCGAAGGAGGTCCCCGTGTCGAACCTGACGCACTTGCTCACCCTTGCCCTGGCCTTCGAGGCCGCGCACTGGCAGGCCCAGCTCGCCCTCGCCGTCACGCAGCTCCCGTCGATCATCGTCGCGCTGACGCCCTACCCGAAGGAGCAGGGCCTCGCGAAGAAGGTCCTGCAGCTCCTGAACCTGCTCTCCTTCCTCGTCCACAAGGACAGCCCGGGCACGCTGAAGTTCCCCTTCCTGCAGTCGCCGCCTCCCGGCGTCATCGGCTCGAAGCTCGGGGCCGCGCCGGCGCCGAGGGGCTACGCGATCCCCTGGCTCCTCTTCGTCCTCGTCCTCGGGCTGCCCCTGCTCCTCGTCGCTGCGGTCTGGGCCTGGGCCCGCGGGGTCGAGACCTACCCCGAGATGAAGCGGCGCTGGCGCCGGCACTGGGGCGAGGGGTCCGCCGGCGGCCTCCGCGCCGCGGTGCTCGTCCTCTGCCTCGGCGCGCTCTCGGGCCTCTGCTCCTGCGCAGCGATCACCTACTCGCAGTGGGGCGCGCCCATCTTCAGCTCGGGCCCGAGCCTGCAGCTCGTCGAGGTGTCGCCCTCGAACCCCCACCCGCTGCAGCTCGCCGCCGGCGCCGGCTACTCCGTCGCCCTGGGCGAGGGTCAGTTCGCGATCGGCGGCAAGCAGTGGGACCTGCTCGACGTGAGCCTGCAGGTCCTGGGCTCGGTGATCTCCCCGAGCGGGGGCCCCGCGGGGGCGCTCCAGGTGGCGCCGATGCTCGGCACGATGAACGACATGTTCGCCATCGGGCCCATCCTCACGCCCTACGCCGCGGACGGTTCCGGCTTCCTGCAGGGCGGGCGGCCGGGCACGTCGTGGGGCATCCATCTCTCGTTCCCGATCGGCCTCGGGCCCTACGCGCCGCCCACGGGCATCGAGCACGGCGCGCGCGGGCTGCCTCGAGGGGGCACGCTCTACCTGCCCTAACCAACAGTTCCTCGTCAAAACCTCCTTCTGAAAGGCCAGCCCATGCACCGCTACAACCGCATCGTCACCCCGAAGGACCACCCGATCCGCCGCCGGCCTTTCTTCCACGAGCTCGTGAAGGAGGGCCTCGTCCCGGCGGTCTCCGCCCCCGCGGGCGTCTCGCCGCCCCCGCTGCCCGGGCTGATCGATCTCTCGCCCGGCCTGCGGCCTCTGCGCGACCAGGGCGCGGAGGGCTGCTGCAGCGGCTTCGCCACGACCGCGGCGCGCGCGCTGTCGCACTGGTGCGTCACCGGCCAGGTCCTGGGCTTCGACTTCGCCCCCGCCTTCGCCTACTGGCAGGCGCGCGACCTCGAGGGGACGACCGGGCAGGACGCCGGCGCGACCATCGGCGACGAGCTCGCGGCGCTCGAGGCCTTCGGGTGCTGCCACGAGAGCCTCATGCCCTACGTCGCGGGCCAGTTCGCGGCCGCGCCGTCGGCGGCCGCGTGCCAGGACGCGGAGAGCTACCGCGTGGGCCTCGTGCTCCCCGTCGACAGCTCGAGCCACCTGAACGTCCTGCAGGCGCTCGCGAGCAACCACCCCGTCGTCTTCGGGTTCACCGTCTTCCCGAGCTTCGAGCAGACGGGGCCCGACGGCCTCGTGAAGATGCCGGGCCCCTCCGAGCAGGTGCTCGGCGGCCACGCCGGCCTCGCGGTCGGCTACGACAACGGCCCGCAGCTCGTCGACGACGCCAACTCCTGGGGCACCTCCTGGGGGAAGGGCGGCCACTGCTTCATGGGCTACGACTTCGTCGAGCAGCTCTGGGACGAGTGCTACATCTTCATCCCGAGCGCGATCGTCGAATGAGCGCGCCGGACCTCTCCCGACTGGCGCCGGCGCTGCGCTCGATCGTCCAGCAGCTCTTCGACGAGGGTCTCGCGACCGCCGTCGTGGACGACCTGCGCACGCCGGACGACCAGGCGCGCGACATGGCCGAGCACGTGGCCGTCGCCGGCGTCGCGTGGGTCGTGCGCACCTACCGCGACAGCGTCGTGAAGGACGCGATCGTCGACGAGCTCGTGAAGCTGACGACGCCCGTCAACGCCGCGGCCGCCGAGACGGCGATCCTCGGGGCGCTCGCCCAGGTCGTCGAGGAGCACGGGGCCGCGATCCTCCGCGAGCTCACCTGGCACTCGCCGGACGAGAACGGCCTCTCCGAGGCCGTCGACCTCGAACCGGTGGGCGAGACGGCCTGCTCGGCCAGGGCGCGCGAGCTCGTGCACGCGCACGTCGCCGCCGGCGGCGAGCCGCACAGCGAGGTCCTCGTCGACGAGGACGGCGCCGCCGTCTGTCACATCCAGGCGGCCTAGCTCGAGCGCACGCGCGAGGCGACCCGCTGCGCCGGCGAGGCGCCGGCCGCGGGGGAGAGCAGCTCGACGCCGTCCTGGTCGTGCTCCTTGCAGACGTGGGCGCTCAGCGTGGCGAGGTGCTCGAGCTCGTCGTCCTGCTCGATGATGATCTCCCGCATCGAGTAGGACTTCCCACCGCAGGGCGGGATGGCGCAGAGGCCCTGCGCGTTCTTCTGGCGCGCGTACGCCTCGAGGATGAGGCGGATACGGTTCACTGGACCGCCTCGAAGAGGTGGTAGGCGTCCTCGCCCACCTGCAGCGTCGCGAGGTGGCGCTCCCCCCCGAGGAAGCCCGGCGCCGGCTCGCCGGTTTTGTGGAGCTGGAATCTCCGCAGCACCCTCGGCTCGTCCGGGTCGACGAGCGCCCAGAGCACCGGGCGCCCTCCCTGGACTTGAGCCGTCAGCACCTCGGCTCCGCGCGGGAGCTGCAGCGCCACTTCATCCCCGAGCTGCAGGTCGTACCGCAGGATCTTCTTGATCATCGTTCCCTCACAGGCAGTAGCTTCCGGTTGGCCACGTTCCCGGCGTGCAGGTGCCGGTACAGCATTCCGATCCGAAGGCGCAGTACGTCCCCGACGACAGGCAGCCGCCGCCCGTGGTCCCCGTGGTGCCGGCGTCCGGTTCGGTGCAGGCGCCCTGAGTGCAGCAAGTCGCCTGCGGGCTCGGGAGTGGGCCGCTCGGCGTGCAGCAGGTCATGCCCGGCGCGCCCTGGAACGCAAAGGCGCAGCCGCCCTGACAGCACTGCGCCGCGGCGGAGCACGTGGGCTCGACCTGGTTGACGGCATCCCAGGCGTAGCAGGAGCATTCGCCGACGCCGGCGTCGTTGTCGGCGCAGACGGTCGAACAGCAGTCGGTGCTCCACGAGCAGCTCGTCGACCCCGGGGGCCGGCACGCCCCGGCGGAAGCACCCCCGCGCGAGCCGCCGGAGGTGGCCCCTCCGCTCGACGTGCTCCCCACGCTCGAGATGCTTCCCCCCGAGGTCGAGGCTCCGCTCGAAGTCGAGCTCGCCGAGCCGGTCGAGCCGCCCCCGCTCGAGCCGCCGCCGGAGGTCGAGCCGGCAGTCGGGCAGACGCAAGCCCCGTAGAGCTGGCCGCCGATGCAGGTGGCCTGCCCTGGGCAGTTGTCGATGCCGAGACAGGCGGTGACCTGGCCCGGGGTGCAGTTGCCCCCGCTCGAGCTGCCCGCGGAGCTGCCGGCGGAGGTCCCCGAGGTCCCCGAGCTGCTCGAACCCCCGATTGCGCCCCCGGAGCTCGAGCCCACGGAGGCGACGGGCGGAGCACCGCAGGCGACGATGAGAAACAGGAAGGCGCAGCGCGTCATGGGGACCCCGGGGTGGTGGAGCATTCTATCCTGCGCCGGGCGGCGGGTCGCCTGCTCTTTCCTGTCCCACGGCCGTCCCAGCGCCTCATTGGAGCCGCCGTTTCACGTGCAACATCGACACCTTGCCGGGTTTATCGGTGGCCCTTACAAGGCGACCGTCGCCGGTTCGATCCCGGCTCCGCCCACTGGAGTTACCTGGGGTTGGCTCCGTTTCCGGCTGTCCATCCCGTTCGCCCTGTTCGCCCGGGCCGCTGCTTTCTGTCCCGCCGGCGTCCCAGCGCCCCGGAAGCCGCGCCACGGCCCCCCGGAGGCTCTCCTTGGCCAGGTGCCCGTAGACCAGCTCGACCATCCGCGTCGAGGCGTGCCCGAGCAGCTCGGCAATGACCTTCAAGGGAACGCCCGCCTGAGCGAGCCAGGAGGCGAAGGTGCGACGCAGGTCGTTCGGACTGACCGGATCAATGCGGGCGCGCTGGCAGGCCAATAGGAGGCTCCTGTGGACGTTCTGCCAGCGGGGCACGACCTTCTCCGAGGTGGTGGGGGCGCGCCGGAGGACCTCGCGCAGGATGGGTGAGATCGGGACCTGGCGCCAGCTCCCCTTCGTCTTGCGCCCCGGGAGGAGCACCCAGCCCCCCTGCAGGTCGAGGCGCGACCAGGTCAGCGCCTCGATCTCACTCATGCGGGCCCCCGTGTAGACCGCCAGGATGACCCAGAGCTGATGTGGCGGGGTCAGGTGCGCGAGCAGCCTGTGGAACTCGCGCTCGGTCAGCCAGCGCTCGCGGGGGTGGTAGTCGACCTTGAAGTCCGGGAACAGCTCGTCGACCTGGCCGACGAAGATGCCCCGGGCCTTGGCCAGCTCGAGCGCCTTGTGGAGCGTCCCCAGCTCCTTGTGCACAGTGGCCGTTGCGGCGTTCTCGGCGAGCCGCTTCTGGATGTAGCCGGCGACGTCGTCGCGGTGGAGGCGGTTGACCTGCTTGTCGGCGCCCAGGAGCCGCGCGAGGTGGCCGGCCTTCTGCTCGTAGATCTGCCGGGTGGCCTCGGCGACGTCGGGGGAGTGCTCGATCAGGTAGCCGAGGGCTTCCTCGAGCGCGGCGTGAGGAGCGTCGACGGGTAGACGAGCCGCACCTTGCGCGGTGCGCTCGAGCCGGCGGAGGACGCGAGTGGCGGCACGACGGTCAGTCTGCTTCGTGGACCGTCGGAGCCGGCTGCCGTCGGGGAGGTAGACCCAGCAGTACCAGACGCCACCGCGGCGGAAGAGATGGTCGGAAGGCATGGCGTCCTCGCGTGGGCACGGAGAAACTCGTCGAAGGCCTGCCGGCTCACCCGGATCGTCGCGCCGATCCGCACGTGGGGGAGCTGGTCACGGATCAGCTCGTACGCCGTCGACCGGGCGATCTTCAACTCCGCGGCGATCTCGGCGGGGGTGAGGAAGGTCACCGGGGCACCTGAAACCCGAGTTCGACGAGCAGCTCGCGCTCGACCGGCGTCAGCGGCTCGACGAGGCCTCGCCGGTTGAGCGGAGGCCGGAGAAGCTTGATGAAGGCCGCCTCGCACTCTTCGAGCCGGTCGCCTACGGGCAGGAAGTCCACGCGATCGAAGCTCTTGCCATCCTCGAGATGCTGTTCGATCCGGCCGACCAGGTTGACCGTCTTGCCGACGTAGACGACGTCGCCGGCCAGAAGGAGGAAGTAGACGCACGGGGGGAGTCGCGGGGGGACGCGATACCCTCCGAGCTGGCCGCGGATTGGCGCGAGCGGGTCCGGGCGCCCGCTCAGAAGCGCCGAGGCGTAGTGCTCCCATTCCTCGAGCGACACGCGCAAGAGCCCCCGCTTCCCGGGCGGCCGCCCGAGCTGCGCGGCCGCGCGCCGCAGGTGCTCGTAGGCGGTCGTGCGCGAGCACCCGAGCGCCGCCTGGACGTCGACGACGCCGACCCACTTCGTGAGCTCGAGGACGCGGGCGCTCACCGGGCCTCCAGCCCGAACGCCGGGTGCGCCCCGCGCGGGGTCCCGGTGTCCCTCGAGTACCTGAGCCACTCCGCCCGCGCCCGCTCCGAGCACAGCTCCCGGCACCACTCGGTGCGGCCGCCGAGCGGGTCGGTGATCGTGACCGTGCCCGAGGGGAGCGGGCAGCCGCGGCAGCCGTCCTTCGCCTCCGGGCGCTCGGCGCGGGGAGCCGACGGCTGCAGGAGCGGCAGGCGCAGCTGAGTGCTCACCGCGCCCCCTCGGCGCCGAGCATCCCGCGGTGCGCGGGGCACACGCAGCGGCGCTCACCCTCGAAGAAGGTCCAGCCGAGCTCGCGCGCACGGGCAAGCGCATCCGGCCGATCGTCGCCGACGACCTGGCCGATCGAACGCCGGCCACCCACGCCGGCGCAGCAGGCCTCGCCGGCGAAGTCGCAGGCCATCGTGAGGATGAACTCGGCCCTCACCACCGCGCCTCCTTGCGGGCCCGGCGCAGGAGGCGCTTGCAGACGCTGCGCAGCTCGACGGCCTTGTTGCCGCCCTCGATGTACGGCAGCGCAGCCGCGAGCGTCTCGACCAGGAGGCAGACGACCGAGTCGCAGAGCGTGCGATCCTCGTCCGCCCAGCCGCACCCCTCGGCGCAGCCCATCTCGTCAGTGCAGCCGCAGACGCGGCAGGTGCCGGGCTTGGGGCGGCTCACGGCTTCAGCGCCTCCGCCCAGGCAACCGCGACCGCGGCGACCTGGATCAGCTCCTTGCGAAGGTTCGCCATCGCCTTCCCGTGGAGCGTGTTGAAGACCTCGACGGCCGATCCTCTGGCGTCGAACTTGTCGCGCGCGATCACCAGCTCGGTCACCTCGCGCGCCACCTCGCCGAACTCCTCGGACAGGACCGCGAGCTTCTCGCTGTTCGGCTTCGTAGGGTCCGCGCAGGTCCACAGGAACTTGCCGGCGGCGCGGAGCTGCTCCTGGCGCAGCCGCTCGGCCAGGACCTCGTCGAGGACGATCTTCGTTCCCGGGTGGCCGACGGGCAGCGGGTCGGCCCAGGCCACTCTGTCGCCAATGACGAGCTCACGGGCTCGTTCGAGCAGCTTGAACGTATCGGCGTTCTCGCCCAGCTCGCGGTTCGCCCTCTCGACTGCCGTTCTCAGATCCATCACGCTCTCCTCCGATGCTGCGCCGCGCTCTTGCAGCCCACGAAATGGGTCTTCCAGCGCTTCACCCCCTCCGGCAGCATCGCGAGGGCGAGCGGCCCGTGGACGACCGCGACGCGCTCGCCTCTCGGCTGCAGCTCGAGCGTGATGTTGCCCGCGGGGTCGGGCAGGGCGTCGAGGGGGATCGACTTGCCGCGCTCGGTCCGGGCCCACCAGATCGAGGCCCCGCAGCTCTTGCAGCGCCCGGCGTTCACGCGGGCTCCCTCCTGAGCCGCTTCGGCATCGTCGCCGGGTCCCGCCGCGGCCCCGGCTTGTAGTCCTTCGCGCAGCTCGGGCAGAGATCCCTGTTGTGGCCGACGTGCCGCGCGTGGGCCTCGCAGATCGGGATGATCGCCACGTTGCCTTCCCGGTCGGTGATGAAGTCGCAGGACATCTAGGCCGCCTCCTCGGCCGCGACGCGTCGCCGCGCCTTGCGCCGGTTTCGCGCCTGCTCGCCGCGGGTGGCCCACCGGCAGTTGCCGGGCTCGTAGTTCCCGTTGTTGTCGATGCGGTCGAGGCTGTGCTCGGCGCTCGGCCTGACGACCGAAACGGAGAGTATGAGCAAGCGTTCGATCCGATCGCCTGGCTTCATGCCGCAGCCTCCTCGGCCATCGAACCATCGACGATCACAATGCCGCCGCCTCTCCGGCCAACCACCTCGAGGAACACCTGAGCGTCTGCCTCCTCGGCCATCCGTTCGACGACGCCGAGCGACTCCTCGTCGAGCAGGCTGCCGTTGCGGATCTGCACCACCCGCAGCTCGGGGTTCAGCGCGAGCCCCATCGCCATGCTGACGCGGATCTTCTCGGCAGAGCTGGCCTGTTCGAGCGGGAGTCCCCTGTAGGTGACGCCCTCGGCGCCGAAGCCGAGACCTGGCACGGGGAACTTCGCCGCGGCAAGGAGCCGCTCCTTCTCGCGGTCGCAGGCCTCGATCTTCGCCGTCAGCTCCTCGGCCTGCTTCGACACCGTGTCGAAGAGCTTCTGCTTCTCGGCGCGCTCGTCGAGCTTGCGCTGGCGTGCCGCCACCTCCTCGTTCGTCGTCTGCGCCTCTAGGATGCGGCGCTCGATCGCGTCCAGGTCCGGGGGTTCGATGGCCATGAGCAGCTCCGTCTCCGCCGAATCGGCAGCGTCCGCGATGCGCTTGTGGTCGGCCTGGGCCTGGAGGAGCTGCTGCTTGAGATTGCCGATCTGAATGGCGAGCTGCTCCGCAGTCGACCGCAGCTCAGCGATGTGGCGGCTCGCACTGCGCCGCTCCTCGTGCATGGCCAGCGCCGCTCGCTGCTCCGCGAGCAGCTCGGCCACCTCCACTGGTTCGCCGGGCATCGGGACGTCCGCAAGATCCTGGACGGCGGACTGTGCCGCCTTCACCTCGCGGTTCACCTCGGTGCGCTGGGCGAAGAGGTCCGCTCGCTTCGTGTCCAGCTCGGCGAGGTTTACCCCGGTCACGGCCCGGAGCATGTCGAGCTGCTTCTTCGGCTCGGCCCGCGCGAAGGCCTCCGGGTCGAACGAGAGGCGCCCGATGAGCTTGTCGAGCACGCCCTGGGGGGAGGGGAGCGCGCGGCCGTCCGGCGAGCGCACCTCGAGCTTCGTGCGCGTCTTGCCGTCCTTGCCCACCTCCCAGCGCCGCTCTGCCACGAGGCCGTCGTCGAGCGTCACACGCGCGAGCGCGCTCTTCTCGCCGCGCCGCACGGGCTCTGCAGGGCACAGCCGCTCACCACCCAGCGCGGCCGCGATGGCGTCAAGGACGCTCGACTTGCCGTTGGCATTGCCGCCGGAGATCGTGATGACAGTCTCCGCGGCGTCGATCGTCACCTCGCGGAGCCGCTTGAAATTGCGGGCCTCGATCTTCTTGACCTTGGCCATCGCTCAGCCCTCCGCCCCGGGCTCGCGCCCCGTGCTCGCGAGCGCCTTCCAGGCGGCTTGGAACTTCTCCCGGACGCGCGGCTGCTGGTTCGGGGGCAGCGCGCGGCAGCGAGCGGCGAGTGCCTGCAGCATCGGCAGCGACTTCGCCGCGGCGATGAGCTCGAGCAGGGTGTCCGCCTCGTGCTCGGCCTTCTCCTCCGGCGTCGGCAGTCCGGGGTCGCCGAAGCCGTCGAGCTCGCCCGTCTGCGGGTTGTACGGTTCGCCGTCGGGCGTCTTCGCCTGCGTGGGCGCGGGCTTCGCCGCCCCGTTCGACTTGGGCGCCTCGGACTTCGCCGCCGGCGCCGGCGTCGCGGCGGTGTCGACCAGGTCCTCGAGATCCTGGCCGAAGAGGTCCGAGCACCGGGCCAGGGCGAGGGCCGCGTCGACCATCGCACGCTTCTTCGCCATCTTGAGCACGGTGTTGGCGACGTCGGCCATGTCGGGGTTCTCGACGCGGCCGAGCTGCTGGCCTTCGATCGCCTTGTCGCCCGGCGGGAACTTCGCGCCGCAGCCGCCGATCTTCCCCCAGCAGTAGTAGCCAGGCTCCTTCGTGCTCTGGCGGATCGCGGGCTGCTTGCACTTCGGGCAGGTGCGTTGCGCAGTGCGCCAGCGGTACTTGCTCTCGCGCGAGCTCGCCGAGCCGAAGCCCTCCGCGACGACGTCACCCGAGGCCGTGAGGATCTCGCAGCGGAACTCGTAGCTGTAGAGCCCCTTGTCCGGGTCCTCGTGCCGCCGCAGCTTGAAGCGGGGACGGCAGCGGAAGAAGGCGATGAGCTTCTCCGCGCCCGGCTTGAGCAGCGTGCGGTTCGGGATCTCCTTGCCGTCGGGGCCCTTCCTCGCCGTGCCGGGGATCGTCCCGTAGTCGACGCCCTCCGTCATGATGTCCCGCACGAAGAGGCCGAGGATGTCCTGCTGCTCCTTGGCCGCCTGCAGCGCCGCGCGCATCTCGGTGGTGCTGATGATCGCCCCGGGGCTCGCCGTCGCCAGGGCCGTGCTCTCGACGTGTCCGTTGCCGTCCATGCTGCCTCCTATCTCGGGGCCATCCCGAGAAAATTGCCGGTCGGTTCACGGGCCGGCACGTGAGCGCGATCTCGCGGCGCACGCTCGCGCCATGGCCTCACGTGGGCGAGGTCAAGTCGTCTCCAATGCCAGCGCGATCAGCTCCGCGACCACCATCCGGTCCGCGGGATCGTCGAGCGAGCGCCCGTCCGCGTAGGCCAGCACCTCGGCCAGCCGCTCGCGCAGCTCGATGTGGGCCTCCCCGTTCGACTCTCGGGATCGCCGCGCCACGGTCAGGAGCGGCCAGTGGTCGCCATCTGCGAAGCCAGAGCCCAGGAATCTTTCCGCCGCGCTCATCGGGGCCTCCGTTGGAATCCCCAGCAGGGGCAGATGCGGCGCCCCGCGGGGTCGATGTGCGCCCAGCAGGCGCCCCTCGTCCGGCCACCGCCGGTTGGCGAGCGGCTGTGCTGGGCGGCCGGGTGGCCGCAGCGGCAGAGAGAGTCGGTCTTCACGGCTCCCTCCAGTCGTACGGATCGGAATCGTCGAGCTCTTGCTGTCGCTCGTACTCCTCCTCGCAGCGCGGGCAGAGCGCGGTGGGGCGCTCGGCGACGAGCACGCACCTGCACCATCCGCAGACATACTCGATGAGCCGCGGGGCGTCGAACTCGGGCAGTGGCGCGCTCATCGGAGGAGACCCACGCAGCCATCGACCCAGCGATACGCGCATCGCTCGCCGGCCGGGCGCCGGGACCAGGCGTGGCACTCGTCGCAGCGCCTGCCGCCGTCCTGCACGGGAAGCGCGTTCGGCACCTGGAGCGCCAGCCGGTCCTCGCGGCCCCACTGCTGCCGCTGCGCGAGTGCCGCCTGGTACTGCTCTTCGACGAGGGAGATCACGGCGCCACCATCCCCGGCCCGCTCCCGGTGGGCCCGACGGCCCCGCAGCAGCACGAGGGGCACGAGATTCGACACGAGAGGTGCGCCGCAGTCGCCTCGCAGCAGCAGAGCCGCTCCTCGTCCGGGCCGACCGGCGTGCCGCAGTCGCAGCAGATCGCGCAGGCGAGCGTCGAGCAGCAGTCCGGGCAGTCCCGGAGCTCGAGGTCCGAGCCGCCCGGGATCAGCTGGCGGGGCTTGCCAGGCAGCGCAAGCCACTCGGCCCGCGTGAACGTCCGACCGCAGGAGCAGCGCTTCCAGGGCATCACGGCCGCACCTCCGCGGCGAGGTCCGCGATCAGCCGGTCGATCGGCCCGTCGGAAACGACGTGCGTCCACCGCCGCTTCTCGCGAGCGCGCTCGGCCTCGATGGCGCACTCGGGGTGGTAGCGCTGCCGCCACGGGCACTGGCCGGTCGGGATGAACTGGCGCCCGCAGGATGGGAGGGCGCAGAGGCGAGGGGCGGCGCTCACGGGAGTCTCCGACGAAGCAGCGCGCGCTGCCAGTCCTCGGTGGGCGGCTCGACGAGGCGCAGGCAGACGGGCTTGGGGCCGAGGCCGAGCAGGCGGCGCCACCAGACGCCCCGCCCAGAGAGAAGGTGCCGGGCCCAATCTCCCCCCGCGCGGCCCGGCGGGCGCCCGGCAGCCACAGCGGCCGGATGGGTAACGGCCGTCGTGGCCGAGGGGGAAGGGCGGCGCGGATCGCGCCGGTAGAGGGGCGTGGGCTCCATGGCCTAGCGCCCCTCTTCGGAAGCAGGGAAGGGGAGCCCGTAGAGGAAGCCGGGGCCGTTGCCCTCGGGGTCCGCCTGGACGTAGACATCGCGGCCGTCCGACAGCTGGAGGGTCGGGATCGCGTCCTGGCCTTCGCCGACGAACCGGACGGCCTTGATCGTCTTGCCGACGAGCTGGCCGTAGTAGCGCTCTTCCCAGGTCTGCTTCGGGGGCTGCTGCTTCGTCTGCTTCGTTCCCATCGCTTCCTCCTTGCCCGGCGCCGGTGCCGAGCGTTGAACCCACCTTACATGGCAAATTGCCATGCTGTCAAGTAGGCAGCGGCGCGCTCTCCTGGGCGCAGCAAACCAGGGGCCTAGAGTGGGCAAGGGCGGCAAAGTGGTCGTGGGCTGGCTCGCCTTCGTGGCCGTGCTGGGGCCGATCTGGCCCTTTCGCTTGCGAGGCATGGGCCCAGCGAAGCGTTCGGAACCGCCGAGTGCAACAAAGTGAAAGAAAGTGCTTCCCATTGTCGTGGCAATATGCCAGAACGCGGGCGTGCAACCAACCGACCACCCCCTCCTCGGCAGAATGGCGAAGCTGGGGTTGAGCTTCGCGGACCTCGCGCGCAAGGCCGAAGTCGACCTGAAGGGGCTCCACAGGATCGCGGAGGGCAAGCAGATCGGGTTCCGCGACGGCGGCGACGAACGTGTGGAGGATGTCCTCGGCGTTCCACGAGGAACGATCCGCTACGAGTGGGCGCGGAAGAAGACCGGCCGCCGGAGAGGCAAGCCGTCGTGATGCTCG